>ERZ825137.4952-NODE-4952-length-12847-cov-3.392902_pt1 | contig 12847 bp, 11 predicted proteins | sample MGYA00519873_ERZ825137 | MGnify/ENA primary metagenome ERZ825137 (study PRJEB31778, sample SAMEA3449190) | human gut metagenome | biome: human gut; feature: human-associated habitat; material: faeces | place: United Kingdom | collected 2010/2012 ... | reverse complement strand
CAGTTTGTGAAGCTCTATTCGAAGCAAGCACCGGAAAAAGAAGTGAAGATTTATAACGCCCTGATTTTCCCGGATTATATGGGGGATACTGTTCGGACAAACAAAAACAAAGAAGGGATCTTAAGACTCTGTGCAGTAGCAGCCTTTGATCTTCACAAAGACCGTACCATTGGTATCTGGCAGGTAAACCTGCAGAAACTGATTGAAGGACGTATCAGTTCCGATGAAAAACGGATGCAGAAAAACTGCCGGGGCATTACGGAATCCTTGATAAAAACCGGCAAAGACTTCCTGCCGATGAGAACAAAATAAAATCCGTACCATTGAAATTACAGCCTTCGTGCGTCTGTGCGGTATGATAGGACCAGATCAAGACAAGAAAAGAAAAAACAACAGATGGCATACTTGAGAAGGAGGATGCACGATGAGAGAACAACAGGCAAAAGACTTCTGGTCCGCTTATTTAAAACTTATTTTAAGAAAAGGTCAGGAAACGACCATTGTCAATCCGTTTGAAGAATTTCGCGATTCGGTCGCTAAAGGTGGGTACGAAAGCGTCAGCGATGAAGAATATGCGAATATCTATGATCAGGTGGAAGAACTTTCCGTATTCTGGCAGCAGCGTCCAAAAGAGAGTGTCGCACATATTGTTATCGAGGCACTCTCAAGGACACATCTGTACGAGGATGAAATCCAGGATATCGCCGGTATTCTCGCAGAGGCATCGGAAAGAACCAACTACACCCAGCAGATGCTGCAGGCCATGACCGACTACAACGGTGCCAGCACCACCGCCTGCCCCAGCCCCGAGGAATGGGCCGAATATTTTTTGCAGGCGGACAACGTGTTTGCCCTCACCATCAGCAGCAACCTGTCCGGCAGCTACAACAGCGCCATGGTGGCCCGGGATATGGTTCTGGAAAGCCACCCGGAAAAGAAAATTTATGTGATGGACAGTCTCTCCTGCGGCGGCGAGCTGGCCCTGATTCTGTGGCACGTGAACGAGCTGATCGCCGAGGGAACGCCTTTTGAAGAAGTGTGCGCCGAAGCCGAGCGCTACTGCAGTGAGCGTACCCTGCTGTTTGCCCTGGCCAACTTTGACAATCTGGTCAAGAACGGCCGCATGAACCGTCTGGTGGGCTTCATGGCCGGAAAGCTGAACATGCGCGCCGTGGGCATTGCCAGCGACGAGGGCAAAATCTCCATGGTGCACAAAACCCGGGGCGAGATCAAGATGCTGGCTTTTATGATGGAGGAAATGGACCGGCGCGGCTTCATCGGCGGGCCGGTGGTCATCAGCCACTGCAACAACTCCGAGGGTGCGCACCGGCTCAGTGCGGGCATCCGCGCCAAATGGCCTGACAGCAAGGTTACGGTGCTGCCCTGCGGCGGCCTGACCTCGTTCTATGCCGAGGATCAGGGCATCCTTCTGGGCTTCTGAGCGGAATACAGCGGGCGGTTCTTCGGGAAGGGCCGTCCGCTTTTTTCTCCGGTGTTTCACTGTATGCGGGGTGCATTCGGCCCGAACGGCCGCCCTGCACACCCGCCAAACGGAAAGGATGAACGAACATGAGCAAAGCCTGTGTATTTTTTGCGGATGGCCTGGAAGAATGCGAAGCCCTCATCGTGGTGGATGTTCTGCGCCGGGCGGGTGTTGAGGTGACCACCGCCTCCATCAGCGGCAGCCGCGCGGTGCGCAGTACCCACGGCGTAGGCCTGGAGGCCGATGCGCTGGCCGCCGAGCTGAACGAGGCGGACTTTGACCTTCTGGTGCTGCCCGGCGGCCAGCCCGGCACCACCCATCTGGGCGAAAGCCCGGTGGTGGCCCGCATGGTTACGGCGGCGGCCAGCCAGGGCAAAAAGGTCGCGGCCATCTGCGCCGCCCCCACCGTGCTGGCCAAGCTGGGTCTGCTGAATGGCCGCGAGGCCGTGTGCTACCCCAGCTGCCGGGAAAATCTGGCCGGTGCGGTTCAATCCGCGCAGCCCGTGGTGGTCAGCGGCCGCTTCATCACCGGTGAGGCGCTGGGCAGCGCCATCCCCTTTGCGCTGGAGCTGGCCGCCCAGCTGACCGGCCGCGCAAACGCCGAGGCCGTGGCAAAGGCAATTTGTTACAATTGGTAAGCGGGCCGTTTTATCCGAATTTCTGCACAGACGCAGAGAGTAAACCACACTCTCTGCGTTTTTTGCGTTTAAATGGCCCTTTTCTCCCGGAACTTCAGCTACCAAAATTGCCCGGTCTGTGCTATACTTTTGGGTATAGCAGCGGCGTGCCAACTCTGCCGCTGAAACTGATTCAAAGAAGGGATTTGTATGTCAGAAGCATTGGATTTTGATCTGGTTGCCCAGCAGGCGGCGCAGGCTGCCCGGGAACTGTTGGAGGCTGCGAACCCCGCCCCCGGTGATTTTTTTGTAGTGGGCTGTTCTTCCAGTGAGATCGTGGGCGGCCACATCGGCAAAGACAGCAGCCTGGACGCGGCTGCCGCCGTCTACGCGGGCATTGCGCCTGTGGTAAAGGAGCATGGCCTGTGGCTGGCCGCCCAGTGCTGCGAGCATCTGAACCGAGCGCTCATCGTGGAAAAGGCCGCCCTGCCCCCCTTCACGCCGGTGGTCAACGTGCTGCCCCAGCCCCATGCAGGCGGCAGCTGGGCCACCACCTGCTGGCAGAAGTTTGAGCATCCCGCCGCAGTGGAAGCCCTTCCCTTCGGCGCCGGGGCCGGCATGGACATCGGCGGCACCCTCATCGGGATGCATCTGCGCCCGGTGGCCGTGCCGGTGCGCCTGAGCCTGAACCACATCGGCCGGGCCATCCTGCTGTGCGGCCGCAGCCGCCCCAAATACATCGGCGGCGAACGGGCCCATTACCAGCCGGAGCTGCGCTGAGAGGAGACGATTTTATGGATGAACTGACCACCCTTCGCCAGAATGTGGAGACCGTGCGCAGCCGCATGGCCGATGCCCTGGCCAAAGCCGGGCGCAAAGAGGGCGACGTGCTGCTGTGCGCCGCCAGCAAAACCCGCACGCCAGCCACCGTTCGCCTTTCCGCCCAGCTGGACATTGACCTGTTTGGCGAGAACCATGTGCAGGAGCTGGTGGAAAAGACCGACGCGGGCGCTTACCTGCAAAAGCCGGCCCACATGATCGGCCATCTGCAGACCAATAAGGTCAAGCAGACCGTGGGCCGTGCCGCCCTCATCCAATCGGTGGATTCCGATCGGCTTTTGAAGGCCATTCAGAAGGAGGCCGTCAAGCAGGATCTTTGCCAGGACATTCTGCTGGAGGTGAACATCGGCGGTGAGGCTAGCAAGAGTGGCGTGGCCCCCGAAGCCCTGTGGCCGCTGATGGAAGCCGCCGAGGCCCTGCCCAACCTGCGGGTGCGCGGCCTGATGGCCATCCCCCCCGCTGACCTGAGCGAGGACGATGCTCGCCGGGCCTTTGCTGCCATGCGCACCCTGTTTGAGCGGGCCCAGGGCCGGGGCTACACCCGCGCCCGGCTGGACATTCTGAGCATGGGCATGAGCGACGATTTTGCCGCCGCCATTCTGGAGGGCAGTACCATGGTGCGGGTGGGCACCGCCATTTACGGCGCCCGCTATTATCCGCCCAAGGCCGCCGTGTAACCGGACACCTTATTTTATAAAATGCAAAGGAGGCCCCGCCTGTGAACGACAACGAACCCCTGGCCCAGCTGCTGGAGGAAACGCGCCAGACCAACCGCCTGCTGTGCCGCCAGCTGACCTGGAGCCGTATTCTCGCCGTTGTGCTGGCCATCATCGCCGCGGCCGCCGTTGTGCTGGCCGTGCGGCTGGGCGGCGAACTGAGCCGCCTGACCGAGATGCTGAACCGGCTGAATATGGACAGCCTGAATTCCGTCCTCAACCAGCTGAGCCAGCAGCTGACCAATCTGGATATGGACGGCCTGAACCAGACCGCCGAAAGTCTGCGGCAGGCCGCCGATAAGACTCCGCAGCAGCGGGAAGGCAAATTCGACCAGGGACTTTTCGTCAAAATCCCCTTTCAAAGAGCGCTTGGCAAAAAACGCCGGTACAAACCGTTCCCCCTGCTCGTTCAACATCATCTGCGGCTCCGGTTTGCCCGCTTCCTCCTGTTTACAAGGCACATACAGGCTGATCCCCGCAAGCGCGCGATAAAAAATTCTCTTGTTCTGTGTTCTGCTGTTCATCATAATCCTCCAAACTCTGTTCTGAATGGCTGATGCTTCGCGAGGAAAGATTGCTATGACGCTATGCCCTGCTTTGCTTGTCACCGCGCGGCATTTTCGTTTCATAAGCTCCCGGAAAAACAAAGACCGCGGGGAAACTACAAGAAATCATAGCTTCACCGCGGTCCGTTTCTACCGCAATCTCTTTCCATCTGCGCTGCGCTCATCCGACGCGGCAGTTACCCATTGTTTACGCATGTCTCCTGACTTAAGGATCTCTACGCAAATTCCCCCTTCCCAAAACTTCACAGCTGCGGCTCGCAGCCCGTCTCAGTGGTATTCGGAAGATGCGCTCCCCTCTTACAGTGGCGGGACCGTGCAGGACTTGCACCTGCTTCCATCTTAGCTTTCGTCAACTCCGCAGTCAACCTTCGATACGGCTGCGGCATGGCGAAAGAACATAAACGCTTATGTAATTGTCAACGCAAGTATAGCACATTTTGCAGTTCTTGACAAGAGGGCAAATTTCAGCGCGCAATCAAAAACAACGGATCTCCCGCGCGGGGAGATCCGTTGTTTTTTTCGCGGTGACAAGCACCGCTGTAATTGTTTTCGATCTACGCGGCTTTCTTGGCAGCGACGTTGGACCAGTGTCCGTAATACGTCTTGCCGCCGATTGTCTTGATCGCTCTGACCTTGAAGTAATAGGTCTTACCTTTTGTGAGCTTCTTTGCCGTGTAAGTTTTTTTGCTTGTCGTAATGGCTCTCTTAAAGCCCTTCGTCGATTTCGTGGATTTGTAAACCTGATATTTTACACTGTCCGCGGCACAGGCATTCCAAGTCAGCTTCACAGCCTTTTTCTGCGCCTTCGCGGTTAACTTGCACTCGTATTCCGCGACCTGCAGTTTTTCACTGACCTGCGCAAAAAGCTCTGTGGATAAGATTTTGATTCTGCCCTGCGGCGCCGCGTACTGATCGTCAACGACACCGTTGAGGTTCTTTTGGATATAGTTGATGAGAACCTGATTGTCAATCATGACCTCGTCCTGCAGCAGCTTGTTGCCCTTGAACATTACGAAACCGTCTCCGCCGCTCTTGAGCATATAGTTATGGGAAGCAAGCGTATAAGTCTTATTCAAGTCCAGATCCACGCCGCCAACCTTGACGTCTCTGACTCTGTAGTCGCCGGTTACTTTGACGAATTCTCCCGCTTCATTGGTCTGAATAGATGGTTCGATCAGAGAATTGATGGTATAGGTCAGGCCGGAAACCTGCAGGAATCCGCCGTTTTCACCCTTACCCACGTTTCTGGCGCCGAATTCCAACGCGTCGAGGATCTGCTGTCCGGTCGCTTCTACTACACACGCCATGTTGCCGAACGGATGTACCGCGATGACCTGTCCGTAGGTGATATTGCCCTTCGGAATTGCCACACGAATACCGCCGCCGTTTACAAACGCGATATCCGCGCCGAGTACATTCCGGTACGCGTCCGCGCAAAGGTCACCGAGGTTGGTTTCCTCACTTCTGACCAGACGATTTCCGTCCTTGTCCGCAATCGCGAGATCAACCGCCGTTTTCGCAACAACCTTCTTTTCAAGTTCCGCGTATTTCGCCTTGATGCCTTCGATAAACTTCGTGACGCCTGCGTCTTTATCCTTTGCCACGTCTCCGTTTATATATTCCGCTGTGATCGCGCCGTTCTCGGCGATTACGATCTTACCGATATTTTCGAGCTTCGTTCCGGTCGCGACCATTTGGATGCTCTTGCCGTCCTTGTTCTTGACGCTCTTAACAACTGTGCTGTGCGCGTGGCCGTCCAAAAGCACGTCAATGCCGCTTGTCTTTGCAAGCACGTCCATCGAAGTCCAAGGCGCGCTCGCGCTGTCATCACCGAGGTGCGCCACTGCCACAACGTAGTTCGCGCCCGCTTTCTTCGCGGCGTCTACTGCGTCCTGTACTGCCTTATACAGTTTTTCTCCGGTTGTATCGTTACAGAAGTCGTAGATGTAGTTGCCGTTTTTGTCCTGGAAATAGGTTGGTGTGGACTTCACCAGGGTTTCCGGCGTGCAGATGCCGACAAACGCGACCTTCTTGTCGCCGTAGGTCATCATCTTGTAGGTATCAAAGACCGGTTTGCCATTCTTGACGAAGTTCGCGGAAACATAGGTCGCTTTCATCTTCGGCACGATGACATTGAGGAACTGATCCATACCGTAGTCGAATTCGTGGTTGCCCGGAACGACAACATCGTAGCCGACCTCGTTCATGATGTCCACAAGGTATTCCCCTTTGGACAACGTACCGATGGTATCACCCTGGATCGCGTCACCCGCGTCGACAAGCGCCACATAGTTGTACTTTTCTGCCATGGCTTTTTTGTAAGCCGCAAGACCCGCGTAACCGATGTTCTGATCGATACCGCAGTGTACATCACTGGTGCCGAGAATGACAATGTCATTTGATTTGGCCGGAGCTGTCGGCGCCGTTTCCGGCGCTGGGGCTGTCGTGTCCGCGAATGCCATCGCCGGCATCATCGCGAGCATAACAGCAACTGCCAGCAATACCGCTAATACTCTCCTGTTCTTCATAGCTTTTCTCCTTTTCTTTTTAAGATAAGATAAAATTTATTGTTACCCCGCGGCGCGGGGGAGCAATCGCTATTTGCTGATCTTGCAGCTTCGTACATTGGACCAACCGCTGTAATAGTACTTTCCCTTGAGGTACTTGTACGCGCGGACTTTGTAATAATAGGTATTTCCCTTGCGCAAGCCGTTTGTGTTTCGAATGGTTGTTTTAGAAGTCGTCGTGAGCTTTTTGAAGCCTGCGGACTTCTTCGCGGATTTGTAAAGCTGGTATTTGACGCCGCTGATCTTTGAGGATGGTGTCCAAGTGACCTTTACAGTGCGTTTGCTTCCGCTCTTGCTGAATTTTGCCGTCACTTTGAGAGAAAGCGATTTCATCGCGATGATGTCCTGCTGTATCGCCAGCTGTTCTCGCAGCGCTTTTACCTCCGCGGCATAGTCTTTCAACTTTTCTTCAATCTTCTTTTCGATTTCGGCATTAATCTCGCTTTGTCTCGCCAGCTTGATGGAATCGATCCGGCCCTGTGATTTGCTGTACGCGCCGCCGATGCTGTTTTTGAGTGAAGCGGCGATATAGGTGATCAGGGCTTGATTATCGGTCGTGATGTTGGCTTTTTTGAGCGGGCCGTTTTGGAGCATTGTATAACCGGTCTCCCCGTTCAGCAGCGCGTTGGTACCGGCGACTGTGTAATTCGCCATCACATCCAGCTCCTTACCGTTAATCATTACGTTGGTGACGCGATAGTCGTCCGTAACCCCTGTAAAATTGCCGTCTCCATCCAGCGTTACAGACGGAATGACGGTTTCCTGAATGTCAAAGGTAATGCCGGAGACCTGCAAAAAACCGCTGTTCTTGGCAGGATAAACCCGCGCGGACATTTCCAGCGCGTCAAGGATATCATAGCCGCTGACGCTGATCACGCTGATCGAGCGTCCGCCCGGCAGCGCGTTCATAATATCATCATAGCTGATTGAGCCCAGTTCAATATTGCTCTTGATCTCTCTCGCCTCGACAAAAGCAATATCCGCTCCGGTTACCACACGGTACGCGTCCGCGCAGAGATCTCCGAGATTTGTTTCGGCTCCCTCGACAATTCTGACGCCGCTGCTGTTAGCTGCCTCCAGCCTGCTGCTGGTCGTCGCGAAGCTTTCCTGTAGATTTTGTTTGTACTTTTTGGTCAGCGCGTCAATTCCGTCCTTGGTCTTAATGTCGCGCAAGCGATAGCTGTTTACCAATTGGGAGGAAATACTCTTTCCTGCCGTAATGGTCAAAACGCCGATGTTATTCAGACCTGCGCCCGCGCAAGTCAGCAGCGCCTCAGCGCCATCCGCGCCCTTGACCTTTTCACCGACAATGGCTGTATGCGTATTGCCGTCGATAAACGCCTGAATCCCCGTTGTGTTTTCGATGACGCTCTTTGGCGTGTAAGCCGCGTCTCCTGTCGTACTCAGATGACCGATCGCAACGATATAGTCCGCGCCGGCTGCCTTGGCTTCGTCGATGGCATTCTGCACAGCTTCGTAGAGCTTCTTGCCGCCGGAACCATCCGCGAAGGAGTAGGCGGCACTGCCGTCGCTGTTCTTAAACGACGCGCCGGATTTACTGATCGTCTGCGGATCGCTGATGCCGATATAGGCCACCTTCGCGCTGCCGTATGTTTTGATGACATACGGTTTGAACACCGTCTGTCCGTTTGCCGTCATCGTAAAATTGCAGCTGATATATTGATGCTTCGCTTCCTTTGACAGCGTGCCCACCAATCCGGAAACTCCGTAATCAAATTCATGCACGCCCGGCACCGCGATGCCGTAACCGGCCAGATTCATCGCTTCCACCACATAGCGTCCTTGCGTTGTCGAGGCCAGCATGGTGCCGCTGACCGCGTCTCCGGCATCCACCAACTCGACCGCGCTGCCCTGCGCCCGCTTTTCGTTCGCATACGCCGCCAGTCCGGCCAGTCCCAGATTGCTGTCAACGCCGCCATGGATATCGCTGCTGTAAAGAATCACAATATCCCCTGCCGCCGCGGTTTCCTCTCCGAAGGCCACGGCCGGAACGCCTGTCAGCATCAGGCAGAATGTCAAAACTGCCGCAAAAATTTTTTTCTTCCCCTTCATATCTGCCTACCTCTCATCCTCTTTTGATCTCTTTGCGTTTCTTTTGTTTTTCGCTTCTATACCCGCATCTTGCTCGCCCGCGGGTCGGCAATCAAAGGCTGCTCGCAATCTTCGCGCCGACTTCCGCGTTGTGCAGCACCAGTTTAATATTGGCTTCCAGGCTGTGGCCTTCCGTCAAATCCTTGACTCTGCTCAGGAGGAACGGCGTGATTTTTTTGCCGCGTACACCCTTTTCCTCGCATTCCGCGAGCGCCTGCCGGATTACGCCGTCCATCTTCGCGTACGGAATCTCATCTTCTGTCGGAATCGGACACGCGACCAGCATGCCGCCGCGCAGGCCGAGCTCTGCCTTGCTCCTGATCATCGCCGCGATCTTCGCCGGATCGTCCACTCTGCAGTCCGCCGCAAATCCGCTTTCTCTGCTGTAAAACGCAGGGAACTGATCCGCGCCGCAGGTCACGACCGGAACACCCGCGGTTTCCAAATATTCTAAGGTCGCGCCGATATCCAAAATAGATTTTACGCCTGCGCATACGACGGTCACATCCGTCATCTTCAGTTCCTCCAGATCCGCGGAGATGTCAAAGCTCTCGCCCGCGCCTCTGTGAACGCCGCCGATACCGCCCGTCACAAACAGACGAATGCCTGCCATATGCGCGGCGATCATCGTTCCCGCGACCGTTGTCGCGCCGTCCAGTCCCTGCGAAATCGTCAGCGGGAAATCACGTCTGCTGACTTTTAGAACATTCTCAGCCGTCGCCATATATTCGATTTCCTCTTCGGTCAGACCGATCTTGATTCTGCCTCCAATGATCGCGATCGTCGCGGGCATGACATCATGCGCGCGCAGAACATTTTCGACCGCGATTGCGGTTTCTACGTTCTTCGGGTACGGCATGCCGTGTGAAATGATCGTGGATTCCAGGGCGACCACCGGTGTGCCGTCCTCCAATGCTTTTGCTACTTCCGGTTTGATGTCTAAATACTTACTATACATCTTCTCTCATCCTCCTCTTGAGTTCCTTCATATTGATATTGCTGTTTACAGCTTGCTCGCTTTCCATCGCGATGGAGGCCGCCGCCATGCCCATACGGGCAATTTCCTCGATATCAAGTCCGCGTACGCAGCCTAAAAGAATCGCTGCCGAAAAGCTGTCTCCCGCGCCTGTCGCGCTGACGAGGCGTAAATCCCCGCGGGGTCTGAGAATTCCCTCTTTCTCTTTGCTTTTATAATAAACGCCGTCTTTGTTCAGCGTAATAAAGAGCTGCTCAAGTCCCTGCGACAGAAACCAGTCTCCGACCCGCGCGAGATCCGCCTCTGTTTCAATGCGCAGTCCGGAAAGCACCTCGGCCTCCATGACATTCGGCTTCATGCTGTAAAATCTGCCGATCAAATGTTTGGCGCGTGCCGCCTTGCTCGCGGATACCGGATCAAAAAAGAGCGGTACTCCGTCTAAAAGGTCACAGGCGTAGGTCAAAAAATCCTCGTCCAAATTCGCGTCCAGCGCGACAATCCCGGAGCTTCGGAGAAAGGGCGCGCAGTCCGCCAGCTTCGCCGGCGTCAGTTCGTCCATAATGCTCATGTCGCTGATGGCCATCGCCATGTCATGCTTTTCGTCCAAGATTGACAGATACATGGACGAACTGCGACCTTGGAGCTCCGTAACGCAGGACACATCCACTCCCAACTCCGCGAGCTGTGCTTTGGCACCGCGTCCCATCTGGTCATCGCCAATCACCGATACCATCGCCGTATCGCCGCCGAGGCGCGCCGCGTTCTCCGCGATGTTGCGTCCGACTCCGCCGTAAGCGAGCGAAATTTTACCCGGATTGGAGTCCTCCGCCTTCAGGCTCCCAAAGGGGCAGCCCTCAATGTCAATATTAATGCCTCCTATAATTGTAATCTCTGCCATGTTGTCAAAAAACTCCTTGCTTGTCAATCAACGAACACACTGCCGCCGATAAATTCCCTGAGAATCGAATTATTCACGATTGCCGAATCATCCTCCACCGTCTTAAAGAAGCGCAGGAAATTCCGCATGCGCTGTGCCTCGCTGTATTCCGGCTCATCCGGTTTGATGGCTTCGAGCAGCGGCAAAGCGTATTTTTTGAGCACACAAAGCTCATACAGATGGACTGAATTGAACATCACATCGGCTTCGTTGCTGTATGGAAAAATATTTTTGTCCTCGCCGGCGCGTACCTTCGGCCAGCTTTGAATGGTATTCTGCGCGCTGTAGCCGCGATATTTGTAGTCGCGCACCATCCGCCTCAGCATGCGGTGATCGGTCGTCACAACGCGATTGTGCGCGTCGATGTTGAGCTGCGTCAGCGGGCTGATGTAAATCTTGAATTTTTCCTGTGGATCGATCTCCGGCGTCAGCGCGTCGTTCAGCGCGTGAATGCCTTCGATGACGATCGGCTGATTGCCTCGAATCTTCGTCAGGCGCTTGCCGTATTCCTTATGTCCCACGATAAAATTGAAGGTTGGCAGATCCACCTGTTTGCCTGCGAGCAAATCATTCATGTTGCTGTTGAACAAATGGATGTCCACCGCGTCCAGATCCTCGTAGTTTTTTTCACCGTAGGCGTCCACCGGAGTTTCCTCCCGTTCCAAAAAATAGTCATCCGTTCCCATATACAGTGGCTCCAGTCCGTTGACACGCAGCTGAATACATAAACGCTGCGCGAAGGTCGTTTTGCCGGAGGAGGACGGACCCGCGATCAGAATGATCCGTTTTTTCTGTTTGGTGATCATGTCCGCGATTTCCACGATTCTGCGTTCGTGCAAGGCCTCAGAAAGCTGAATCAGCTCCTTAAACTTTCCCTCTTCAATTTTGCGATTCAGGTCAAAGGCGTAATCAATGCCCATGAGCTTGCCCCAACGGCTCTGTTCCCCAAAGGTCTGGTACAGGACTCTCTCGTCCACATAATCCGGAATCCGATTCGGGTCGCTCGGCTGTGGGAAGCGCATCAAAACGCCGCGGCGATATTTGCGAAGCTCAAAACGCGTGAGATACCCCGTTGACGGCACCATGCGGCCGTAAAAAAAATCGCGGTATCCGTCCAAAGAGTAGAAGCGGACTTTTTTGGTCTTCGGGTTTTCCGCCAGCAGCGCGATTTTATCCGTTCTTCCGGTTTTTTCAAAAAACACGATGGCTTCCTCTTTGCTGAGCGCCTCCTTCATCAGCGGAAGATCCGCGCGCACCAAAGCCTCCATCCGCTGCTGAATCTGCCGTACCTCTTTTGCGGTTACAGGTACGTCGCGCTTAATCTCCGTATACAGACCCTTGTTCAGCGCGTTTTCGATGTCAACGTCTACCGCGCCCAGCACATCGTGAATCGCCTTCAGATAGAGCAGAGACAAACTGCTTTGATAGACAAGACTTGCCGCCTGCACGCGCATGTCCAGCAGTTCCACGCTGCATTCCTGACGGATTTCGTAATCCAAGCCTTCGTATTCATAGTTCATTTTTGCCAATAATATTTTATACGGCAGCTCGCGCTCAATCTTTTTGTAAATCGCTTCGATTGTCGTTCCCTTTTCGACTTCGATCTCCTCGAACGCGGCGCGAGGCCCCTTTTTTAACTGAATTTTCATAAAAAACTCCATTTCGCGGTTGTGTGTGACAGGATAGAACCAATCATCTTAAAAAACATTATAACACACCCCGCGTGTATAAGTAAAATATTTTTGGATAAAATAGCGTTTGAAGGGAGTGATTGCTTTGAAAAAACTAATTCTCATCCTGATGATTATCGGCGGAATCAACTGGGGCCTGATCGGATTCTTTAACTATAACCTGGTATCCGGCATCTTCGGCGCCCAATTGGCGGTCGTTTCCCGCGTCATCTACGCAATTGTCGGGCTTGCGGCATTATACGGGATTACCTTTTTATTTCAGGACGAGCGGCACGCTGCACGAGGATAAAAGTGCGCATAACGAAATCAGAGATTTCTATGCGCACATGGCGCTCACCCATG
>ERZ825137.4948-NODE-4948-length-12859-cov-3.324742_pt1 | contig 12859 bp, 7 predicted proteins | sample MGYA00519873_ERZ825137 | MGnify/ENA primary metagenome ERZ825137 (study PRJEB31778, sample SAMEA3449190) | human gut metagenome | biome: human gut; feature: human-associated habitat; material: faeces | place: United Kingdom | collected 2010/2012 ... | reverse complement strand
GTGATGTCCGTGTTTTTGATTTCATTAGAAGGGTATGATCTCGTCACGAATTTCTCGGCTGTGGCGACGACTTTGAACAATATCGGCCCCGGGCTGGATATGGTGGGGCCGATCGCCAACTTCGATTTTTTCAGCCCGCTTTCCAAGCTGGTGCTGATCTTCAATATGCTGGCGGGGCGCCTGGAAATCATTCCGATCATCGCCCTGTTCTCGCCTGACGGGCGCTATGACGCCGTGTACCTGCACAACTACATGCAGGTGAACGTGGCCGACGAACTCAAGCGTGTGCCCGGCGTGGGCGACGTGACCGTGTTCGGCTACATGGACTACGCCATGCGCATCTGGCTCGTCCCGGACAAGCTGGCCAAGTACGGCGTCACCGTGAGCGAGATCGCCGCGGCCATCCAGGAGCAGAACTCGCAGTTCTCGCCCGGCCGTCTGGGCGACGCGCCCATGCCCGATACCGCCCAGCTTTCCTGGCAGATCGATACCAAGGGGCGTCTGGCCACGCCGCAGGAGTTCGGCGAGATCATCATCCGCACCGGTGAGGACAGCGCCATGCTGCGCCTCAAGGACGTGGCCCGCATCGAGATGGGCGGCAAGGACTACAGCGTCAGCAGCGAATACAACGGCATGGTGGCCCGTGCCATGGGTATCTACCTGCTGCCCGGCGCCAACGCCATCGCCACCGGCGAGGCCGTCACCGCCCGCATGCAGGAGCTGGCCAAGAACTTCCCCGAGGGCATCGACTACAAGATCATCGTGGACACCAACGACTTCGTTATGGAGTCCATCAACGAAGTGGTCCACACCCTGGTGGAAGCCATGATCCTGGTGTTCCTGGTGGTGTTCATCTTCCTGCAGAACTGGCGCGCCACCCTCATCCCCTGCATCGCCGTGCCCGTGTCCATCATCGGTACCTTCGCGGGCATGTACGCCCTGGGCTACACCATCAATACCCTGACCCTGTTCGGTATGGTGCTGGCCATCGGTATCGTGGTGGACGACGCCATCGTGGTGCTGGAGAACGTGGAACGCATCATGAGCACCGAGCACCTGCCGCCCAAGGAAGCCACGGCCAAGGCCATGAGCGAAGTGACGGCCCCCGTTATCGCCATCGTGCTGGTGCTCTGCGCCGTGTTCATCCCCGTGTCCTTCATGGGCGGCCTGGCGGGCCAGATGTACAAGCAGTTCGCCATCACCATCTCGGTGTCCGTGGTGCTTTCGGGCATCGTGGCCCTGACGCTGACCCCGGCCCTGTGCTCCCTGCTGCTCAAGCCGCATGCGCATGACCATCAGCCGGCCAAGCCCTTCGTCGTCTTCAACTACTTCTTCGGCAAGACCACGCACCGCTATGTGCGTACGGTACGTTTCATCAAGGACCACGGCCTGATCTCCATGGCCCTCTTCGGCTGCATGATCGTCAGCCTGGTCTTCCTGTTCCGGGTGGTCCCCGGCGGCCTGGTGCCCAACGAAGACCAGGGCTACATCCTGGGCATGACCATCCTGGACGACGGTGCCGTGCAGAACCGCACCCGTGACGTGACCCGCGTGGTCATGGACGTGCTGCGCAAGAACCCGGCCGTGGACACGGTCATGACCCTGAATGGCCTGGACATCACCTCCATGTCGTCCAAGAGCAACTACGGTACCTTCTTTGCCGTGCTCAAGCCCTGGAGCGAACGTACCACGCCGGAGAGCAGCGCCTCGGCCATCAGTACCAAGGTGCTGGGCGTGACCATGATGCAGCCCGAAGCCGTGACCATCGGCTTCACGCCGCCGCCCATCAGCGGCATGTCCACCACGGGCGGTTTTGAAGGCTTCATCCAGATGCGCGGCGCCGGCACCAGCCAGGATCTGGAAGCCACGGCCAATGCCTTCGTGGCGGAAGCCACGTCCCGTGACGAGAACGGCCAGCCCAAGTATCCGGCCATCGGTACCCTGCGCAGCCTGTTCTCCACCGGTGCCCCGCAGCTCTACGCCAACCTGGACCGTGAGCGCTGCAAGGACATGGGCATCAGCATCAGCGATGTCTTCACGGCCATGAACGCCACCTTCGGTGCGCTCTACGTCAACGACTTCAACTACCTGGGCCGTACCTTCCAGGTGCGCATGCAGGCCGAGGCCGATTACCGCCTGCTGCCCGAGTCCCTGCACGACATCTTCGTGCGGACCAACAAGGGCGGCATGGTGCCCCTGGATGCCATCATGACCCTGGAACGCCGCACGGCGCCCCAGACCATGGAACGTTACAACGTGTTCCCCGCCGCCCACCTCATGGGTGAACCGGCCCCCGGCTATTCTTCCGGTCAGGCCCTGGAAGCCATGGAAAAGGTGGCGGAAAAAATGCTGTCCAGCGATTACGGCCTGGGCTGGGTCGGTTCGGCCCTGCAGGAAAAGCTGGCCAGCGCCGACACCACCGTCATCTTCGTGCTGGCGCTCGTCATGGTCTTCCTGATCCTGGCCGCCCAGTACGAAAGCTGGTCGCTGCCGCTGGCCGTGCTCACGGCCGTGCCCTTCGGCGTGTTCGGCGCCCTGGTGGCCACCTGGCTGCGCGACCTGTCCAATGACGTGTACTTCCAGGTGGCTCTGGTCACCCTGGTGGGCCTGGCCGCCAAAAACGCCATCCTGATCGTGGAATTCGCCGTCGAGGCCTGGCGCGGCGGGCGCAGTCTGGACGTGGCCGCCATGCATGCGGCGCGCCTGCGCTTCCGTCCCATCGTCATGACCTCGCTGGCCTTCATCCTGGGCTGCGTGCCGCTGGCCATCAGCTCCGGCGCCGGTGCCAACAGCCGTCACGCCATCGGCACCGCCGTGGTGGGCGGCATGCTGGCCGCAACCTGCATCGCCACGCTCTTCGTTCCCTACTTCTTCCGCACCATCATGCGGATCTCCCTGAAGCTGCAGGGCAAGAAGGACCCCAACGAAGGCAAGAAAAGCTTCGATGAGGAGGATATATGACCCCCCTGCTGAAAGCGGGCCTGACGCTGGTGCTCTGCCTGGCCGTCACGGGCTGCTCCCTGGCTCCCGACTATAAGCGTCCCGAGCAGGACATCCCCAAGGAGTGGCGTTCCGTGGATCTGGGACCCAGTCCGCTGAACACCGACTGGTGGACCCGCTTCAATGATCCCGTGCTCAATGCTCTGGTGGAAGAAGCCCTGAAGAACAACCAGGATCTGGCGGAAAGCCTGGCCAAGATCGATTCCGCCGCGGCCAAGCTGGGCGTGGGCACCAGCCAGCTCGCCCCCTCGGTGAGCGGCGCCGGTGCGGCCACCTCGCAGAGCAACTCCACCAAGATCGCCAACTACAACAGCATCGCGGACCGTTCCTACGTGAACTACCAGGGCCAGCTCTCGGCCAGCTGGGAACTGGACTTCTGGGGCAAGTACCGCAACAACTACACCATGCTGTCGGACGTGCTGCTGAACACCGTGGTCAGCCACGAGGCCCTGCGCCTTTCGGTGGCCAGCCAGACGGCCCAGAGCTACTTTGCCCTGCTGGCCCTGGACATGCAGCTGGCCACGGCCAAGCGTACCCTGCGTACGCGTGAGGATGCGTTCGGCATCTATACCAGCCGCTACCGTCAGGGCGACATCACGGAGCTGGACTGGCAGCGTGCCCGCGCCGAAGTGGAAACGGCCCGTGCCCAGGTGCACAGCTCCACGGTGGCCGTGGACAGCGCCGAAGCCAGCCTGGCCGTGCTGCTGGGCCGCTCGCCCCGTGACATCATGAGCGCCGTCATGCCGCGCGGCGGTGACATCAGCAAGCTGCCGGCCCCGCCCGTGCTGCCTGCCGGCCTGCCGTCCGAGCTGCTGGAGCGCCGTCCCGACGTGCGCGCCGCCGAGTACATGATCATGGCCTACAACGCCAATATCGGCGTGGCCCGTGCCGAGTTCTTCCCGTCCATCTCCCTGACGGGCATGCTGGGCACCCTCAGCGCCAGCGTGGTGAACCTGTTCAGCGGTCCTGCGGGCGCCTGGAGCTACGGCGTGACCGGCTCCATGCCGCTGCTGGACTTCGGCCGCACCTGGTATAACGTCAAGGACGCCGAGGCCCAGAAGGAAGCGGCCATCGCCGTGTACCGCAAGACGGTGCAGAACGCCTTCAAGGACGTGCGCACCTCCCTGACCTCCCAGCGCGAGGCCGACGCCATCGTGGCGGCCAGCCAGGCCCAGGTGGACAGCCTGCGCCGCGCCGCGGAGATCGCCCGCCTGCAGTACGACAACGGTTACACCGACTACCTGACCGTGCTGGATGCCGAACGCCAGCTGTTCAGCGCCGAGCTGAGCCTGGCCAACGCCCTGCGTGACCGCCTCAATGCCGTGGTCAGCGTGTGCATGGCCCTGGGTGGCGGCTGGCAGGATCCCAACGTCAAGCCTTCCTTCCCGGTGGCTGACGCGGAAGAGCTGGTCAAGGCCCATGACGCTGCCGGCCAGAAGGCCTCCCAGCCTGCGGCCGCTCCTGCGAAGGAACAGCCTGCCGCCAAGCAGTAGGCACGATCCCACCCCTGAAAAGACACAGGAAGGACGCTTTCGGGCGTCCTTCCTTTTTTTGTGTCCATGTATGCAGGCCATCCCCAAAAAGGCCGAGAGGCCGCATTACGGGGCAGCATGCGGGCACAGAGGATGTCCTGCGACGGGGATGTCTTTACAATCCGGCGGGATGACGGCTATCCTGCGGCCATGCTGCATAGAGTACATTTGTTTTTGGCTGGTCTGGCCCTGTCTGCCCTGACGGTCTCCCTTGCTCCCCTGCCGGTGTTGGCGGTGGAGAAGGGCAAGGCGGTGCAGGCCCCGGCGGGGAAGACCGCTGCGGGCAACAGCAAGGGCGGGCAGGCCTGGAGTTTCGGCACCTCCCGCGACAGGAACAATGCCCTGTGGCATGACGGCGTGGAGACGGACTCCCTGCGCAAGCGGGCCCTGGGCCGGGACAGGGGCAATTCCTCCAGCATCGAACATGCTCTGCGCGAGGCCGACCGCCAGGCCAAGGCCGAGTCCCGCAAAGCCAAGGAGGCGGAACGGGAGGCGGAGGAAAAAAGCCGTCTCGGCATGAACATCCGGCGCGATGACTCCGTCTGGCGTGCCGAGCTGCCGTCGAGCGAGGCCCGCCCTGACGAGCTGCGGCCTCTGGAGCGGCGGCATGTGGTCCGGGCCTATGCCGACTTCATGGACAGCGATGATGCCTCGCTGACCATCGGTCCGGAGCTGATGCTCAAGGACGAGCACAACGAATGGGGCAAGAAGTCCCGGCCCGAGGAGAACGACCCTTCCGTGGGGCTCGGTATGCAGTTCAGTCTTGATTTTTGATGCCGTCCGGGCGGGATGTCCCGCTGCCGGCACGCCTGTGTCCGGGCAGGGTGCGCGGGTGCGGAGGGGATGGTTTCGGTCGGATGCGGCACGTGCTGCAAAAGAAAAGGGGGGACAGCCTGTCAGGCTGTCCCCCCTTTAGGTGTCCGATGCCCGGGGTGTGGTCCGGGCGCTGTCTCCGTCTGCCCCCTGATGAAGAAGCGAGGGAGGCAGGAAGGCAGACGGACTACCGGGCGGAGGTTTCCGGCTCGTGCGGCAATTCTTCCTTGCCCTGGAGTCGGGTGATCCAGATGGTGCTCAGGCTGCTGATGACCGCCGCGACCAGCAGGTAGGCGCAAAGGTACCAGGGCTGGCCGTCATTGCTGCTGACCAGCATGGTGGCGATCATGGGGGTCAGGCCCGAAGCGAAGATCCCGGAGAACTGGTAGATGAAGGATACGGCGGAGTAACGCACCGTGGGTTCGAAGCTGCCCGAGAACAGGCTGGACATGGTGGCGTACGCCGCGCCGTAGATGATGCCGAAGGGCAGGGCGATGGCCAGGAAGACCAGCGGCACGTTATGGCTGAAGTTGTGCAGCACCCAGAAGGTGGGGTAGGCCGTGATGCCCAGCAGGATGGCGGCGATGCCGAAGATGCGGGCACGGCCCCAGCTGTCGGCACGCATGCCCCAGAAGGGGATGGCCACGGCCATGACCGCGGCGGCGCCCACGATGACGAACAGGCTCACGGTCTTGTCCAGGCCGCAGGAGTTGGTCAGATAGGTCAGGGAGAACACGCCGAACACGTTGAAGGCGATGCCTTCCACGAAGCGGGCGCCCACGCAGGCCGTCAGGGTGCGGGGATAGTGCTTGAAGGCGGCCAGGATGGGGTACTTGACCTGTTCGGTCTTCTTCTTGGCGGAGGAGAAGTCCTGGGTCTCCTGCACGGAGATACGGATGTAGGCACCCACGCCCACCAGGATGGCGCTGAGGATGAAGGCCACACGCCAGCCCCAGGCCAGGAAGGCTTCGTCGCTGAGGAAGAAGGACAGCAGACCGATGACGCCGGAGGCCAGCATCAGGCCGAGGGCCAGGCCCACCTGGGGCAGGCTGCCGTAGAAGGCGCGCTTGTGAGGCGGCGCGGATTCGAAGGCCATGAGCACGGCGCCGCCCCATTCGCCACCGATGCCGATGCCCTGGGCCAGGCGGCAGAGGACCAGCAGGATGGGGGCCCAGATGCCGATGCTGTCGTAGCTGGGGATGAGACCGATGCCCACCGTGGCCACGCCCATGATCTCCAGCGTCAGGACCAGCATCTTCTTGCGGCCTAGTTTGTCGCCGAAATGGCCGAAAATGATTCCGCCGAAAGGACGGGCCACGAAGCCCACGGCAAAGGTAGCGAAGGCAAGGATGGTGCCCACCGTGGGGTCGGCAGCGGGAAAATAAATTTTATTGAAGACGAGGCCGGCCACGACACCGTACAGGAAAAAGTCATACCATTCGATGACCGCGCCGATGAGGGAGGAGATGACCACGCGGCGCAGGTTCTGCTGGCAGTGTCCGTTGTTGGGAGTATCGCTCATTCTCGTTGCTCCTTGGGTGCGGCTAGGCCAGTTTCAGGACCTTGCGGGCGTTTTCGTACATGATCTTGTTGCGCACTTCGTCGGTGAAGGGGAAGGCGGCATAGGCGTCCAGAGCGTCACGCAGCTCGATGAAGGGGTGGGCGCTGGCAAAGAGGACCTTGTCGCTGATGGTGGTGCACATGGCCTTCACATAGGTCTCGACCTGGGGAGAGCGCTCGTATTCGGAGATGTCCATGTAGACATTGGCGTTGCGCTGGCAGGTGTAGATGGCCGCATCCACGAAGGGATAGCCGCCGTGGCTCATGATCAGGGTCAGTTCGGGGAAGTCGCGGGCGACCTTGTCCACGTCGCGGGGGTCGGCGTATTCCAGGATGGCGCCGGGCACGCACGGCGGAGGAGCCATGGTGATGAAGACGGGCACATCCAGTTCGCAGCACTTGGTGTACAGGGGGTAGAAGCGGGCGTCGCTGGCGGGCATGTGGGCCAGATAGGGGTCGATGGCGATGCCCTTCATGCCGTATTCCTTGACGACCTTCTCGATCTCGCGCACGGCGGCCATCTTCTTGTGGGGGTCGATGCCCCAGAGGCCCACGAACTTGTTGGGGTAGGCGCGGCAGAATTCGAGCACGCTGTTGTTGTTGGCCGGGAAGCCGTAGGTGGTCTCGGCGTCACGGCCGGTGATCACGCCCAGTTCCACGCCCATGGCGTCAAGGTCGGCCACGATCTCGTCCAGGGGCTGGGGCTTGCGCTGGTCGAAGCCGATGACTTCACAGGCAGCCTTGAACATGGTGCTGTTCTTGATGCCGTTGATGATCTCCGGCGTGTTGGGCCGGAAGCGGAAGTCGATAACTTTCATATCTGTCTCCATGCGATCCTTCGGGAAGAAGGGGTTTTTGATACGAACTTGGAGGACTGCCAGCATCAGCCATGCTGTGGAGCGCAGCCCCATGTGATTTCTTTCCCTTGCAGGAGGCGTGCCAAAATAATTCCTTGATTATTCAGTGAATTATGAGAATCCGTCGTGGATTTTATGAGGAAGTTGTAACAATTTGCAAAAAAAGAGATGCATTTTTGCATCCCCCTCGTTGGGGTCGCAAAAATGCAAGAAAATGAAATTTTCATATTTTTATCAAATAAATCAAATTGATATATAGAAAAAATGCCAAAAGTCATCACAAAATGCTAACCAGAATCGTTAGTCGAGATGCAAAAATGCGACGCTTTTTAACTATTTGGCATAAAAGGACATTTTAAATGATGCAAATATGCATCATTTGGAGGGCGCGGGCTGCAGAGAGAAAAATCACAAGCTCAAAAGGCCAAAAAAAAGCGGAGGAACACGGGGTTCCTCCGCAGTTGTGAAGCGTGCCCGCACGAGGCGGACACATGCCATTTAGGCCAGTTTCAGGACCTTGCGGGCGTTTTCGTACATGATCTTGTTGCGCACTTCGTCGGTGAAGGGGAAGGCGGCATAGGCGTCCAGAGCGTCACGCAGCTCGATGAAGGGGTGGGCGCTGGCAAAGAGGACCTTGTCGCTGATGGTGGTGCACATGGCCTTCACATAGGTCTCGACCTGGGGAGAGCGCTCGTATTCGGAGATGTCCATGTAGACATTGGCGTTGCGCTGGCAGGTGTAGATGGCCGCATCCACGAAGGGATAGCCGCCGTGGCTCATGATCAGGGTCAGTTCGGGGAAGTCGCGGGCGACCTTGTCCACGTCGCGGGGGTCGGCGTATTCCAGGATGGCGCCGGGCACGCACGGCGGAGGAGCCATGGTGATGAAGACGGGCACATCCAGTTCGCAGCACTTGGTGTACAGGGGGTAGAAGCGGGCGTCGCTGGCGGGCATGTGGGCCAGATAGGGGTCGATGGCGATGCCCTTCATGCCGTATTCCTTGACGACCTTCTCGATCTCGCGCACGGCGGCCATCTTCTTGTGGGGGTCGATGCCCCAGAGGCCCACGAACTTGTTGGGGTAGGCGCGGCAGAATTCGAGCACGCTGTTGTTGTTGGCCGGGAAGCCGTAGGTGGTCTCGGCGTCACGGCCGGTGATCACGCCCAGTTCCACGCCCATGGCGTCAAGGTCGGCCACGATCTCGTCCAGGGGCTGGGGCTTGCGCTGGTCGAAGCCGATGACTTCACAGGCAGCCTTGAACATGGTGCTGTTCTTGATGCCGTTGATGATCTCCGGCGTGTTGGGCCGGAAGCGGAAGTCGATGACTTTCATGAGAGAACTCCTTGGATGGGGCCCGCGGCAGAAGGCTGCCGCGGGCGGTATATCTCGCGGGTACCGTTAATGCACCAGCATCAGCGGCACGGACGGGCAGTAGGTGATGATGGCCAGGACGATGAGCATCAGGGCGATCATGGGCAGCACGGCCACGGCGATCTTTTCGATCTTGGCCTGGGCCACGCCCGACGCCACGAAGAGGTTGACGCCCACCGGCGGGGTCAGGAAGCCGATGGCCAGGTTGACCACCATGATGATGCCGAAGTGCAGGGGCGAGACGCCCACGCCGGTGACCACGGGCAGCAGGATGGGGGTCAGGATGACGATGGCCGCCAGGGCTTCCATGAACACGCCCACGATGAGCAGCAGCACGTTGATGAGCAGCAGGATGATGATCTTGCTCTCGGTGATGCTGAGCATCCAGCGGGCGATGGTGCCGGGCACGTCTTCGATGGTCATGATGTTGCCGAACAGGGTGGCCATGGCCATGAGCACGATGATGATGGACGAGGTCTCGCACGAGGCTACGCAAGACGAGCAGACGGTCTTGAAGTCCATCTCGCGGTACAGGAACACGCCCACGATGAGGCCGTAGAAGGCGGCCACGGCCGCGGCTTCGGTGGGAGTCATGATGCCGCCGTAGATGCCGCCCAGCACGATGACCGGCACGACCAGGGCCCACTTGGCTTCCCAGAAGGCCTCGCCCAGGGTGCGCCAGTTGCGTTCCTTCTGCTCACCGCGCCAGCCGCGCTTTTTGGAGTAGAAGTAGCAGTAGAGCATGAGCACGATACCGGTCAGGATGCCGGGGACGATGCCGCCCATGAACAGGTCGCCGATGGAGACCTGGGAGGAGACGCCGTAGACCACGAAGGGGTTGCTGGGCGGGATCATGACGCCCACGCAGCCGGCGGCGGCCACGAGAGCGGCGGAGAAGAACTTGTCGTAGCCGCGCTCGATCATGGCCGGGATGGTCAGGGCACCGACGGCGGCCACGGTGGCGGGGCCGGAACCGGAGATGGCACCGAAGAACATGCAGGTCACGACGGCGGTCAGGCCGATACCGCCGTAAAGGCCGCCCACGATCTCGTCAGCCAGGTTCAGCAGGCGTTTGCTCAGGCCGCCGGCGCCCATGTATTCCCCGGCCGCGATGAAGAAGGGGATGGCCATGATGGGGAAGCTGTCGATGGACGTGAAGCAGACCTGGGCCATGTATTCGATGGGCAGGGTCTGGGAACAGATGATGGTGGCCAGGGTGGACAGGCCCAGGCTGATGGCGATGGGCACCCCGATGACGCAGAGCAGGGCGAAATAGCCGAACAGCACCGGCAGGGGATCGATGTAATCCACCAGGTACCAGGGGCTGAGGATGCCCAGGGCAAGGGCGAAGCCCAGCAGGGAGTCCAGCGCACCGCAGACGCGCATCTGGCCCCAGATGCGCTGCAGCAGGCGCAGACACATGAGGCCGAAGCCCAGGGGCAGGATCAGGTACGGCACCAGGAAGGGGATGCGCAGGGCCGTGGTGTGCTGGGGGAAGGTCAGCAGGCGCTCGATCTGGCCCCAGCCGAAATAGGTGATGACGCCGGTCAGGACGAGGAAGAGGGTCTCGACGATGATCCAGCTGATGTTCTGCAGGCGCTCCGGCAGTTTGTCATAAATGATGTCGACGCGGATGGAAGACCGCTTCCTGATGGCGACGGAAAGGGCCAGATAGGAGATCCAGATAAAGATATAGCGGGAAAGCTCTTCGGTCCAGACGGCGGCGCCGGCGCGCTCGATGAACTGTGTAATGATATAGCGGTAAATGACCTGCCACGTGATGAACAGGATGATGGCGAGCAGGCCCGTCACCATGAAAATTTTTTCAAAATTTTCGTTGAGCCAGGAAAAGAGCCCGCTTTTGCCTTGCACATTTTCACTCATGACAAACCTCGGTGTAAGCGCAAAAGGAGTCCTGCGCGCGGCCGGGCCGCGCGCAGGAGGGATAGGTCAGGAAGGGTTACTTCTGGGTTTCTTCCAGAAGCTGCAGGATGTCGGCCGGCACTTCCTTGGCGAACTTTTCGTAGGCAGGACGGGTCTTGGCCTTGAGCTCGGCGCGTTCGGCGTCGGTCAGCATGTGGATCTTGATGCCGCGGTCACGGAAGGCCTGCCAGGCCTTTTCTTCCAGCACCACGCTTTCCTTGCGCTGCCAGTCGTTGGCTTCCTTGGCGGCTTCACGCAGGATCTTCTGCTGTTCGGGGGTCAGGCTGTCCCACTTCTTCTTGTTCATCAGCAGCACATGCATGGAGTAGTTGTGCTCGGAGTTGACGGCGTACTTCAGCACTTCGGTGTGCTTGGCGTCGTTGAGCAGGGAGAAGGTGTTGCCTTCGGCGTCCACGGTGCCCTGCTGCAGGGCGGTGTAGGTCTCACCCCAGGCGATGGGGGCGGGGTTCATGCCCAGTTCGGTGGCCACGGCCACTTCCACGGGGGAGTCGGTGGTACGCACCTTGAGGTTCATCAGGGACTTGGCATCGGTCAGCGGCTTGTTGGCAGCCACGAAGTTGCGGTAGCCGAACTCGGAGAACATCAGGGTCTCGAGGCCGATCTTGCGGGAGGCTTCACGCAGAGCTTCGCCCAGCTTGCCTTCGTCCAGGGCCTTGTACAGGGCCTGCTGGTGAACGGGGGAGGTCACATAGGGCAGGTCGATGGCCATGTAAGCCTTGGAGAAGCTGGCCAGGTTGGGGGTGGAGCTGGAGGAAAGGTCCAACGTACCGGCCTGGGCGGCTTCGGTGGTTACACGGTCACTGCCCAGCTGGCAGTTGGGGAACAGCTGGATACGGATCTTGCGATGGCTTTTTTCTTCCACCAGCTGCTTGAACTTTTCATAACCCACGGTGACGTTGTTGCCGGGAGCCATGGGATGACCAAGACGCAGGACCAGCGGACGTTCCGCATTGGCGGCGACGCTGAAGCCGAGAACCATGGCCAGAGCCAGAGCCAGAACAGTAAGTTTACGCATGCCACACCTCACATGGTTTATGGGGACACAAGACGGATGTCTTGTGCATAATTTCTCAAATGCAAGAATGCTTCTTCACCTCCGAATCTAAACGAGCAAAATTTTTTTTTCAACAAGCGCCAGTTATTTTAGGGGTTTATGGAGATATTATGATAACTGTTATTACATTTTTGGTGCAAAAATGCATCATTTTGGGCGGGGGGAAATTCGGGAAGAATTTTTTTTTGATCTATCTGACAGTCAAGCCTTCACAGCCAGAATGCCGCATTTGATGCTGCTTTCAGCGTCATGAAAATGATGCATTTTGGCATCATCGGCCTCTGAAAAGGCTGTGAAAAAAATTTTTAGACGCAAAATTGCATCATTTTGATATATTTGCTGGGGGGCTAAAAAAAATATATTAAAAAATCAATATGTTACCAAAATGGCACAGGCATTGCTATTTATTTCGCAAGCGATTCGTCGCGAAATATGTCAAACACCCTTTCAAGAGGAGAACAGATATGTCTCAGACCGTTTGCGAATGCAGATCCCCCCAGGAACAGCGCCTGCTCGATAAGATCGAAGGCAAGGTCGACCGTTTCCGCGCCACCCACGAGCGCGTGTTCCGCATGCTGGAACGCTTCGACGGCATGAAGCCCCGCATCGACATCGAACGCGCCCTGTACTTCACCCAGTCCATGCAGGAAACCGAAGGCCAGCCCCTGGTGCTGCGCTGGGCCAAGGCTCTGATGCACATCGCCCAGAACATCACCGTGTACGGGCAG
>ERZ825137.4946-NODE-4946-length-12863-cov-2.817067_pt1 | contig 12863 bp, 17 predicted proteins | sample MGYA00519873_ERZ825137 | MGnify/ENA primary metagenome ERZ825137 (study PRJEB31778, sample SAMEA3449190) | human gut metagenome | biome: human gut; feature: human-associated habitat; material: faeces | place: United Kingdom | collected 2010/2012 ... | reverse complement strand
GGTGCCGTTATGCAGACGATCGACGAGATACGCGTAGACCTGAAGGCTGTGGAAGAAACAGTCAAAGGCGAACGTTTCTCCTTTAAAGTGACCGAGAAGGTACGCCCTTCCGACCGCCTCTACAAAATGGTATCCGAGAATAATAACAACAAAGAACTGAAATAATGAAAGAGTATATTTTTAAACTGACAGACAAAGTGCGTGACTACGAATGCGACTTGCAGGGTGTAGTGAATAACTCCAACTATCAGCATTATATGGAACATACCCGTCATGAGTTCCTTGAATCGCTGGGGGAGAACTTCGGTGCGATGCACGATAAAGGCGTCGACGGGTTTGTATCTCATGTAGACATCGACTTCAAGACTTCCCTGAAAAGCGGCGACAGTTATATCTCCTGCCTGAATGTCTATAAGAAAGGCGTGAAACTGGTCTTTGAACAGGATATCTACAGAGCTTCCGACGGTGCGCTGGCAACCAAAGGGAAAGTGGAATCGGTCGTCGTGCAGGACGGTAAACTGACCCGGGGCGAATACTTCGATGCAATGTTGGAAAGGATAAAGAACAAGTTATGATATAATATGACAGACAAACGGATTTACCAAATTGGCCTAACTATGATAAACGGTGTCGGAGATATCCTGGCCCGTCAGCTTTTGCAGTCGCTGGGTGACGCGGAAGCCGTCTTTACGGAAAAAAGGACAGAACTTGGAGAAGATTCCGGGTATCGGAAGCCTGACGGCAGCCGAGATCAAACGCCCGGAAGTCCTTCTGCAGGCAGAGAAAGAGTTAGCCTTCGTTGAAAAGAACCATATCACCTGTTATTACCTGACAGAGGAAGCCTATCCCAAACGCCTCAGGGAATGTACGGATGCTCCGATTCTCTTCTATTATAAAGGGACGGCAGACCTGAATGCGTCCCGCATCATCAGTATTGTAGGTACACGCCACGCAACGGAATATGGTAGGGCGGTGACAGAGGAACTGATACAAACGTTGTCGGCTTCCTTCCCGGATCTGCTGGTTGTAAGCGGACTGGCTTACGGCATCGATGTCTGTGCCCACCGTAGCGCACTCAAAGCCGGATTGCCTACTGTCGGCGTATTGGCGCATGGTCTCGACCGGATTTATCCCCCGGCTCATCGCTCCACTGCCGTAGAAATGCTGCAAAAGGGCGGATTGTTGTCCGACTTCCCCAGCGGCACGGAACCTGATAAACCGAACTTCGTCAAGCGTAACCGGATTGTTGCCGGACTGGCTGATGCTACGCTTGTAGTCGAGTCGGCCGAGAAAGGCGGTTCGCTGATCACAGCTGATATAGCGTTCTCTTACGGACGGGATGTATATGCTTTTCCGGGACGGGTAAACGATATTCACTCCAAAGGATGTAATGCCCTGATCCGGCAGAACAAGGCCGGCCTGATCACTTCTGCCGCCGATCTGATCTCCGCGCTTTGCTGGGATGTAGAGAAGAAAGCCGCGCCTGCCCCTGTCCAGTCCGAACTGTTCTTCGGAGAAGAGGACAGCCGAACAGGAGCTATCACGACACTTCTCCAGGAAAAAGGCGAAATGCACATCGACCAGCTGGCAAAGTCGCTCGATCAGCCTGTCCGCGAACTATTCCCCCTTCTGTTCGAGCTGGAGATGAACGGACGGATCCGGACTTTGCCGGGAAATATCTATAAACTGGTTTAACAGAGAACGGGGTGTGTCAACTTTCCGGCACACTCCTTGCCTGAACTGTTTCGTAAACAACAACAGCAATAAATACCAGCGCAGTTATCGCATTCAACTGAAGCGGATTAAAGAAGCGTGCAAACGGAATGATAAACGCAAGCACGATAACGGCGATCACATGCGACCAGGCAATCATCCGGCAGGTGATCCACTTATACACACTGTTACTCATCAGATAAATGATCGGGCCGCCCACCATAGCGAAGATACCGCCCGTCGTCATTTCACCCAACGGATGGTTTACAACCAACTCATCCCCTACCGCACAAATGATCAGTGCCCCTACCAGCACGACATGGATCGAATGATATTTCAGTCCGAGCAGGCCGGGGTTCGATATCTTTTTGATCTTCCGGCTTCCCGCCTCGCTGCTGACATCAAAATAAATCCACCACATCGCCAGGCTGTTGGTGAAAGAGATTATTGCCGCATAGATAATCGTCGCGTCCCACACCTCGAAATCGCTGAGTGAAGCGCCCGTCATCATGATCGTTTCACCAAAAGCGATGATAACGAACAGCTGGCTTCTCTCTGCCAGATGTTGCCCTTCAATTGTCCATTCCTTACTGGAAACGGATCGTCCGAGCCCCGGCAGATAAAAGCCGAACATCGGCGAAGTGTAATCGCACAAAACGGCCACCAGCCACAACAGGATACGCATATATCCCTCGCTGAACGCTCCCGCGATCCAGAATATGGCGGAGATACAAAACCATCCCAATATACGTTTGAAGTTGGGGGATAGATGATGCTTCTTATCCAACAGGAAAACAATCACAAGCGTCCGCCCCAACTGGATAGCCACGTAACACGCGGCAAAAACCAATCCCCGGCTTGTATACGCTTCGGGAATGGAAGAAGCCATCACCAGCCCGATCAGCATAAGGACAAACAGGAGCAACCGGATAGAACGTGTTTCGGGATTGAACCAGTTCGTTACCCAGGTGGTATGCTGCCAGGCCAGCCAGACGGCAAACCACAGGATGATCTCCTGCAGATAACCCAGCCAGTCCAGATGATGAAGCAGGTAATGCGATAACTGCGTGACCGCAAAGACATAAATCAAGTCGAACAACAGTTCCGAATAAGAAACAGAAGCCCGCTCTTCCTCCCGGCTTCTCAGTAAATGATGTGAAGAATGCGACATACGCCAACGATTTTATAGCCTGTATAATCCGATAACCCTATGGAATTAGAACAAGCGCCCGTTTATTTTGTTTAAGAGATGTTAGTTGTTTCTTTTTGTGTGAACGGGAACTATCTTTATCTTTGTCAAAAGCATTTGAATATGGAATTGCGAACAGCGAATGTAGTCAGATATATTATGCCTTTACGCGAAGGCGGTTCGTTGCCGGCGCTGGCGGAAGCCGACGACGGATATAAGTATGTAGTTAAATTCAGGGGAGCCGGACATGGCACGAAAGCATTGATTGCCGAACTGGTGGGTGGTGAAATAGCACGCACGTTGGGTTTCCGTGTGCCCGAACTGGTCTTCCTGAACCTCGACGAGGCTTTCGGCCGTACCGAAGGCGATGAAGAGATACAAGACCTGCTGCAGGCCAGCCGCGGACTGAACCTCGGACTGCATTTCCTGTCGGGCGCACTGACCTATGACCCGGTTGTGAATAAAGCCGGAGACAGGCTGGCTTCGCAGATCGTCTGGCTCGACGCCCTGCTGACCAACGTAGACCGCACCGTACGCAACACCAATATGCTGATGTGGCACAAAGAATTATGGCTGATCGACCACGGTGCCTCACTCTTTTTCCATTACTCATGGTCGAACTGGCGTAAGCATGCTTTGAGCCCGTTCATCCAGATCAAGGATCACGCTTTGCTTCCCGAAGCTTCTCTGCTACCGGAAGTAGACGTCGAATTCAAACGCCTGCTATCTCCGGAAAAGATTCGTGAGATCGTCGAACTGATCCCGGAAGACTGGTTGCAGTGGAGCGACAGCCCCGGTACGCCGCAGGAGATAAAGGAGATATACATGGAATTCTTAACCGAGAGGACCGCCCATTCCGAAACATTTATAAAAGAAGCGCAAGATGCAAGGAAAGCACTTATATGAATATGCCGTTATCCGCTTTGTTCCCCGGGTGGAACGTGAGGAGTTTATCAACGTAGGCATTATCCTGTTCTCCAAACGGGCTAAATATATAAAAGCGCGTTACCGGGTAGACGAAAGAAAAATCCGGCTGTTCTCTTCCGAGCTGGATATGGATTCGCTGTATGCCAGCCTGAAAGTATTCGACCACATCTGCTCCGGTGCCAAAGGAGCCGGCCCTATCGCGGCGATGGACATTCCCGAACGATTCCGCTGGCTGACGGCTGTACGCAGTTCTTCCATACAGACATCCCGTCCGCATCCGGGCTTCTCGGATGATCTGGATACGACGTTCGAAAAGTTATTTTCGGAGTTAGTATTATAGCCGGAGAAGAGGGCTTTTTCACCACAGAAAAGGTTCTCGAAAGTGTTAAAATTAGCAGTTTTTGTCTGTATTGTATAAAGTTTTGTGTTCTAAAACAATTTTTAGCTACAATGCCCGGATAGCTTAACATATATTGTCTGTAAAAGACTTGACAAACGCTTGCTACAGCCTTATCTTTGTATCGTGGTTTTTTCATAATAGTATTAGATTTAAGGTTAACAAAGTTGGTTAGGGCTTGTCGTGAGACAGGCTTTAATTGTTTATAGACCTTTCGTTTTCTCCAATCACTCCATCAAAAAACCGTTTCAAAAGAATCTCCATCGCCCTTTGCCTCACCATCGCCTGGCGCATATCCTCGTCGATCACCATGTTTCCGGCAGGCTTGTAGCCGGCAGCCTGGCGCATGGCAGCGTGCTTTGCTTCCGGGGAGTCGCGGATGATGCCGCGGGCTTGCAGGGAGAGATAGACGCGGGCAGGGTAGAGGCGTTCGAGCGGATAACCTGCCCGGTATTGCTCGAATACACGGCGCAGGAAAGCCCGTTCGCGCTCTTCCTTGTAGGCGTCGGAGACGGGCGGGAGGGCGGATTGCGCTTTTGCCTGCTCGCGTTCGATGACAGCCCGGTAACGCAGGTCGCTTGTCTGATAGGCTTTCAGCCAGCGGGTGATCGTGCGCAGGTTCAGCCCCATGAAGTCGCCGTACTCGCCTTTAGCACCCAATTCGAAACAGAGGGCGACTTCCTGCAAGGTGAGGCTGGGGTACGACTCTTGCAGGTCGGCAGACAGCTTGGCAATCAATATTCCCAGGTCGCCGTCTTTGGGTGGCGAAAAGCCCAGCAGGACATAGGTTTGCAATAAAATCTGATTGACTGCCGGAAGAATTTCCCCCGGCTGGTACGTCATCAGGCGGCGGTCGGCAATGGCGTGCTGCAATCTGATTTCCAAACTCATACGGCTTGCGAATTATAGATTTTCATGGCTATTTCGGTAGCCCGTTTACCCGTTTCCATCAATTCTTCAATTTTCGAGCGCCGCTCCGGTTGGTTGGATGAATAAATCGGTTGCAGGATCGTTTTTGGTGTGCCGCCGGAAAGTTCTTCCATTTTCAGATTGAAGTTATGGTATCGCCACCAGCCGACGAAACTCTGGCTGTAATCCTTTTTTGTCCGTATCGTGTCCAGGCTGAATTTCAGGCGTAGGTAATCGTCGAATACGGCCATCGCTTCGCGCGTATGTTGCAGGACGGCCGTGCCTTTTCCGGCATAACGGACGATCGTGGCCTGCCAGTCTTCATCTGCCAGCAAGGCCTCTTTCCATTGTTCGCGTTCTTCATCCAGATTTCCCGATTCTTCTTTCGGCTCCTTGCATGCGTGTTGTTGTTGCTGTTGTTGTAAGTTTACTTTAATATTATCTAATATAATATGTGCACTTTCTGTCGCGTTTTCGGTAGTTTCTGTAACAATAACCGGGGTTTCTGCCACATAAATGCAGTTAAACTCCTCGCGAACGGGATTTTTGCATCGCTTTTGTGCTTGAATGTATCGTTCCTGAATACTTTTGGATGTTATTATGTGAAAGAGATCATATTTTTGTCGGTTAAACAAATTAATCTGCAAACAATAAGCAATGATCTCCTGCACCTTTTCTTCCGTTTCACCCATACGATCGGAAAGGTCATAAATATAATCGTCGGAGAGCTGGAGGAAATAACCTTCTTTTCTGTAAACATCGCACAAAATGGTAAAGTAAACAAGGAAGCCGAGCGATTTATACCGACTTTTCAGTTTACGTACTTGTATATTTTCGAATATATCCGTGTCGACCGGAAAATAATCCAGTCCTTTTTTTATAGGTCTTGACATGATTTGTTTTTGATAATAGCCCGTATAATTAAACGTACAGTTTTCAGCATCAGCAGCTCCGAGGGCAGCACGCGTATCACGCACCAGCCCGAGACTGCCGCCTCGTTGTATTTCTCCATATCGCGCAGGTAACCTTCGGGGCGGATGTGGCGGCCACCGTTAAAGGCGCCGCCTTCCACCTCGATCGCTACACGGCGGGCGGGGATGGCGAAGTCGAAACGCCAGTCCCGTGAAGGATGGAAACGGTATTCCGCCACCACATCCTCGCCCGTATGTTTGCGGATCAGCACGCTAAGCGGCGAATAGGTCTCCGTCGTCATAGAGAAAAGCTTCCGCTTCCTTGTCGGTGTTGCATTGTTCCATCAGGCAGGTGTTGTGGCGGTTGTCGAACACGATCCATTTGCGGCAGCGCGGTTCGTAATAATAACCGAACTCCTCGCCGCTGGTGTACGTATAGCCGCGCGAACCTTTTTCGCCCGCCATCAGCTTCATCAGGCAGATTGCCGCCTGGTCTCCCAGGAGGCAACCCGTTTTTAGGGTGAAATGCTTTCTCATCAGGCGGCAGCGTTAAGTGTTTCCAAGTCGTTGTCGTCGAGCGAGATAAAGGCATCGTGTTCCAGCCGCTTGCCCGCTTCGATGTAGGCCAGCGCTTCGCGTTCGCAGGCAGAAAGGTCTTCGAGCAGGAGGTCGATCGAAGGGTATTCGTCGCGGCCGATGTAAAAACGGGTGACGATATTGCCGCAATGGCTCTCCTGTTTTCCCAGGCGGGCATAGATTGTCAGCAGTTGCGCGTCGCCGCAGTTCTGGCGCTGGAAACCGGTGATGCAGATGTCGTCGTCTACGGCCACCAATCCGGTGAGGTTCACCACATGATAGGCCATACGTTGCATCCCTTCGCCGAGATCGGGATGTACGGGTGCATCGTTTTCGTAGGTTATTACGCGGTTGTCGCCTGTGGCTTCCGTAAAAGCTTCATAGCGGGCTTTGAATTTGCCATCTTTGATGGACAGGAATGAAAACGTTCTTAGTGTTTTGTTCATTTTATTGTTTAATGAAAATATAGTTGTTGTTTTTGGTAAGTAATAATAATCAGGCGATTTTCCCGATTTTCGGTTCCGGCAGGTAGGCCACGTAGACGCTGTCTACTTTCACCCCTTTGCGCGCCTGCTTTTTGGCATAGGAGAGCATGGGGCGGAAGATGCGTTCCAGGTCGTCGTCGGAGAGGTTGCGGCCCAGTTCCTGCCACCAGAAACGCAGCAAGTCGATGTATCCTTCGGGTTCGGTGACGACGGGCACCAGGTCGGCCGCCACTTCGTCGAGCCGCAGCGAAGCCTGTCCGGCCAGCAATCGTGAGTCGGCTTTCTGCAAGGCCTGCGCTTTTTCCTCTTCGGTGAGGTCGTCGCGTCCTGCAATCCGTTTTCCGGTACGGTCGCGGTTCTTTTGTAGCTGGAAAGCGCGGGCGTTGGCTTCGTTCATCTGCTTTTTGAGATAGGCGCGCAGCATGTTGGCGGCTTCGTAAGCCGGACTGCCTTTCTCGGCGGGGTCGATCCCTTTTTCGAGGGTGACGAACTGTTTTTGCAACTCGGTCAGCTTGGCCGTAAAAGGTTTGCGTATGCTGTTCATCAGCCCGACTTTGCACGTACATTCGGAGATATACGACCTGATTTCGTCCGCAAAAGCCTCGTTCATTCCTTCGCGCCCGATCCGTTCCAGCAGTCCGCGCCCTTTTTCGGCATACAAGACGTTGATTTTCGCATTTGATTGGAGAGTCAATACGCAATCTTTCATAGGTAACTCGGCTCTGGAAACGTAATTTTCTTTCGGTTTCATTTTCTAAAATTAAAATATTATTAATATGTATAGTTAAGGTTTAATCGTTTGTTGTTTGATTAAACCGATGCAAAAGTAGATAATAAAAATGATATGAGCAAGTGATATTCAATATTTGTGTGTGATTTTATGGAAATATTTTTATTTGATGTGTATTTGTTAATATTAACTTTTGTGCTACCTATAGATATACGTTTTTTTATTAAATTCCAACGGCGAGAAATGGTCTTGTGTCAAAAAGGGTTATTGTCTGTTTTATGGTTTTCGGTGAAAGCTGTTGTTTTTGATAGGAAAGCACGCTTCCGGGAGAAAAAATAATTTCTCTCGGAAGAAAATCGAAATTCATCCGGGAGAAATTGGAAATGGATGCGGAGGAGGTTTTTGGGGGTGGCGGAGTTATTGTGGTTTCATTCCATATGAGAAAGGTAGGGTATGAAATTTATATCTTCTCTGATTTATGTTTAAAAACAACAATAGTGAAAAAAGACTCCATTTCATTAGATGATATAATTAATAAAAGATATATTTGTGATGTTGGCATGAAAACCAATTTCCTGCTGTCAAATAAAGATGACAACATAAAATGAAATGTAAATATCTGACTGTTCTTAACCGCCATTAGTCAGACTCTTATGTAAATCCAATCTGAATGGATTTTAGTATCTTAAATCGCATGGTATTTAAATAGTAATTTAATCGTTGTATATTATGAAACTAAAAAAAATGTTTGTTTAGCCTTAAGTCTATTGGCGTTTTGTGCTTGTACATCTGAAGATTCTACGCTTAATTTAAGTAAAGATTCTTTCCAAGCTGGCAGTATCCCTGTTGTTTATACAATTGATACTATATCATCAACAGCCGACTTGGCAAAAAAAATCGCTTTAGAATTTCCCAAGCAATCAGCAACTCGATCAACAGCGGATAAAGAAATCAAAGAAATGCTGACTATTAACGATGACAACGGAACCCCGGCAATGTATGTTATTAATTATCGACATAATGAAGGATTTATAATAACTTCAGCTACACAAGATTATTCTCCAGTTCTAGCATATAGTGATGATGGAAACTTCGATGTAAACAACACTGAAGATCAACCTATTGATGTTTGGATAGAACAAGAAAAAACAAATATCACTGCTGCACAAGAGGCAGCAGACAGTATTAAATTAAAATTTCGTGCACAATGGTTACCTTATGTATTGAAGCCTACATCACTGTCTGAGATAACAACAAAAGGCAGTTACACCGAAGTGCAGGATTTCATCATAGAAAACAGCAGGGAATGGACTTCTCAAGGCTATCGGCCTATTGCTTTGGGAGCCTTTAAAAGTCAGTATTATTCTTATTATGTAACAGAAAATGTATGTAACGCTATTGTTAATGAAGCAGAGCGTATGGGAACTGATGAATACGGAGGCGTTCTTAGAACTAGTTTTGTACTGGTAAAAGAGTCAGATAGAGTTACTAATATAGAGCCATTAACAACAGCAAGATGGGATCAAGGATATGGATTTAATACTTATATTCCCAACAATTATCCAGTTGGCTGCGTTGCAGTGGCCGTTGGGCAAATCATGAAGTATTGGCGATATCCAACCAGTTTTAATTGGAATCAAATAACGGATAAAGCTTCTGATGCTACCGCCAACTTTTTGTACAATGTAGCTAAAGCTTGTAATATAGACTTTAAGCCGGGTGGATCTGAGGCATATGATTCTGATGCAGTGAAAGCTCTTCGTGATTATGGTTATACTAATGCCAAAGTAGTAAACCATGATGTGAAGAATGCAATCTCCAATATTTCAGCCAAAAGACCAATTTACATGTCAGGATCCAGATTAAAAAGTGACGGGACTTATGTAGGGCATGCCTGGGCTTGTGATGGCTTAAGGCATACAATTTCCGGTTATGAAATTGTTATCAAAATACTACAAGACAAAACGACTTTCTATTCTTATACAATAGGAAAAGTATATAATGAAGCATACCCGAGTACTTATTTACATATGAATTGGGGATATTCAGGAAGCAATAATGCATTTTATAATGACAATAATATAGCATTATCAAATGGAAGAGACTATAAATATAATCGTAAAGATATTATAAATATTTATCATTAAACACTTATATCATGAATAAACTAGTATTATGTTTTTTGCTGGGCTTATTTGCCCTTAATGCCTGTAATTCAAAAGATGAATGGCCTATAGGAAATGACACTCCTATCGAACAGAATATTTATGCCATCGTTAAAGATGCAGCAGGCAATGACCTGCTTAGCCCTGATACAGAAGGATATATCAATCCGGAAAAGAGCCGGATATATGCAGAAGTGAATGGAGAAGAAAAATTATGCCAGGGAAAAACCGACATAGCTCCTTATGGCGTTTCTTTATCAAAAGAAAAACATGACGGTTTCTATTTTGCATATACGTATTTAATTTATTTCCCCGAGGACGGCCATTCTAAAGAAATCATCAAATGGAACGAAACTCTGACGGATACAGTTACGTGCGAACTGGACGCGAATAACAATATTTTGAAATTATATGTAAATGGAAAACTTGCTCTTGATAAAAACTCAACAGATAAAAAAAGCAATTATATCACTTTTAGCCATTAGGAGAAACTAAGATGTGAAATTTTCACAGCCTCTTATATATAGGACTTAAAAGAAATTATTCATCGTGTAAAATATGGTTTTCTATAAATAAACCCTATATTTGTAGCGTCGTAGTATAGTCGGTTACAGCGGTAACTGGTTTACGGCAACATAAATGTAAGTTAAGCATTTTAAGATATTATTCTGGAAGCGCAGAAATTCCCGTTTTTAAAACTTCATTTAGAATAATAGCAACAAAATGCCCATGCTAGTTGTATATACTTATGTGTATAAAATATGGCGTGGGCTGTTGTCTATTATCAAATGGAGGAGGTACGGGAATACCTTGCGCTCCGATAATAGCGGCAGCTTCACGCTTTTTTTATGCACTGAAATCTCCAAACTATAGCTTTCTGTATCGGCAGTAATGTCTTGTATCTTGAAAAACAAATCGTTATTGTCCGATGCAACGAACACTACTAATTCACTATAAAAGAATGTGTGTAAATCGGAGGTGTGATGCTTGCGATTTACGTCGGTTAAGTAGAAGCTGCCCGTCCGTGAGGATATGGCAGTTTATTTAAAAATAGTATAAATATTATGGCAGAACACAATACAAACAATGCCTCGGAAGCCTTGTTATTGAAAAGGATTTCCAGGCAGGAAGAGATTTTAAACCAGTTGGCTTTAAGAAGTCAGGCTTTGGAGTATGAGAACAGCCGGTTGCGGTTGTTGCTCTATAACTCGTGGCTTAACAAGGGCAATATTCCTCCGGAAGAGGTTGATAAATATGAACTGCTTCCCATGTATCTGGAAGATGTGATGGCCATACTCCAACAGCCTGTTGAACTGTTTAATTTCAATACGCGTGTCCTGCTGACGTTCAGAGCCTTGGATGTAAGGACAATCAAAGACCTGTTGTTTGAGATCAAAGAATATAAAATGTATCATTTCAAATGTTACAGGAGCTTTGGCCAGAAATCGCTCCAAAATGTATTCGATATCCTGCGCGAGAACGGCTTTATCGACAAATATTATAAAAGCTATTTGTTCGAGTTTGTTTGAGGAATTAAAAAATATATACGATTCAGGAGAACTGAATGAAGAAAGCACATATTCCATTTTGGAATATATGGGTAATCAATAATGCTTTAAGGGAAGAGCTTGAAGGCTTGGCAACTGTCGCAAATTTTGCGACAGTTCAAAAAGAAGGTAACAGAACAACCACCAGACACAAAATTGAATCTGGATATAAAGGATATTATGCAAAAGATCATTTAATCTAAGAAAAGACGTATATTTGTCATAACAAAGAAAGATGATATGGAAAAGATTTCAGTTACAGACTTTGGCCCTATCCGGCATGCCGAGGTAGAGATAAAACCGTTCTGTATTTTGATAGGACATACTGCCAGTGGGAAAAGTACGATTGCGAAGTTGTTGGATTTGTTTAATAGCCTTGATTTTTATGGAATTCAAAAAGGTGACCACCTTTCTGAATTTTTGCTGTTATTAAAGAAGTATGGCGTTGACTTTAAACTCAAAGAACAAACAAGTATTGTTTATCAAAACAATGAATATAAATGGACTGTCACCTCAAACGGTATCGATACCAATTATCCGTATGCTGATATAGTTTATGGCTGGAAAGGGATGCTACGCGGTCCCCAAACGAAATCTATAAAAGAACTTATAACATCTACATTAAATAGATTGAACGAGGAAATACGTTCCTCGAAATTACAGGAATTAGAATTGATAGAGCAATTTCCTGATGAAAAGATGAAAAGTATACATTATTTTCGTTTTTTCAATGCATTATTAAATGAATATATTTTCCAGGGAAGTGATTCAATATATATTCCTGCCGAACGCATATTAATGTCTATACTTTCGCAATCCATATTTGGCTTTTATGAGAGAGGCATTAATCTGCCGGATTGCTTAAAAACATTTGGTAATTTGTATAGTTTAGCCAAAGTAAAGAGTCCTTATAGCATTGATTTTCTGAATCTGAAAGTCAAGTTTGATGAAGAAGCTGAAAATGGTGATAAAATTCAATTGGAAAGCGGTGAGGAGATTGATTTGATTCAGGCATCAAGTGGCTTGCAGTCTGTTATTCCTTTATTATCTGTGTTCGATTTAGCTTTAAAAGAAAATGCAGTCAGTATCATCGAAGAACCCGAACTCAACCTTTACACCGAGGTTCAGAAAGACCTGACAGAATATCTTGTCAAACGAACGAAAGAGAAAAAGGCAAAGTTATTCATAACTACCCATAGTCCTTATATATTAAGTACTATACAAAACCTTCTACAAGCTGGAAACATTGCTGCGGAGAGTCCGGAAAAAGCGGAACAGGTTGCAAAGCTTGTCAGTCCCGACAAATGGATAGAC
>ERZ825137.4939-NODE-4939-length-12875-cov-4.171841_pt1 | contig 12875 bp, 15 predicted proteins | sample MGYA00519873_ERZ825137 | MGnify/ENA primary metagenome ERZ825137 (study PRJEB31778, sample SAMEA3449190) | human gut metagenome | biome: human gut; feature: human-associated habitat; material: faeces | place: United Kingdom | collected 2010/2012 ... | reverse complement strand
TCAGAAATCGACACATATTTAGAAGAATTTCCAGACTCTTCATACAATGATATGAAAGAAAGAATTGGTAGTCCAAAAGATGTAATTTTCAGTTATTATGATAACATTGAAAACGATGATTAAATGAACAAAATTCGTATTTCAAAATACTTTAAAAGAGTGTTACTCATTATTCTAGGAATATTTATTCTATATTTTTCAATACAATTTGCTTGTCTTTATAAATCATATCATGATTTACAAGATTCAATCATTATTCACGAAAACACAACTATCCAAGAAATCAAATAAATTCGAAAGGAAATTATAACTATGAAATCTATAAAAATTATTTTATGTATATGTTTTGGCATTCTAATAAGTAATACCACTATTATGGCATCTACTTCTCAAACTAATACTGTTGTTGAAACTTTTAGTGATGGAAGTTACATAGAGTCTTCTATATCTTTCCCCTCCACCTCAAAAGCACTTTCCAGTTCTTCTACTAAAACTGCTAGCAAAACCAGCACTTACAAAAATAACTCTGGCAAAACATTATGGTCTGTTACAGTAACTGGATCATTTACCTATAATGGTTCTACATCAAAATGTATTCGTTCCACCGTATCAACTACTTGTCCCGATCGCAATTGGAAAATCATAAAATCTTTTGCCAATAAAACGGATTCAACGGCATCTGCTACTGTCTCCACTGCACAATATTTAAATGGTATTCACATGCGTACCATTAACAGAACCATTAAATTAACTTGTTCTAAAACAGGAAAATTATCATAATATATCTTAATAAACATAGATATGATTTTTAGTTTCCCTACAGCAGAGAATATTGTGTATGAAAGGGATTCTCTTTGGGTATATTCATAAAAAAATAAATAAAAAAAGAAGAAAATTCTCTGGCCTAATTTTCTTCTTTTTTTATTTATTTTTTTATGAATATACCCAAAGCCAACCCTTCAAATCAGAATTTTCGAAATCTCTGATATCTCTGTTCCACCAGTTCTTCTGGTGTCATCTTATCATATTTCTCAATAAATCCAAGGATCATTGCTTTCATTTGCTCAGAAATATCCAAAATATTGTCAATGCTTGCAGGCTCTGGCTCTTCGATCACCTGCTCAATCACACCTAATTCTTTTAGATCGTTCGCGGTGATCTTCATAACTTTAGCAGCTTCGGAAGCCCTATTCCCATCTTTCCAAAGAATCGCTGCAAATCCTTCTGGAGACAGTACAGAATATGTAGAATTTTCCATACTCCACACTTCATTTCCAACAGCCATAGCCAAGGCTCCACCACTTCCTCCTTCTCCGATCATGATAGAAAGAATCGGTACTTTGATGTTTGACATCTCGAATAAGTTTCTTGCGATTGCCTCTCCGACTCCGCCTTCTTCTGCCTCTAATCCACAGAATGCTCCTGGTGTGTCTACAAAGAGAATGATCGGACGATGAAATTTCTCTGCCTGTTTCATCAGTCTTAGGGATTTTCTGTATCCTTCTGGTGATGGCATTCCAAAATTTCGTTTGATATTTTCTTTGGTTGAGCGTCCTTTTTGCTGTCCGATGACTGTCACTGGTCTTCCTCCAATAGAGGCTAATCCACCAACGATCGCTTTGTCATCTCCAAAATGACGGTCTCCGTGTAAGGACATATATCGTTCAAAAATCGTAGAAATATAATCAAGACTTGTTGGGCGTTCTGCAGATCTTGAGATCTGCACTCTCTCCCATGGTGTATAATTACTGCTCATATTCACAACTCCTTATGATCGTTACCAGCACTTTTCTTAATTTTTTGCGCTCTACGATCTTATCTACAAATCCATGTTCTAACAAAAATTCTGCTTTCTGAAATCCTTCTGGTAACTTCTGCCCGATCGTCTGTTCAATAACTCTCGGTCCCGCAAATCCGATCAATGCTCCTGGTTCTGCTAAGATAACATCTCCAAGCATTGCAAAACTTGCTGTAACACCTCCAGTTGTAGGATCTGTTAATACTGTGATATATAATAATCCTGCTTCATCATGGCGTTTCAATGCTGCGGATGTTTTTGCCATCTGCATCAGAGATACGATTCCTTCCTGCATTCTAGCTCCACCAGAGCATGTGAAAATGATGATCGGTAATCTCATCTGTGTTGCACGTTCAACTGCTCGTGTGATCTTCTCACCAACAACTTCTCCCATGCTTCCCATCATGAAATCTGCTCCCATGACTGCGATCACAACATCTTTTCCAAGAATCTTTCCTTTTCCTGTGATGACCGCTTCATCAAGATTCGTTACGGAGCGCTGGCGTTCCAATTTATTCTTATATCCTGGGAAGTTCAGTGGATCGCTTGTATCCATCTTTGCATCCCATTCTTCAAAAGTATCTTTATCTAATACCATGGCAATTCTTGTCTTTGGACGGATTCTAAAGTAATTGCCACAGACTGGACATACATAATCATTTTCGATCAAATCCTCATTGTATACAGGCTTTCCGCAACAGTTACACTTCTGGAATAATCCTTCTGGTGCCTGAAATTCAAGGAGCGTGTCCTTTGCTTTTCGTACACGCTCTGCCTGTTTGATCTCCTGAGGTGATAATGTCCTTTTCTTAAACATATCTTTTAATGACATGATACTCACCTTAACTTTCTTTATTCAGCTTCATTTTCAGACTGATGTTTCTTCTGAAAACGTTCAATAAATCCTGTATCAACATTGCCTTCGATAAAATCTTCATCATTGATGATCTCATACTGATAGTCAATATTTGTCTTCACGCCTTCTAATACAAGTTCTCCCAATGCATTACGGAGTTTGCGAAGTGCCAACTTACGATTTTTATCATATACGATCAGTTTTGCGATCATAGAATCATAGTATGGTGGAATCTGATATCCTGCGAATAATGCAGAATCAATTCTCACTCCTTTTCCTCCTGGAAAATGTACATTTGTTACAGTTCCTGGACTTGGACGGAAGTCATGTTCTGTGTCTTCCGCATTGATTCTCACTTCGATTGCATGTCCATGAACATGTACATCTTCCTGTGTATAAGTCAGATGTTTTCCTGCGGCGATACGGATCTGTTCACGGATCAGATCGATTCCTGTAACCCATTCAGTCACTGGATGCTCTACCTGAATTCTTGTGTTCATCTCAATAAAATAGAAATCTCCATGTTTGTCACGTAAGAATTCAATCGTTCCTGCACTGTAGTATTCTGCTGCTTTTGCTGCTTTGACTGCGATCTCACCCATCTTCTTTCGCTGTTCGTCACTGATCGCAGGAGATGGTGATTCTTCGATCAGTTTCTGATGTCTTCTCTGAATAGAACAATCTCTTTCTCCAAGATGAATCGTATTTCCGTATTTATCAGCAAGAATCTGGAATTCGATATGGCGTGGATCTTCGATATATTTTTCAATATACATCGTTCCATCGCCAAATGCATTCTCTGCCTCTAACTTCGCTGTCTCAAAAGTATGTACGAAGTCTTCGGAATCATAGCAGACACGCATTCCCTTTCCGCCACCTCCTGCGGAGGCTTTGATCATAACTGGGTATCCCATGTCATCTGCGATCTTCTGCCCTGCTTCTGCCTCATAAACGGCATCTTTTGTACCAGGAACTACTGGAACTCCAGCATCCATCATTGTCTTTCTTGCTGCGGATTTGTTACCCATGCGGTCAATGATCTCTGCGGATGGTCCGATAAATGTGATATTGCATTTTTCACACATTCTTACAAATTTGCTATTCTCAGACAAAAATCCGAATCCCGGATGAATTGCATCCGCTCCGACTGCCATTGCAGCCCCAAGTACACGTTCCATGTCAAGATAACTGTCTTTGGCAGGTGCTGGTCCGATACAGATCGTCTGGTCTGCCAGCTGGGCATGGAGTGCATCTTTATCTGCTTCAGAACAGATTGCTACGGACATGATATCCATCTCACGGCACGCACGGATGATACGCACTGCGATCTCTCCTCTGTTTGCAATTAAAATCTTCTTAAACATTTAAGAAACCCTCTCTTATCCAATCATAAATGTAATCTCTGCAGATGCCACTTTCTTACCATCTACAGTTGCTGTTCCCTGTGCAACACCGACTGGTCCTTTGACTTTGATCATCTCAACTTCTAATGTCAGCACATCTCCTGGAACAACCTTTCCTCTGAATTTTGCTTTGTTGACTCCACCTAAGAATGCAATCTTTCCTTTGTACTCATCTGCAGAAAGTGCACATACAGCTCCAGTCTGTGCTAATGCTTCAATGATCAGTACCCCAGGCATCACTGGTTCCTGTGGAAAATGTCCTGCAAAAAATGGTTCATTATATGTCACACATTTTTTACCAACGATACGTTTTCCTTCTTCCATCTCCTCAATACGGTCCACTAATAAAAATGGACTTCTGTGAGGGATCGTATTCATAATATCTTTAATATCCATTACCATAATAAATATTCTGCCTTTCTTACTGGATGACCATTAATGGCTGTCCATATTCAACCATCTCACCATTCTCAACTAAAATAGCTGCAACTGTTCCATCGTATTCACTTTCCACTTCATTCATCAGTTTCATTGCTTCAACGATTCCGATTACCTGTCCTTTTTTGACTTTGTCACCGACAGATACAAATGGCTCAGCTCCTTCTGATGGTGCTACATAAAATGTACCAACAAGTGGGGCTTTGATCTCATCTCCATAGAGAAGCTCTTCTGGCTGTTCTTCATTCTGTTCTGGCATGATCGCGGCACTCTGTACTGGTACTCCTGCAACAGATGCATCAACTGTTGCAATCTTTGCCTTTTTCTTAGCGATTCTGATTGAAAATTCTTCGTTATTATATTCAAATTCATCGACATTTGCAGAAGATACTGCAGCGATCAATTCTTTCATTTCTTTAACTTCCATGTCAGTCTCCTTCTAAATTAATCCTCAAATTTCTTCACAAGAAGTGTTGCGTTATGTCCTCCAAATCCAAGAGAATTGCTCATAACGTAATTTACCTTGCGGTCTGTTACTGGTTCTAATGTATAATCAAGATCACATTCTTCATCTGGAACCTTTAATCCTACGGTTGGGTGAATATAATCTTCTTCAATTGATTTAACACATGTGATAAATTCAATCGCACCAGCTGCTCCAAGTCCATGACCGATCATAGATTTTGTAGAGCTGATCTTCACATCATATGCATGTTCTCCTAATGCTTTCTTGATTGCTTTTGTCTCAAATAAGTCATTTGCATGAGTACTTGTTCCATGTGCATTGATATAATCAACTTTATCTGGTGTGATTCCTGCTTCATCCATTGCAAATACCATAGCTCTTGCTGCACCTTCTCCATCTTCACATGGGGATGTGATATGGAATGCATCACTTGTTGCACCATATCCGACAACTTCTGCTAAAATATCTGCTCCTCTTGCCTGTGCATGTTCAAGGCTTTCTAAAACAACGATTCCTGATCCTTCTCCAATGACAAATCCATCTCTCTCTTTGTCAAATGGAATAGATGCTCTCTTCGGATCATCAGATCCACTTAAAGCTGTTAACGCTGCAAATCCACCAACTGCAACTTCTGATACTGCAGCTTCTGTTCCACCGGCTACCATTACATCAGCTTCTCCAACCTGAATGGATCTATATGCTTCACCAATAGACTGTGTTCCTGTCGCACATGCTGTAACAACGTTGATACTCTTTCCGCGAAGGCCAAATGCAATAGAAACATTTCCTGCAGCCATGTTAGAGATCATCATTGGAACTGCTAATGGTTTCACTCTGTTCGGACCCTTTTTATCTAATGTTCTTGTTGTTGTTTCGATCATCTGAAGGCTTCCAACTCCACATCCAACAGATACACCAATTCTTGTTGTATCTTCTTTCTCAAGATCAAGTCCCGCATCTTCGATTGCTTCTTTTGTTGCAGCTACAGCATACTGTGAAAATAATTCCATACGTCTTGCTGCTTTTGGTGACATATAATCTTTGGCGTTGAAACCTTTGACTTCTGCAGCCAGATGAGCTTTGTATTCTGTTGCATCAAAATATGTAATCGGTGCAAATCCGATCTTCTGCTCTTTGATTCCATTCCAAAATTCTTCCACGCTGTTTCCGATCGGTGTGATCGCACCCATACCAGTTACAACGACACGTTTCATGCTCTTCATATAAAATCTCCTTTACATTCCCATTCCACCGTCAACACTGATCGTCTGACCTGTAATATATGCTGCCTTGTCAGATGCTAAGAAAGCAACTGTCTCTGCAATATCTTTTGTCTGTCCCATTCTCTTTAATGGAATGCTTCCTAATAAATTCTCTTTCACATCTTCTGACAGTACATCCGTCATCTCTGTCTCAATAAATCCTGGAGCGATCGCATTGACCGTGATTCCTCTGGAACCTAATTCTCTTGCCAGAGATTTTGTCATACCAATGATTCCTGCTTTTGATGCACAGTAATTGACCTGTCCTGCATTACCCATAACTCCAGATACAGAAGACATATTAATGATATGTCCGGATCTCTGTTTTAACATGATTCTTGAAACATGTTTCATGCAGTTAAATGCACCTTTTAAGTTTACTTCAATGACTTTATCAAATTCTTCTTCACTCATCTTCATGATCAGGTTATCTTTTGTGATTCCGGCGTTATTCACCAGAATATCAATAGACCCAAATTCTTTCTTTACAGAAGTGATCATCTCTTTCGCCACATCAAAATCGGATACATCTCCCTGATATGCTTTTGCTGTTCCCCCAGCTGCTGTGATCTCTTCTACAACTGCCTCCGCTTTATCTTTGGAACCACAGTAATTTACGATCACAGTTGCTCCATATCCTGCAAGAGTCAGTGCCGTTTCTCTTCCGATCCCGCGGCTTGCACCTGTTACGATTGCAACTTTTCCACTTAACATGATTACATGATCTCCTTTAATTTCTCTAAATCTTCTACTTTCGCAATATTGATCGCTTTGACATTACGATCGATCTTGCGCATAAATCCACATAATGTTCTTCCTGGTCCGATCTCTACAAATGTATCTGCACCATCAGCGATCATCTTCTCAATAGATTGTTCCCAGCATACAGAAGAATAAACCTGTCTTCCAAGCAATTCCTTAACTTCATCTTTACTTGTGATAAATTCTGCTGTTGTATTGGATACGTATGGAACTGTTGGATCATCCACTTCAACATCTGCTAATACATCAAGCAATTTCTCTCCAGCTGGTTTTAACATTGGAGAATGAAATGGTCCACTGACCTTCAGTGGCAGAACTCTCTTAGCTCCTGCTTCTTTCAACGCTTCTCCAGCTTCTGCAACCGCTTTTGATTCTCCTGAAATAACGATCTGTCCAGGACAGTTATAGTTTGCGATCGTAACGATTCCTTCAACGTCTGGTAAAACTGCTTCGATCGCTTCTTTCTTCATTCCAAGAACCGCTGACATCGCACCCTCTCCTGCTGGAACAGTATCCTGCATAAGAATTCCTCTCTGCCTTACGACTTTCACTGCATCTTCAAAGCTCATCACATCAGATGCTACAAGTGCACAGTATTCTCCAAGACTTAATCCCGCTGTCAGATCAGGCTTTAATCCCATTTCTTCGATCTTCTTTAAGATTGCAACACTTGCAGTTACCATCGCTGCCTGTGTATACTCTGTAATATTGATATCTTCATTCTCTTCAAAACAAAGTTTCTTTACATCAATATCCAGAACTTCATTCGCCTTGTCGAAAATCTCCTTGCTGCATGCAAAAGAATCATAAAAATCCTTTCCCATTCCAACATATTGCGCTCCCTGTCCCGGAAACATAAATACGATCTTACCCATTATCTTTACCTCGTTGATCTATAAAATAATCTATAATTAGTTTGATGTTCAAAATATTTTCTTCAAAAAATTGACTTATAACAGGAATGTTATAAGCCAATCTTACAATTTCTTTAGTCTTCTACACCTTTGTCTTTTAAGTAGTTGATAACATCACCAACTGTGTTTAATTCTGCAAGATCATCAGATGGAATCTCAACATCATATTCTTCTTCTAATGCCATAACTAATTCAAATAAATCTAATGAATCAGCATCCAGATCTTCTTTAAAAGATGCTTCTAAAGTAACTTCATCTTCGCTTACACCTAACTGATCTGCAATGATCTCTTTCATCTTCTCTAACATAATGATTCTCCTTCACACTCTAATTAGTTTGATTCTCAAAGTATACATTCTTCAACTGTCTTCTGTCAAGTTTTCTTGTAAATTTACTTTTATATTATACGAAACTATACGTGATTATGCAAGCCTATCCTTGCCATTCTATGCATCTTTTATGAAACATTTTCATATTATTCTGTATACTATATACTCCATAAAACACTTCACAAAATTACCACATTTTTAACACAAACTGTTCAGACTTTTATCACAGTTTGATTTGTTTTTCTTCATATAATGATGAGAGTTATCGCAAAAAGGAGGACAATATTTTGATAGAAGTAAAACATCTTACCAAAAAATATGGCACACATCTCGCCGTAGATGATCTGTCATTTACCATTGAAAAAGGGCGAATCTATGGATTTTTGGGTCCAAATGGAGCCGGTAAATCTACAACTATGAATATTATGACTGGATATATCGGTGCGTCGAGTGGAGAGGTTATCATCAATGGTCACAATATTCTGGAAGAACCTGAGAAAGCAAAAAAATGTATCGGATATCTTCCAGAGATCCCACCTTTATATCTTGATATGACAGTATCTGAATATCTGTATTTTGCTGCTGAATTAAAAAAAATTCCGAAAGCTGACCGCAATGCACAGGTTATAAAAGTTATGGAACTGATCAAACTTGTTGATATGAAAGACCGATTGATCAAAAACCTTTCCAAAGGTTATCGCCAGAGAACAGGTCTTGCCGCTGCAATTCTTGATTTCCCGGATATTATCATCTTGGATGAACCGACCGTTGGTCTCGATCCAAAGCAGATTATCGAAATCCGTGAACTGATCCGTACACTTGCTAAGGACCATACGGTGATCTTAAGTTCTCATATTCTTGCTGAAGTTCAGGAAATCTGTGACGATATCCTAATCATTTCAAAAGGAAAATTGATCGCTGAGGGAAGCCCTGATGAATTAGAAGAATTAACACACGGAAAAGAAACCATTGAGCTTACGATCCTGGCGGATGAAACTTCCGTAAAACAGGTTCTTTCTGATTTTTCTGATATTGATGATGTCAACTGGCTTGATGTAAGTAAAGATAGCTGCCATATCCAGATCAATACAAACAAAGATTCTCAGGAAATCTGTGCTGATCTTTCTCTTAAATTTGCACAGAAAAAAATGCCTGTGACACAGATGTTTGTAAACAAGGCTACTCTTGAAGATATTTTCCTGGAATTAACCGGAGATGTAATGGAGGTGACAAATAATGCTTGCTATCTATAAAAGGGAAGTCCGTTCCTATTTTAACTCTATGATCGGATGCGTATTTGCAGCATTCTTAACGATCATTGGAGGTGTATATTTTATGGTTTATAACCTTTATAGTGGTTATCCATTTTTTGCCTACTCTCTGGCGGGCGTTATTTTCATGTTATTGATTTCTGTGCCTGTTTTATCTATGAAATCTTTTGCAGAAGACCGAAAGAATAAAACTGACCAGTTATTATTAACTTCTCCTGTTTCACTTGTTGAGATCGTATTAGGAAAATATCTTGCAATGGTGACTGTATTTGCAATTCCATGTGTGATCTACTGTATTTTCCCACTGATCATCAAACTTCAAGGAACTGCCCATTTTCTTGTTGATTATTCATCCATTCTGGCCTTTTTCCTGCTTGGATGTGTATTTATTGCAATCGGAATGTTTTTATCATCTTTGACAGAAAGTCCTGTGATCGCAGCGATCACTACTTGTGCAGCATTGTTTTTCTTTTATCTGTTGGACAATCTGCTGCAGTATTTTCCTTCCAGTGCGATCAGTAATCTGGTCATCTGGATCATTATATTTGCTCTGATCGGTCTTCTGATCTACCATATCACAAAAAATCAGATGATCGCTGGCATTGTCACTGGCATTGGATGTATCGCTGGTATCGTTGTTTATTTTGTGAAGAAAACATTGCTTGAAAGTCTGTTTTCTGCTTTATTAGGACACCTTGTATTAACTGATATTTTTTATAATTTTTCTCAGAATTACATTTTTGATCTCGGAGGACTTCTGACTTATCTGTCATTGATCATTCTTCTGGTGTTCTTAACAGTACAGACATTTGAAAAAAGACGTTGGAGTTAGGAGGAAGTTATCGTGGATAAAATCAAAAAATTATTTCAAAGCAATGATTCGAAACGTGGATCTTATACTCTTGCTATGATATCCATCGTGATCGCGATCGTTATCATTTTTAATATGATCGTCAATCTGATCCCTGAAAATAAGCGACAGTTTGATATCAGTAGTACCAATATTTATGAAATCTCTTCAAAGAGTAAAAAAATCATCAATAAAGTGGATCATGATGTCACTTTCTATGTTCTTGCTGAAAAAAGCAGTACAGATAAAAGGATCAAAACATTCATTAACAAATATGCCTCTTTGTCAGATAAGATTCATATCAAATGGATCGATCCCGTACTTCATCCCTCTGCATTGACGAAATACGGAACCGAAGAAAACAATATCGTCATCTCTTGTAAGAAAACCAACCGTACAACAACTGTTTCATTTGATGATATATTAGTTTCCTCAGCTTCTTACTACAGTACTTCCTCTTCCGCTTCATCATTTGATGGTGATGGACAGCTTACAAGTGCTTTAAATTATGTAACAAGTGACAAAGAATATAAAGCTTATTATACTTCTGGCCATGGAGAATCATCCTTATCTTCCGAGGTCACAAGTCTTCTTACAAAATCAAGAATTTCCACAAGTGATCTGCTTTTAATGACTGCAACATCCATTCCTGATGATTGTGATCTGCTGATCATTGATGGGGCTACAAGCGATTTTACAAAAGATGAAGTAAAACTATTATCTTCTTACCTGAAGAAAGGTGGAAAAATTGTTACTTTACTTGCCCAGACAAATAAGAGTATGAAAAACTTATATGGTCTGTTAAAAGACTACGGTTTAACTGTTCAAAGCGGATATATTGCAGATACAGAACGTTCATATCAAGGAAATTATTATTACTTGATCCCAAATCTTTCTGTAAGCGGTGATATGGCTTCTGGAATTTCATCAAACTCTGTTATGATGATCAATTCAAAAGGTATGACGCAGAGTACTCCAGTTAGAGATTCTATTTCTACCGATGCATTTATGACAACATCCAGCAACGGATATGCTGTCACTGAGAAGAAACAAACACAGGGAACTTATGTCCTTGGTGCAACTTCCACAGAATCTGTCAAAGTCAAAAACAGCAAAGGAAAGAAAGTTGCAAAAGAAAGTCGCCTGACTGTTTACGGAAGTAATATGCTGATCGATGAACAGATCACAAGTTCTTTCTCATCCTTAGAAAACCTGACATTATTTACAAACTCTGTGACCGCATGTTTAAATAATGCCGATAATGTTTCTATCTCTCCAAAGAGTCTGGAAGTCAGCTATAATACGATTGCTCATCCTGGACCATTCAGTATCCTTGTAGTCTTTGTAATTCCAGTTGGTCTGATCATTGGCGGATTCATTGTATGGTTTAGACGCAGACGCCGTTAGGAGGTTTTCATGAAACAGAAAAAAACATTACAGATTTTACTTCTCGTATTTGCAGGACTTATTGTCCTGTATACGGGAGTGAATTTATACCAGAAACAGCAATCTTCCAAAGAAGATTCTGATCAGACAATGATCTCTGATTTAAAGAGTTTAACTTCCATCTCTTATAATAACAACGGAACGACTCTTTCTTTCATAAAACAGAGTGGCAAATGGTATTATACAAAAAATAAAAAATATCCGATCACTCAGTCCTCTCTCGAAAGTCTTGCTTCTACATTTCAAAAAGTTGAGACTGTCAGAGAACTTAAAAATGCAGATGCTCTAAGCGACTATGGTCTTGACAAGCCAACTTATACAGTTAGTGTCAAAGACAAAACTGGAAAATCCATGACTTATTATATTGGAAATGCAACCGGTGAAAATTACTATATAACTTATGGAGATAAATCAAAGATTTATACCGTATCTTCTGATATTACATCTAGTTTATCTTATTCTTTAGATAATCTGATCGAGACAGATACTTTCCCTACGTTAAGTACTGGAAATCTTAAAAAAGTTTTGGTCACTCAGAACGGTAAGACAAAGACTTATACTAGCAAGGAGAAAAATCTTGATGGAATCTCTGGCGGTTTGGGTGTATTTACTTTTGGAGACTGCCAGAATTATTATGCGAGTCAGACAGATCTTGTAAAATATGGATTGGATAAGGATTCTCGAATCACAGTCGATATCACTTATAAGGATACGAAGAAAACAAAAAATGTTGTGCTTTATATCGGTAAAAAGGATTCTGATCAAAAGAATTATTATGTACAGCTGAAAGGATCACATATGGTTTATTTAAGTGATAAGGATGTTGTGAAGAATATATTGAATCCATAGTTTCAATATATAAAGATATAAAAATAGAGAGCAAGATGCGAAATGATCAAATTCATTTCCGTATCCTGCTCTCTATTTTTATTATTTCTGTTTATACAGTTCTTTTATTCCTGATGCAAGCGATAACACGATTACTGCAAAATAAAAAGAACTTCAATCACTTGAAGTCCTTTTTCATGCCGCAGACCGGAATCGAACCGGTACTCGATTTAACTCGAACAGGATTTTAAG
>ERZ825137.4938-NODE-4938-length-12876-cov-8.158646_pt1 | contig 12876 bp, 10 predicted proteins | sample MGYA00519873_ERZ825137 | MGnify/ENA primary metagenome ERZ825137 (study PRJEB31778, sample SAMEA3449190) | human gut metagenome | biome: human gut; feature: human-associated habitat; material: faeces | place: United Kingdom | collected 2010/2012 ... | reverse complement strand
TAAGCAATAAGTTGCGCAGTACCCGTAGGGGCGCGCATTGCGCGCCCGCGTTTTGTGCTGAATAATGATTTCAGTTGTCAAATCTCGGCGCTTCGCCCTCGCGCAGGCCATAGGGCTCCGTCCAACGAACCTTGAGCGCCTGACGATACGCGCTCACCGCGTCGTCCCACGCGCTGAACGCCGCGTCCTGCCGATGGTCGGGCAGGTCAAAATCTGCGGCAAGGCGCTCGCTCAGATAAGCGCTCACCTTCACCGCGCCGTCCGGGTTGAGGTGGGAAGCCTCGTCGTAGCAATCCGTTTCAAAATCCACCCCCGCGCTCCCATCAAACAGGTTGTAGAAGGGCACGCCGTATTGATCGGCAATCGCCTGCGCGCTGTTCATCATCCGCTGTTTCGCCTCGTCGGCGGGATAGGGTACGGCCAGCAGCGCCGCCTCGATCCCCTCCGCGCGGCAAAGCTCGATGATCTGCACCAGCGCCCGCTTGCCCTCGGTTTCGGTCAAATCCATCTCCGTCGTGCGCGTAAAGGCCGCCGGATGCGCGCGCCCGACGCGAAGCTCCGCGCCCTTCATAAACGGCTCGGAATCGGTCATCCGCTCGCCGCCGCCAAAGAGCATTTCCTCCCATCGGGTGTGATAGGCCGCCAGCGGAAAGATGTATTCCGCGCGCCGCGCCTCCGGAAAGAGCGCCCAAACGGCCTGCCATTTCGTCAGGGAGAGCGGAACGGCGTCCAAAAACAGGTGTTCGAGGCTGTATACCGCGTCGCGCTGTGCCTTGTCGATGTAGCATACATCCACAACGACCACCTTCGGCTTCTGCCTTTGGAGCGCCAACTTCAGCGTCCACGCCGTCGCCTCCAGCGTTTCAGCCGGGTTCGCCAGATTGTAACCGGTTATCCCCGCCCGGTCGTACAGCTCGGTGGGATACACCGCGTCCATGACGTGGCTCGTCCCCAGAAAGAAGACGTCGATGGGCTGCTTTTCGCCGTAAAACGCGCCGTATTTCTTTTCGCTGTCCTCGCGGAGCATGACGCGGTTCAGCGCCAGCAGGGACAGCGCCAACGCCAGCGCAAACAGACAGAATCTCTTTTTCATTCGCTGCCTCCCGCGTCAGAATTGGAAATAGATAAACGCCTGCGCGTCGTAATTCGTTCCCCACACGCCGAAAATCACCACCAGCAGCACGCCCAGCAGCATTAGCGCCATGCGCAGGGCGGCCGGGCGGCGATCCAGCCATGCGGTCAGCGTGCGTCCGCGCTCGTGCAGCGCATCCAGCGCGCCCAGCGCTGCCAGACCGACGATCAGCACGAGCGCCTGCGGAAACGTGAAGCCCGTCGCCATCGGCGCGCCTGCCGCACAGCGAACCATGCGCTCGGCCATATGCAGCGCCGTGCTCAGCGCGTGCGCCCGGAAGAGCAGCCACGTCGCGTCGATGACGATAAACGTCAGCAGCGCCTTCGCGCATCGCCCCAGCCTGCCGCGCGGCTCGTTAAACCGGCGCGGCAGAAAGCTCTCCGCGACCTGCAAAGCGCCGTTCGCCGCACCCCATGCGACGTAATTCATGGCCGCGCCATGCCAAAGGCCGCTGATCGTAAACGTCACCATGACGTTCAGCGCGCGCCTAAACGCGCCGACGCGGCTGCCGCCCAGCGGAATATAGACGTAATCCCTGAACCATGTGGACAGGCTGATGTGCCACCGCCGCCAGAAATCCCGAACGGAGACGGCGAAATACGGCTGGCGGAAATTCTCCATCAGGTCGTAGCCCAGCACCTTCGCCGCGCCGATGGCGATGTGGCTGTACCCGCCGAAATCGCCGTAAATCTGAAAGGCAAAGGCGACCGTCGCCAGCAGGATTTGCAGCCCGGAGGCCTGCTGCCAGTTGCCGTATACCGCATCGACATACAGGCTCGCCCGGTCGGCGATGACCAGCTTTTCAAAAAAGCCCAGCAGCATCACCAGCAAACCGTCCCGAACGGCCTTTTCATCCAGCGGATGATCCTCGTTGACCTGACGAAGCAGGTTTTCCGAGCGCTCAATCGGCCCGGCGACCAACTGCGGGAAAAAGGAGACGAACAGCGCATAGCGCATCAGGCTGCGCTCCGGCGGGAGCTTACCGCGATAGACGTCGATCATATACCCCAGCGCCTGAAATGTGTAAAAGCTGATGCCCACCGGCAGCAGCACGTCAAACGCCGGAATCGCCAGCCGCACCCCCAGACGCGCGGCGGTTCGCGCGAATGTATCGGTAAAAAATCCAAAATATTTGAAAAAACACAAAATGCCCAGATTGATCGCAAGGCCGAGCGCCAAAACCGTGCGCCGCCCCGCTTTGACCTCCATCCGCCCCAGCGCCAGCGCGCAGAGATACGTCACAAGCGTGCTCGCGGCAATCAGCAGCGCATACTGCGCATTCCAGCACATGTAGAAATAGTAGCTGGCCGCGAGCAGCCACGGCCTGCGCGCCCGCATGGGCATCAGGTAATAGGCCAGCGTGACGATCGGGAAGAACGCGAGAAACGCATACGAATTAAATATCATACGTCCGCTTCGCTCACGCCTTGATCTGTTCGAGCACCGCCTGCTCCATCGCGTCCTTTTCGCAGACGGCCGTGTGGCGAATCGGCAGATTCGGGAGCGTCCGGATCTGCTCCGGTTCCTTCGTGCCCGTCCGCTCGGCCAGCGCGCGGCAGCAGGCGAAATCATCCAGCCCCGCGCAGGCCGCCTGCCCCGCGACCGCGCCCAGCACGGACGCGCCGAACTTATACGGGCTGGCGGTGGAGACGATCACGCTTCGGCGCGCGTCGTCGGTTTCCTTTTGATAGGCGCGCAGAACGGCGCTGGCCACGGCCGTGTGCGTATCCATCAGGTAATGATCCTCTTCCCATGTGCGGCGAATCTCCGCGCGGACGCCCGCCTCGTCAACGCAGCCCGCAAAGTAGCGCTTTTGCAGCGCCGCCTTCATCGCCTCGTCGATGGCGTAGCGCTTCCTGCCCGCCAAATCGCCCATGAACCGCGCGACGCGCGCGCCGTCGCAGCCGCTCAAATCAAACAGCAGCCGCTCCAGATTCGAGGAGACGAGGATATCCATCGACGGCGTGATGGTCTTGTAGAACGGGCGGTTTTCCACATCGTATACGCCGGTGTTGATAAAGTCGGTCAGCACGTTGTTTTCGTTGCTGGCGCAGATCAGCCTGCCCACCGGCAGACCGGCCTTGCCCGCGTAATCCGCCGCCAGAATGTCGCCGAAATTGCCCGTCGGCACGCAGAAATTCACCTCGTCGCCCGGCTTGATCGCGCCCGCCTTCAGCAGATCGGCGTAGGCGGAGAAATAATACACCACCTGCGGCACGAGACGGCCGAAATTGATGGAGTTCGCGGAGGAGAGCACGCGCCCCTGCGCGGCCATCGTTTCGGCAAAGGCGCGATCCGCAAAGATGCGCTTCACGCCGGTCTGCGCGTCGTCAAAGTTGCCGTTCACGGCGATCACATGGGTGTTCGCGCCGCCGGTCGTGACCATTTGCAGGCGCTGCGCTTGGCTCACGCCCTCGCGCGGGTAAAACACGCAGCAGCGCGTCCCCGGCACGTCGAGGAAGCCCTCCAGCGCGGCCTTTCCGGTGTCGCCGCTGGTCGCCACGAGGATGAAGATTTCGCGGGTTTCGCCGTTCTTCTTCGCGCTGAGCGTCAGCAGGTGCGGCAGAAGCTGGAGCGCCATATCCTTAAAGGCGAGCGTCGGCCCGTGCCAAAGCTCCAGCGCGTGCGCCCAATCGCCGACGGGGCGCACCGGCGCGATGTCCGCGTCGTCAAAGCCCGTGCCGTAAGCCCCGGCAATGGCGTTTTTCAGCTCGTCCGCCGTGAAATCGGGCAGAAATTTTTGCAGAATCACCAGCGCCCGCGCCTGATAATCAAGCGCGCCGAGCGCGGCGATTTCTTCCATCGAAAAATGCGGAAAATCCTTGGGCACGTACAGCCCGCCGTCCGGCGCAAGACCGCGCAGGATGGCCATGGATTCGGAGACAGCGGCCGCGCCGCGGGTAGAAAGCATCGACATGACGATCACTCCTTGAAAACAAAGAAACCGCTTCCCGATAAACGGCAGGAAGCGGCGTCAGAAAAACGGGAATCAGATCTGGTACTTGCGGATGCTCTCCGGCACATTCTCCGCGTCCTCGCTGAAGCTGATGACCAGATCGCACTGGGCGTTGGCCACCAGACGCTCAAGCTGCGCGAAGAAATCCACCAGCTCGGCCGGTTCGGCCTTCACCAGCTTGAGGAACGCATCGACATAGATCACGCTGATATCGTAATTGCCCGCGAGAATACCGGCCAGGAAGCCGTAGAACGGCGCCTTGCCCTTGACGGCGTACTCGCTCGCGTCGATGAAGCGGATCTGCGGCTTGAGGCTAAGCGTATAGCTCTTGTCATCGTCGATGAACAGAACGTTGCCCTTCGCTTCCTTCACGGAAGCGTTCGCCATATCCAAAATGCGCTTGGTCTTGCCGGAACCCTTCTTGCCAAAGATAACCTGGATCACGGTCAATCCCTCCCTTTCTTGTTTTCTGATTACCCACATTATAGCTTAAAACACCCCTTCTGCATAGCCCCTAAATTTCTTTTTTCGCCGAAAAAGGCGCGGGGTCAGCGGATAAATTTGTCTTTTTTGTTGGTTTATCTTGCTTTTTTCCGTCAGGCATGCTATAAATATTTCATACAACTCTTCCAAAAAGAGGAGGCCGGATGACGGGCAATCATTCCAAATCCGGCCGCATACAAATGGGATTAAAGCGCGCGGCGTGCCGCGTGGTGAAAGGAGCGACTTTTCCTCTATGAAGCGACTTGTTACCCTCTGGCTGCTGCTTGCGCTGTGCCTGACGGCGGCGCTGGCGCTGGGCGAGACGGCGCAGCCCTGCTACTGGCAGCTCACCGATGTGAGCGTCACGCAAAAAGCCCTCGATGCGCTCGGCCCGGCGGCGGTCTCCACCAACGCCGAAGCGCTCGCCGACCTGAAGCCGATCGACATGATCGAGGCGCTTTCCCAGCCGCATACCTTTTCCGTCGATGTGACCCGCGCCGCGAGCGGCTCGAATGCCCACGCGGATTACGCGCTCTCCGGCATGCCCGCGCTCGTGCCCGGTGCGGGCAGCGCGCGCCTGTCGCTGACCTCAGCGACGGTGAACCCGACCAGCTCTTTTTACGTCTACGCCTCCGTCTACGCCAGCAAAGCGCGCGTTCTGCGCGTGCGCAGCACCGGGGCGTGGGTGTTCCGCATCCCCTTCCCGCGCACGGCAATCGCCGGCGCGACGCGCACCGTGAAACTGGATGCGAAGGAGCTGCAGGGCTACGCCGATGTGTGCGTCAGCTACACCTACACCGCCATGCCGGGCAAAATGCTGGTGGAGGCCAGCGGCGATACCGTGCTTTACGATCCGCTGGGCAACGAGATCGACCGGATTCCGCGCAAGGTATCCGAGGTTCTGCCCGTGTTCGCCTCGCCCTCCGGCTCGGAAGGCGATATCCTCTTCTCCGCCGAGGCGCAGGGCGACGGCTCTCTGCTGGTTCGCTTCCTGCCGGACAGCGGGCTGACGCTGGATGAAATGATTTCGCTGATCCGCACCGCGACGGAGGCCGCGAAGGCCGACGCGGCGAGCGGCGCTTCCATCGTTTCCGCGCTGACGGCCGACAAGCGGAGCGCGACGCTCTACCTCGCGCCCGACGCGAACCTCTCCGACGACGCGCTGTCGCTGCTCATCAGCGCGGCCTCCGGCCAGGCGGTCAGCGTCGCCTCGCTTCAGGAGGCGGTGGACGCGGGCGAAATCTCGCTCGACGCGCCCGCCACGCCCGAACCGCAGGCCATGACCTACAGCCAGCTCCGGCAGATGCTTGCCGACGGCAACACCCCGACCCCGACCCAAACGCCCGCCTATCTCTCCGCGGCGGCCAAGGAATCGCAGAACGCGCAGGCCATCGTGCTCTACGGCGACAGCGGCGTTGAGTCCATCGCGCTCGTGCCGGGCACGACGGCAACCGGCGAGGCGCTTTCAAACATCGCCCATTCGCTCGCGCAGGCGCGGCAGGACAGCGACGTTTATGAAAAGCTCTTCGGCGAGAGCGTCGAGCATTTCGGCCTGACAGACACGGAAAGCGCGCTGCATTATACGCCGGAAAACGCGGACGCGGCCAGTGTTTCCATCGCCAAGCTGGATGGCGACACGCTGATGATCGTGCAGCCGGGCAGCGTCGCGCTGCTGGAAAAGCAGTTGGAGCATCTGCTCAAGACGCTTCACGCCACGCCCACGCCGACCCCGACGCCCACGCCTACTCCTACTCCTACTCCTACTCCTACTCCTACGCCGACCCCCACGCCGACCCCCACGCCGACTCCGACGCCGACCCCGACCCCGACGCCGACCCCGGAACCCACGGCCACGCCGACTCCGGTTCCGACCGATACCCCGGAACCCACGCCTACCCCCACTCCGGTTCCAACCGACACGCCGGAACCCACGCCTACCCCCACTCCGGTTCCGACCGATACCCCGGAACCCACGCCTACCCCCACTCCGGTTCCGACCGATACACCGGAACCCACGGCCACGCCGACTCCAGTTCCGACGGACACGCCGGAGCCCACGGCTACGCCCACCCCGGTTCCGACTGATACCCCGGAACCCACGCCGACCCCGACCCCGGTTCCGACCGATACCCCGGAGCCCACGCCTACCCCGACCCCGGCGCCGACTGACACACCTGAACCCACGCCTACTCCGACCCCCACACCGCTGATGGCCAGAACGATCAACGGTGTGCCGCTGAGCATTCTGTTCCTGCTGCTGGCGCTGATTCTCATCGTGATCGCGATGCTGATCGCCGTGGTTCGCAAGAAGCGCGACTGATCCGCTTTCGCCTCCCGTTTTTCGCGGGAGGCGAATTTTTTTCTTTTGGCCGCGCATAAGGTGTAGGGAAGTCTGCCAAATCGGAGGGATGCTTTTGAATACCGCCAGAACCCTTTTCCCCGGCGCAATGGGGCCGGACGGCTTTATCTCCTGCTTTGACCACCTGATCGACGATTCGATTCTGCGGCGCAAGCTGATTCTCAAGGGCGGGCCGGGCGTTGGCAAATCGACGTTCATGCGGCGGGTGCATGCCGCGCTCTGCGCAAACGGCGAGCCCTCGACGCTCTACTTCTGTTCCGGCGACCCGGACAGCCTCGACGGCGTGGCCGTTCCGCACGCGGGGCTGCTGATTCTGGATGGCACCGCACCGCATATCGTCGATCCCGAAATTCCCGGCGCGCGGGACAGCATCATCAACCTGGGCGAATGTCTGAACGAACCGGCCATGCGGCCGCGTCTGCCGCATATCCGCGCCTGCATGGGCGACCACGCCGCCTGTTCGCGCCGCGCCCGCGCCTGTCTGGCCGCCGCCGCCGCGCTGGCAAAGGCGAACGCCGCCACGCTGCTCGCCGCCACGGATCAGGCGCGCCTTTGGGCGATGACGCAGGCGCTCGTTCAGGCCGTCCTCTCCCGCGACGCGCCGAAGGAAGCCGCACCTGCCGTCCGCCCCGTCATCACCGACGCGCTCACGCCCAAGGGCGAAATCAGCCTCATCGGCGAAAACGCCCCGCCGCGCGTGATCCGCCTGCTGTTCCATTGGGGCATGGATGGCACGCCCGTCCTGCGTCGGCTGAGCGCCGCCGTTCAGGCCGCCGGTTACAGCGTCGAGGAGCACCTGTGCCCCCTCGTTCCGGGGCGGCTGCTGCACCTGACCATCCCCGCGCTCGCCACGCTCGTCACCACCGGCGAACAGCTTTCCGCCGAACAGAGCTTCGATTTTGCCGCCTGTCTCCCACAGGGCGCGCTGCTGCGCCATGAATGTGCGCTCGAACAGGGGCGCGCGGGGATTCAGCTTCACCTGCACCGCGCAAGCGCCGCGCTGGCGCAGGCCAAGCAGCTCCACGACGAGCTGGAATCCTTCTATGTGCCGAACATGGATTTTGAAAAGTGGCAGACGATGCTGGACAAAACGCTGGAAAGCCTGAAAACATGATGAACGGATAAAACCGATCATTCGCACAAACAGCCCCCTGCAATCCGGGAAAGCGACAACCCGTTGCAGGGGGCGCATGGCGCGTCCGCCTTTTTTGCGCGCAATCTGTTTTTGCTGATTGGATATGCCGTTTGCTTATTCCCACGCCCGGTCAATGCTCACGCCCTGGAAATAATGCATGACGATCTCCTCGGCGGTTTTCCCCGCCTTGGCCATCGCATACGCGCCCCATTGGCTCATGCCCACGCCGTGGCCGTATCCCTTGCCGCTCATCTTCACCCGCCCGTCCTCCACGCGCAGGCTTTCCAGCAGGCAGGAGCGCATCCTGGTTGAGCCGATGGCGATTCGGAACGCCGGGGCGGAAACCTCCTGCCCGGAAATCAGCAGCGTTTCGGCGCGGCCGGATTCGCCGCGCCTGCCGACGGCGATGCTTTCCAGCGCATCGACCTTCGCGCCGGAGGCGTTCGCCGCCGCCATCACCTCGTCCGCGGAAAAATCGGCCTGCCAGTGCGCCGCCTCTGCCGGGGCTTCGTCATTTTCCATGCCCTTGACGCACTGGGTGTAGCTCGGCTCGGCCTTTTCGTAATCCAGCCCCTCCTTGGCGCGCGCCGTCAGCCCGCCGGAATGGGCGTGGAACCACGCATAGGGCAGCTCGCCGCCCGCGTTGAGCACCTCGCCGCGCGTCTCCTTTACCGCCTCGCGGATGCGCGCGTTCACGCCCGCCGCGTCATACGCCTGCGCCTCCTTGATGTCCGTGGAGATATCCGCGCCGTCGTACATGGATTCTTTTTGGGAGACGAATTGCAGCACAAACGTGCGCGCCAAAATCGCCTGCGCCTTGAGCGCTTCCAGCGGCCAATCTCCCGCCATTTCCCCGGCCAGCACGGCGGGCAGATAATCCTCGACGGACAGGGTTTCCAGCGTCTCGCTTTTCACGTCGTAGACCCTGAGCATCGGCACGCCGGATTCGTTTTTGCTCAGCCGCTCCGGCACGAGCTGCGCCGCGCTCGTCCCCTGCGTCCGGCTCGGGGTGCTCTCCGGCTGCGGCAGGGCGGGCTTGTCCCCGCCGCCGCTCTGCGCCGCGCAGCCGAACAGGCACAGGCAGAGCGCGCAGAAAAAAATCAGCCATCCTCGCTTCATATCATCCCTCCGGGGGATAATATGCGCGGGAATGGCTGAGATATGCGCCGGTTGTCGCCCCGGCGGCCTGATTTTAATAGTTCACGTTCCACGTCGAGACATACGCGACAACGCCATCCACCAGAATCATGCAGACATTCGTGTCGTATTTGAGCAGCGTCGCCTGCTTGCCGCCGGTGTACGTCGCCCTCACCGAGGTCATCCCCTGATCGTAATAGACGTTGATCGTGTTGCTGGCGCTGCCGTAGGCCGCCGCAAGGGTGATCGTCGTGCCGGATTCGGGTGCGCCGGGCACGGCGGGCTTGGGCGTGATATACTGCACCAGCGGCGTCGGGGTCGGCGTGACATAGACGATCTGCGGGGTCGGCGCGGGCGTCACATAGATGACCTCCGGGGTCGGCGTGACGTAATGGCTGTTGAAGCTGAGGTAGCGGGTCATCATATAGCCGTGGCGTGTGCCGACATAGACCTCGCACCACGTCGCGCCGTAGGAGACGACCTTCACCTGCGTGCCGTTCTTGTATTGGCCGAGCGCGCGCGCCCGCTGCGACGGCGTTTCGCGCAGATACAGCACCTGTGTGCTCCTCGGGTTGTTGACGTAGGCCGTGCGGGTCGTCACCGTGCCCGAGCCGCCGCCCGTCGTGCCCATGTTGCTCAGGTATCCGGCGGACATGAAGCCCGTCAGCCCGCCGCCGGTGATCTGATACCAGCCGTTGCCCTTGAGCAGCACGGTCACGCGCGTGCCGGATTTGAGCGAGCCGATGCTGCCGTAGGCGGAGGACGGGCCGCGCCGCACGTTCACCTTGCCGCCGTTCCGCGTGGAGACCGTCGCCGTCGTCGTGCTCTTGATAATCAGCGAATCGTGCATGTAGCCGGTGTACGTCGCGCCGTTCACCGTCGCGCTGACGTAGTTCCACTCGTAGGATGCATCCAGAATACTGATGGTCGTTCCGCTGGTCACGCGCGTCACCACCGCGTAATCCAGCGACGGGCCGCGCCGCAGGTTGACATAGCCGCCGTTGGCATAGGCCACCGTGCCGATGCTCCCGCTCTGCGCGAAGGTGAGATAGTTGCCCGCCATGTAGCCGGTCTTGCCATCCATCGTGCGCACGGCATACCAGCCGGAAGCGCCCTGCCCCTGCACATCCACCCAGGAGCCGCTGTCGTACTTGCCGAGGCTCTGGCTCGAGCTGCTGGGATATTGGCGCAGGTTGAGCCGGCCGCCGCGCACCACCGCGAAATCCGCCGCCAGCGCCAGCGCGGGCAGCGTGAGCAGCAGCGTCAGCGCCGCCAGCAATTTGTTCGTTTTCCTCACTTCATTTCACCAACCCTTTTATCCTGTGCATACAAGACGAACGAGCATGCCGGATTCTTCCTGTTTTTTCCCTGTTTTTCATCTTTTTGTCGATAACGGGTTCAGTATAGCATATTCGTGCGGATTTCGCCAGTGTTCCCCCGCGATTGCGGCATTTTATCGCTCATTTTGCGGCGCGCGCCCATTTCCGCTCTTTTCCAGACCCGAAAAGCGTGATACAATAGTCAGCGAACGAAACACAATCTAAAGGGGGCTTACCCATGCATAAGCTGGATCGCAACATGCCCTGCTGGTGCGGCAGCGGCAAAAAATACAAGCATTGCCATTTCGATTTTGACGAGAAGCTCGACGACATGCACCGCCGCGGCGCAGTCGTGCCCACCCACGACATGATTAAGACCGAAGCGCAGATTGCGGGCATCCGCGAGAGCGCGAAGATCAACGTCGCGGTGCTGGATTATGTGGCGGCGCATATCCGCGCGGGCATTTCCACGGCGGAGATCGACCGCTGGGTATACGAGCAGACGACCGCGATGGGCGGTATTCCCGCGCCGCTGAATTACGAGGGCTTCCCCAAGAGCGTCTGCACGTCCATCGACGATCAGGTTTGCCACGGCATCCCCTCCGAGGACGACATCCTCTGCAACGGCGACATCATCAACGTCGATTGCTCGACGATCTACAAGGGCTTCTATTCCGATTCCTCCCGCATGTTCATCATCGGCGAGACCACGCCGGAAAAGAAGAAGCTCGTCGAGGTTGCGCGCGAGTGCGTGATGGCGGGGCTGGAGCAGGTCAAGCCGTGGGGCTTTTTGGGCGACATGGGGCAGGCCGTGCACGATCTGGCGAAGAAGAACGGTTACAGCGTCGTGCGCGACGTGGGCGGCCACGGCGTCGGCGTTCGCTTCCACGAGGAGCCGTGGGTCAGCTACGTCACCAAGCGCGGACAGGAGATGGTGATGGCGCCGGGAATGATGTTCACCATCGAGCCGATGGTGAACATGGGCACGGACGACATCTACGTTGACGCCGACAACGACTGGACGATCTACACGGAGGACGGCATGCCCTCCGCGCAGTGGGAGATTCAGGTGCTGGTGACGGAAACGGGGCACGAGGTCATTTCGTGGTAAAACGGGCGCGCCGGGGCATCAATAAGACGCGCCTCTCCCTTCAAAAAGACGTCCGCTAAAAATAGTTCCTTCATAAAGATGCCGTCCAAAAACTGCATCTTCCCGCAAAAAATGGGCTTGACAAAATTCTCACACGGGCGTACAGTATAGACGAAGTTCAAAACTGAATGGTCTTTGGGGCAGGGTGAAAATCCCTACCGATGGTATAGTCCATGAACCCTCGAGCGATCGGGGGCCGATCTGGTGCGATTCCAGAACCGACGGTGACAGTCCGGATGGGAAAAGACGTTTGTGTTATCCGTTTTTTGCGGCGCGGTCATTTGCCGTTCCGAAATGAAAGGATTTCCCGAGGCCAATTTCTTCTTTGGCTTCGGGAATTTTTTACATTCGGGAGGAAACAACCATGAAACGCAACCAAACCCGCCGCCTCACCCTCGCCGCCATGATGGGCGCAGTCTCCTTCGTGCTGATGTATTTCAGCTTCTCCGTGCCGGTGCTCTCGCCGTTTGCGAGCTTCGACCTTTCCGCCCTGCCGGATCTGATCGGCGGCTTTGTGCTCGGCCCGGTCGGCGCGGTGGAAATCATCGCGGTCAAGGTGCTGCTCAAGCTGGTGTTCAAGGGCACGTCGTCCATGTTCACCGGTGAAATTCAGAAATTCCTGCTCTGCACGGGCTACACCCTGCCCGCCGTGCTGTATTATCAGAAGCACAGAACCAAGCGCGGCGCGGCCGTCGGCCTGCTGCTGGGCTCCGTCGCCGGCGTGATCGTCGCGATTCTGACCAACGTGTTCCTGATCTTCCCGGCCTATATGGCGCTCTACGGCATGGATTGGGCGGCGATTGTGCAGATGTGCACCGCCGTGAACCCGTGGATCACCAACGTGCCGACGATGGTGGCGTTCTCCATCGTGCCGTTCAACGTGATCTCCTTCGGCGTGACCTCGATTCTGGCGATGCTGCTGTATAAAAAGATCAGCGTCCCGCTCAAGAAATTCGCCATGATCGGTTGATTTCGTTCGGTTTTATTGAAGCAGCTCATCCGTTGAAATCGCCCCGGGTGCAGGGCCGCAGCCCTGCTCGTTTCAATGGGGGTTATGGGGTTCTTAGGGGATTTAAGGGGGAAAAATCGAAATTTCCCCCTAATCCCCTAAGCCCAGCGGAGCGCGTTCCCTTCAAGCGTCATCTATAATACAATAATTGAGCAAAAAGCAAATTCTGCACAAAACGCGGGCGCGCAATGCGCGC
>ERZ825137.4923-NODE-4923-length-12918-cov-2.832621_pt1 | contig 12918 bp, 11 predicted proteins | sample MGYA00519873_ERZ825137 | MGnify/ENA primary metagenome ERZ825137 (study PRJEB31778, sample SAMEA3449190) | human gut metagenome | biome: human gut; feature: human-associated habitat; material: faeces | place: United Kingdom | collected 2010/2012 ... | reverse complement strand
GGATCGCCGCGGCGCCGATGCCGTTGTCGGCCCCGAGCGTCGTGCCGTCGGCCGTCACCCACCCGCCGTCGATGTAGGCATCGATCGGATCCTTCTCGAAGTCGAAGACCTTGTCGTTGTTCTTCTGCGGCACCATGTCGAGGTGCGCCTGCAGGATCACGCCCTTGCGTCCCTCCATGCCCTTCGAGGCCGGTTTGCGCACGTAGACGTTGTGCGCCTCGTCCTCACGGCACTCCAGCCCTTTCGCGCGGGCGAAGTCGAGGATGTAGCGGCGGATCTGCTCCTCATGGTGCGAGGGGCGCGGGATGCGCACGATTTCGGCAAAATGTTTCCAGACAAGCGCCGGTTTGAGCGCCGTTAAGTTTCTGTCCATGGCTATTCTTTTTTATGGTTCGATGTTTCGTGTTCGGGTGCCGGGGTCCCGTCGGCAGCGTGCTCGAAGGCCTCGACGATGTGTTTGACGAGCGGATGGCGCACGATGTCGCGGCGGTCGAACTCGACGATGCCGATGCCGTCGACCCCGCGCAGCAGCTCCATGGCGCGCACCAGGCCGCTGTCCGACTTGCGTGGCAGGTCGACCTGCGTGACGTCGCCCGTGACGATGAAGCGCGCGTTGCGCCCCATGCGCGTGAGGAACATCTTAATCTGCGAAAGGGTCGTGTTCTGCGCCTCGTCCAGGATGACGAAGGCGTTGTCGAGCGTCCGGCCGCGCATTTTGTGTCCGGGCGTCTGTGTAACGGTGGACAAAATACGGCCGGCCAACTGGTCGGCGGACATTTCAAGCGAAAAGAAAGCGACACCGCGCGATTTTGGGTCGACGGATTTGTCATGGCTCATAAATTCGGCCACATTATAGGCGATATTGGTGGCAAGAGCGGTTTTGCCCATTGCCGGACGTCCGGCAATGATGATGAGGTCGGAATTGTTGAGTCCGCCGGTTTTTTCGTCGAGAGCATCAAGGCCGGAAGGAAGGCCGGATATTTTGCCGTCTTTCTGATAGGCCTGTTCGATTTGTCCGAGGGAAGACGTGAGCGCTTCGGCAAAGTCGATGAATCCGCCCTGGCTTTCACCTTGGTTAGACAGTTCGAAAAGTTTCTTTTCTGCAGTTTCTATCTGGGCGGTCGCATCGGTATCCAAGTCTTCTTTCATGGCGTCGCTGACGATTTCGTAACCGGTGTTTATCAGTTCGCGGCGCAGGTATTTGTCATAAATGAATTGTGCGTAATATTCGACGTTAGTCAGAGGCGAAGCGCTGTCGGCAAGTTTTATCAGATATTGGTGGCCGCCGACTTCGTTCAGGGAGCCTTCCTGTTCAAAATAGTTTTTGAGCGTGATGACGTCCGCAACATGACCGCGCTGAATCAGTTTGGAAATGACTTCGAAAATCTTGGCGTGAATCGAATCGGCAAAGTGGTAGGGACGCAGGAATTCGGAAACTTTTTCATAGGCTTTGTTGTTGGCCAGAACGGCGCCGAGCAGAGCCTGTTCGGCTTCCAGGTTTTGCGGCAGCGAAGCGGTGTCGATTTGTTCCATCGGGGCAGACTTTCATGTGAAAAAAATTAGTTCTTTTACTGCCTCTTTATAAACAAGTTCTCGGTAAAACTCAAAGGATTTGACGCGAAGGAGGTTTCAGGGCTGTTAATTGTGGGGATAAAAAAATATCCCCCTGAAAAATCAGAGGGATATTTTGGAGTTGACCTGTTTATAATTATTTAGCGGCTTTGCTTTTCGCAATGCTCTTTTTTATTTTTTTAGCTTCTTCGGTCAGTTTGCTGTTGGACGTAGATTCCAGATAAGCGTCCAGTCCGCCGTTGTGTTCAATAGAACGCAGGGTTTTGGAGCAAACTTTGAGTTTGAACATTTTGCCCAAGGTTTCGCTCAGAAGAGATACAACCTGCAGGTTGGGCAGAAAACGGCGACGGGTTTTGTTGTGAGCGTGGCTGACATTGTTGCCGCTCATAACGCCGGTGCCGGAAATATCACATTTTTTAGCCATTGTATTAATCCTCGTAAATAAACTTGTTGCTTGTTAATAACGTTTCCGTAACTAAAAGTCAAGCCCAAATTGCGATAATTTCGGCAAATTTTCTGCGAAGCGGGAAAGAAGAGAGGATTTTTTCAAAAAAGACTGGAAATGTAAATTAAAATAATGTACATAAAGAAACAATGTATGAAGATGTACCCGTAGCTCAGTTGGATAGAGTATCGGCCTCCGACGCCGAGGGTCGTGGGTTCGAATCCCTCCGGGTACGCCATTTATAAGCCGTCCTATCAGGGCGGCTTTTTTTATAAAAGGCTTCCCGGCAGGGTCGAACCCGGGTTCGTTCTCAGGCATCTAAATTCGTTTCGGTCAAAGAGTTTCCCTTACTCATTAAGATGTTACGGAGAGCTTACAGACAAAATTAACCGGAGCAGCGGTTAATTTTGCTTAGCGCTTCCTCCGGGTACGCCATTTTAAAAATCCCCTGCATTGCAGGGGATTTTTTTGTGACTTTTCTCTAGTCGGTTTTTTCTGTCGTCAGATAATTGTAAACGGTCTGCGATATTTGGGCGGCCAGTGCGGCATTGGCACGGTCGTCAAGTTTTGATTCGGTTATCATGACGGCGATATAATAGGTGCTGCCGTTTGTCAAAGTGACAAAACCGGCGTCGTTGTCGGCAATTTTAATGCCGTCGGCGGTGCGTGAAGACGAGCCGGTTTTGTGGCCGAATATGACGCCGGGAGGAAGGCCTAGTTTTATTTTGTCGGCGCCGGTGGAGGTTTTGATCATGATATCGGCGAGAAATTTCCGGTGTTCGGCTGACAAAACGTCTTTTTCAAAAACAAGTTTTATCAGTCCGGCGACATCTGACGGCGCGGCCTGATTCAGGTATTGGTTTTCTGCTTTTTGGTTCATCTGTTTTTCGTTGACGCGAATGTCAATGCCGGAAAAACCGAGGTCATGCAGAAATTTTTCCAATTGTCCGGTTCCTCCGGAATATTCCAGCAGAATGTCCGCGGCATTGTTGTCGCTTTCGGCAATCATGTATTCGAGCAGCTCGGCCAGACTGATTTCGAAGGGGCGGCGGGGATGTTTTTTCAGCATGGGGCTGTACATGTTCGCGTCCGTCATGTTTTCTTTGACTGTCAGTTTTGCGTTAAGAGCTGTTTCGGTTTGCTCCATCTGCCGGAGGGTTTGAACCGCAATAAAAAACTTGAAAACGCTGAGCAGCGGGCGTTTCCGGTTGCCGACCGCCCAATTTCGGCTGCCGCTGACGACGGCGACGCCTGCATCGGTGTTTGAGAGGCGGATTATGCGGCGAAGTCTGCTTTCCAGAGAATTTTCGCGAACTGCAAACGCTGTTGCGCCCAGCAGCAGAAACAAACAGAGCGATATCCAGAGTTTCATGTCTTTTCCGGTAACGTTAAATTTTGTTCAGAATATTGCGGATAATTTAATTTTTCGTATAGTTCGGCTAATCCATTCGGTTTAAAGGCGCTGGATTCTGGCCTTCGTCTGATTACATTGGACGGGAAAACCGTTTTACAGCAAAGGAAAAAAGCCATGAATGAAAAATCTGAACTGATTAATCCGCAAAAAGCGTATTTTAACGGCAAGTTTAAAGAAAAGCTCCAGAAAGCGCCCGGGGTGCAAGCCGAAATGGAACGGAAGCCCGATTGCGGCGAAGACAGTTATCAGGGGTGCAACCGGCTGGCCGGACGCAAGGCGCTGGTTACGGGCGGCGATTCCGGCATCGGACGGGCGGCGGCAATCGCCTTTGCCCGGGAAGGGGCCGACGTGGCGCTGAACTATTTTCCGAGTGAGGAAGAAGATGCCGAGGAAGTGAAAAAGCTGATTGAAAAAGCCGGACAAAAGGCGGTTTTGCTTCCCGGAGACCTTAACCGCAGGGAAGTATGCGCGGAAATTGTCGAAAAAGCCGTCGATGGGCTCGGCGGCCTTGATGTTTTGGCTTTGGCGGCCGGCCGGCAGACGGCTTGCGCCGACCTAGCCGAACTGTCCGACGCGCAGCTGTTGGAAACGTTTCAGGTCAACGTCTTTTCGATGTTTTGGACGGTTAAGGCCGCACTGCCCCATCTGCCGGCCGGTTCGAGCATTATTACCACTTCGTCGATACAGGCTTATCAGCCGAGCAAGTACCTGCTTGATTATGCGGCGACCAAAGGTGCAATCGTCTGTTTTACGCGTGCACTGGCCAAGCAGCTTGCCGACCGCGGCATTCGGGCGAATTCGGTGGCGCCGGGGCCGATTTGGACGCCTTTACAGATTTGCGGCGGACAGCTGCCGGAAAACATTCCCGAGTTTGGGCAGGAAACGCCGCTCAGAAGAGCCGGCCAGCCGGCGGAGCTGGCTTCGCTGTACGTTTATCTGGCGTCGAACGAATCAAGTTATGTGACGGCAGAGGTTATGGGCGTGACCGGAGGCATGCATTTGTCCTGACGCATGGGAAACAGACGCGGCCGGCGGTTTTATGGCGCTGCATTAAGAAAATTTAAACAGAAATAAAATTAATTTAATTTCAGTTTAATCCTTTATTTTAATGTAAGAAAAAATGCACCATATCCATACCCTTATTTTAGACTTGACCCTTATTACTATTTATGCCGGCATAATGACGCTTGTCTGCAAAAAACTGAAGCAGCCGATTGTTCTCGGGTACGTGGTTGCCGGTATTCTGGCCGGTCCGTTTTTCAATTTTCTGCCGACGGTCAGCGACCGCGAAGACCTGACGCTGTGGGCGGACATCGGCGTTATTTTTCTTCTGTTCGGCCTGGGGCTGGAGTTCAGCTTCAAAAAAATGATCAATGTCGGCAAGTCGGCAATGATTACGGCCAACGCCAACATTCTGTTCATGCTTTATCTGGGATACAGCACCGGCATTCTGCTCGGGTGGTCGACGATGGACAGCTTTTTTCTGGGCAGCATGATTTCAATGTCGTCAACGACGATTATCATTAAGGCTTTTGACGACCTGAACGTCAAAAAACAGCGATTTACGGATTTGGTTTTCGGCGTGCTGGTGGTTGAAGACATTATGGGAATCCTGATGCTGGTGCTGCTGCCGACGATTGCGCTGGGCAACAGCATTGACGGCGAGGCTTTGCTCGGCAGCGCGCTGAAACTGGTGTTCTTTTTGGTTTTGTGTTTTATTGCCGGAATTTATCTGGTGCCGACGTTATTGAAAAAAATCGAAGGTTTCCTGACTGATGAAATGCTTTTGCTGATTACCATCAGTCTGTGTTTCGGCATGGTTTATCTGGCGACCTGTTCCGGCTTTTCGTCGGCGCTGGGCGCTTTTATCATGGGTTCCATTCTGGCGGAAAGCAGTCTGATTCAACGAATCGAAAAGAACATTCAGCCGATTAAGGACTTTTTCGGTGCGGTGTTTTTCGTTTCGGTCGGCATGATGGTCGACCCGTCGATGTTTGTGACGTATGCCTGGCCGATTTTTCTGATTACGCTGATTGTCGTCATCGGCAAGGTTGCTTTTTCGTGTCTGGGTTTCATCATTTCCGGCCAACCGGTAAAGACAGCGATTCTCTGCGGTTTTTCGCTGGCGCAGGTCGGCGAGTTTGCTTTTATCATCGCCAGCCTGGGCATGAGCCTTAAGGTTCTCGACGCGCAGGTTTATCCGATTATTGTGGCGGTGTCGGTAATTACGACCTTTTTGACGCCGATGATGATTAAGGCCGCCGATCCGTTTTACCGGCTGGTGCTGAAACTTTGTCCGGAATCGTGGCGGCGTTACATCGGCCGGACGGAAGAGCCGGTTCGGGTAAGCCCCTCGGAGGAGCGGCTGTGGTCGGAACTGTTTAAAAACTATCTGCTGCGGCTGGTGCTGTTTTCGATGATATTATACACGATTATTCTGCTTGCGCAGCATTATGTACAGCCGGTTGTCCTGCATTATCTGCCGGACTTGAGCGGCCGGGTGGTTATGACCGGGATAACGCTGCTGGTTATGGCGCCGTTCCTGAAAGCGCTTATTGGCTGGGAAGCCATTCTGCCGGCATTTCTGCGCGATACGGTAATGCGGATTTTGTGCCGGTTGAGCGGCCGTTCGCCGGACGACGGCCATGAAGCCGGCTGGTTGAAAAAAGTGAGCGAAAAATTCGCTTTCTGCGGCAATCTGAGCGAAAATGCCGAAAATATCAAAAACTTTTTCATTTCCAACAGTATTCTGGCTAAAATCTATTATAAACTGTGGATTTCGAAAAAGGCGAACCGGCTGCCTCTGATTCTGATGACCAGTTTCAGACTGCTGGTGGTGGCGTTTTTCATTGTCACGGTCTTTCATACCTTTTTGACCGAAGACGCGCGGATTTCGCTGCTGCTGTTGTTTGTGTCGGTAATTGTTCTGGCGCAGTCCAAGTGGCTGCTGACCCAGTATATGAAAATCGAGGCGCAGTTTTTGGCAAATCTGCGCGGACATCATCAGGAAAAGAGGGAAGAAGAGGGCAAAGCCGCAGACTGAGCAGGAATCAGAAAGCGCCTTTGTCTTCAAGCGAATCGTAACGTTTGTGAATGCACTGGATACAGGTTTTGTGCACGCCCTGCGTAATGTCATAGATGACAAAACGTCCCTGTCGCCGCGAGATGACGAAACCGTCGTCTTTCAGCCGTTTGAGATATTGTGAAACCTTGAGCTGTTCGCTGCCGATGCCGTTGACGATTTCGGTAACGTTTTGGGAGCCGTAAAGGGTCAGAAACTCCAGAATGCGCATTTTGTCATAATTGGCAAAGAGCTTGATGCGGTTGGCGGTCATCATGGTATAGTCCGAGGGCAGAATCGCCTTGACGCCGTCTTCAAGAAAATAAAAATTGTCGGTCATCATGGCATAGAGTTTGCGCAGACAGGTAAAGATGCTGGCCGGGTATTCTTCGCAGATGTCGTAATAGATGAAAATACCGCGGCGGTTGGTCCTGACCAGGTTGGCCTCACGCATTTTCTTCAGGCTCTGGGAGATGATGACCTGTTCTTCGCCGAGGGCTTTGGTTATGGCCGAAACGGAAGAACTGCCGTTGACGTCGAGGTATTCCAAAATGCGCAGGCGCAGCGGGTGGGCAATGTAGGAAATGCCTTTGACGGCTTTGCGCATGATGTTTTCGGGCAGCTGCTGTTCCATATGAACCTCTTTTTAATATCTTTCGCTTTTTATATATAGCAGATTTTGCAGGTATTGCAAACAAAAACGTCCCTCCGGCTGCTGACGGAGGGACAAGGATACTAAAAGCGTTTTATTATTTGAGATAGGGTTTGACGTATTCGTCAAACTTGCGGGCGTTGTTTTCGGACCAGCCCATGAGGTATTTGTCGCCCATGCAGAACAACGGGGTGCCGATGCTGTTGCCGAGTCTGAACTTTTCGCCGCAGGCTTTGAAGAGTTCAAAGCCGTTGCCGACATGGATGTTGACCATGGCCATGTTCAGGTTCGGGTATTGCCGGTCAATGTGGTCTATGGCATCGTGGCAATAAGGGCATTCGTTATAGTAGAAAAAATAGATTTTGCCGTCTTCGAGCGCGGCAGTTTCGGTTTTTTTGCCGCAGCCGCAGACAAGCAGAACGACGGCAAACAAAGTCAGACAGATTTTGCGCATGGTTTTTCCCCTTATTCAATGCAGCAATCGACGGCTTTGCGGACGAAGGCCTTCATTTTGGAAAGCGCGCCGGTTTTTTCGGCGTTCATGGCGGCGCCCCCTTTCTTTGAGTATCATACCCCGCGGGACGGGGTTTTTCAACCAACGCTGCGTGGAGTGGTGGAAAACAGGGGGCGTTACGGGGTGCGTGCGCCGGCCAGCTGCCGGGCGATGCCGATGAGATCGGTGGGGTATGGACGGCAGGTGGCGGCTAGATAGGTAAGCAGCGCGGGGGAAAGAGGGGCAGCGGACGGCAGCTTTGCCAGCAGTTTCCCGGCGGCGGGCCCGCCGCCTAAAGCGCGACAGAGGGGGCCCGCCGCCCTGGGCCGCAGACAGAAGGCCGACCCGCCCGGGCGCGTACTTTTGATTCTTTTCTTTGCGTAGGGCGGCCTTTTACTCAGCCTTTAACTGCTCCGGCCAGGCCTTCCACAAAGTTTTTCTGGAACAGGAGATACAGCACCAGCATGGGTACCGCCGTGATGATGAGAGCTGCGAATAAAAGGTTATATTGTACGCTGAAAATACCTTTGAACGCCATCAGGCTGAGGGGAATGGTATTCAGCTTCTGGTCGGTCAGCAGCAGCAGGGGAAGGAGAAAATTATTCCAGCTTGTGACCAGGTTCAGAATAACAATGGTGGTGATGATGGGCTTGGAAAGCGGCACAAAAATGTATACGAGCGCCTTGAGATCGGTGCAGCCATCGATGATGGCCGCATCGGTCAGATCAGGGGGGAGGCTGCGAAAGTGCCCTACCATTAAAAAAGTGGAAAAGGGGATGGAATTGGAGGCCACGCACAGGATAACGCCCAGGAGAGTGTTGTAAAGGTGCAGGCTTTTATAGTGGAGGATCAGATTGATATACCCCACCGGTGCAATGACCAGGCCCAGCATAATAATGGTGTAAAAAACAAACCCTGCCCGCGTGTTGAACAGCTTGTAAAGGCCATAGGAAAGAAGAAGGGTCAGGACAAGAGAAACTGCGATGGTACAGGAGGTCACCAGGACGCTGTTGGAAAAGGCCGAAACCAAGCTGCCCTGAACGATTGCGTCATAAAAATTGCGGAACTGCGGCGCTGAAGGGAGACCGAGTGGGTTGAGAGATACCTCCCAGCCTTCTTTCAGCGAGGTGGAAATGACAAAATAAATGGGCATCAAAAGAAAAATGCTGTAAAGCGCCACCAGCAGCTTTCCGGCAATGCCGTGCAGGGTAATTCTTTTTTTCATAGTGTGTTACTCCTCCAAAGGTCTTGAAATGGCGGCTACTGGATCCGGTCTTCCACGCGCCTTGTTACAAAGTACTGCACAAAGTAAACAAAGAACAAAACCACCGAGAGCAGAACACCCAGGGCCGCCGGCTTGCCAATGTTGGACGTGGCCGTGAGATTTCGGTAAATATAAACGGAGAGCGTGTCGATGGGAGAACTGCCGGAATAACTGCCGCCCTGGCTGGTCAGTACGAAGATGTAATCGAAGGCCAGGGCACCCGTGGTAATGGTCAGCAGCATAATGCGCAGCAGCGTGGGCATGAGCAGCGGCAACGTGACGTGGCGGAAGGTTTGAAAGGGACCTGCCCCCTCTACCTGGGCCACTTCGTACAGGTTCTGGGGAATATTGTTAATCCCGGCGAGCATCATGGTCAGCGGGTAGCCAAGGTTTTGCCAAATGTGTACCAGGACCACACAAAGCACCGACACACCAGCGAGACCCAGCCAATTTTGCTGAAAGTTTTGCAGCCCCATGGCGCCGAGCAGGCTATTGATCATGCCCAGGTTCGTGTCGTACATGTAGCCCCAAGTGAGGCCAACTACCGCGCCCGACAGCACCAATGGCGAAAAGAACAGGGTACGGAAAAAATTGTTTGTCCGAGTGTTCTTGTGAAGCACCAGGGTAAGGCCCAGGGCTATTACTGTTTGAAGAACCAGGAGGGCAAAAATATAAATAAAAGTATTCAGGATTACCATTTTCAAATGAGGATCCAAGAAGGCATCCCTGAAATTTTGCAGCCCCACGAAGGTCTTTTGGGGAGAGATCCCATTCCATTTGAAAAAACCAGTGATGAACATCAGAATATTTGGCCAAAGGCTGAACAGTACCCAAATCAGGGTGACCGGTATAACGTAGAGAAGGTATTTTACTTTCTTTTTGTCCCAACGCATTTTCGCTGAGACCCCCTTTCCCGGTATGGGGGCCACGGCAAAGCCCAAAGTTGAAAAAACGGTTTTCGGGTTTTAGCTTTGCCGCGGCCCTGGAACCTTACTTGCTTTTCAGGTCTGCTTTGATCAAAAAGCTCTCGAAGCCTGCCAGTTCTTTGTCCACGTCCGCACCGCTGAACAAAATGTTGGACAGGGCGTCGACCCAAGCGTTGTTCCAGATATCGGTCTTGCTGATCTGCGGGATGCCCATCATCTCCACCGCGCCGTTTTCAATATAGGGCGCCAGAGAGTCTGCGCCATCAAAGGCGACCTCCACGTTGTTGACACTGGGGCAGAATTTTACGCTGTTGATGTAGTCAGAACAATGATTGCTCAGGAAGTTGAGCCAGACCTTTGCGGCCTCGATGTTTTTGGAGCTTTTGGGAATACAGGTGATCTGGGCGGGTTCCCCGTACACGACCCCCGGATTCGAAACCGCGGGAATGGGCACAAAACCATAATTGACGCCAGGCATGTCCTTATCCGCGGTGCCAAAGCACCAGGTGCCCATGCAGACCATCGGCGCACGGCCTTGGGCAAACAGGGTGAGGGACTCGGCAAAGCCGATCGCCTCAGAATAATCGAACAGGACCTGATTGTGGTACATATCACTGAGCTGCTGAACCACCGCGTAGGCGGCCGCGTTATCCTTCACATTGGTGAGGGTACCGTTGTCGATGCTCTCCATAAAAGCATTGTATCCCTCCATGCCGGCGGATTGCAGCAACAGGCCCTTGAAAAGCCAGTCGGTGCGGACCTCTTTGCCGCAATAGGAAACGCCGTTCAGTCCGTTGGCACGGAAAGCGGCGATCGCAGTTTTAAGTTCGTCATAGGTTTCGGGTACCTTTACCGAGTATTGTTCGAACAAATCCTTATTGTAGACCAGACCGATCATATTATAGGCGTAGCTGAAGCCATAGGGCTTGCCCTGATAAGAAACGAGCTCTTTTGCACCTGAGGTCATGCTCTGCGCGCACGCGGTGTCTGACAGGTCAACCAGCATGCCCTCGGAGGCATATTTTAAGAATTTGTCGGCAAAGGGGTGTGAGTCGAACAGGTCCATCCCTTCGCCCACCAGGAGGTTTGACTCCACCGTCATGTAATGGCTGCTGTTGTCCTTGGAATAGATGTTGAGATCAGGATTCTCCTGATGGGATTCTTCGGCGAGCCGTTCCCAGACCTCTTTGTCTTCCAAGCGCCAGGTGACATATTTTATGGTGACAGGTTCCACGCCCGCCCCGGAAGGGGGAGCCGACGGAGAATCTGCGGGAGCGCTGCCCGCACCACCGCAGCCGCCCAGCAACAGGGAAACTACAAGGGAGGTCGACAGCAGGATACTGACAGCTTTGATGCGTTTGTGCCAAGTTTTCATTTTTTCTCCTCTTTTCTTTGTTTTATGGCGTTGCTTAATGCAAAACAATTCAAGCGTTGCTTCCTGGATGGGGAGGGCCGCCGGCTTTTTTGGCGCTTTTTGCCAGAGGACCGGTTTCGCGGATGAAGAGGCAGGCCACAAGGCCTATGAGGCACGGGATGATGCAGATAAAGATTGCAAAACCATAGCTTGTGTGGGCGCTGAGGGTACCGGCAAGGACGGGAGCGGCCAGCCCGCCGGCAAATCCGGAGGAAGTAATCAGCGAAAAGGCGGCGCCTACGCGCGCGGGAGTCATGCCCTCCAGTTCCATGGGAACAACGAACATGGGCGGGATCCAGATACAGTTGCCGACCCCTATAAGCACCATGCCCGTAAAGCCAAGGGGGCCCACTCCGCCTTGATAGATCAGCGCGATTCCGACCGCCTTCAGGGCTTGACCGCTCCAGAGAAGGGGTTTTCGCCTGCCAGTGCGTGACATGATTCGGTACGCTGCAAGACCGCCTGCCACGCCTGCGATGGGGAACAGGGTGGTGAGCTGATTGGCGGTCTCGATCGCCAGGCCACAGTCCCGTTGAAAATAAGTGGGCAGCAGAGAGGTGATGACGGAAAAGCTTACAAAATCGCAGACAAATGCGATCAACAGCAACAGAATTTCCCTGCGCCGGAGCAGATCCCGGTAAAGGCGTTTTTCCGGCCTGTGCAGAGAGGGGCCTGCATACGGGGCATCGCCCGGTACCAGCAACAGCCAGAAAAGCAGGACCGCGAAACTAAAAAAGCCCCAAACAGCAAGAGCCATTTTCCAGGAGCCGGCAAAAACGGCGGTCAGGGGAAGAGTGAGTGCAAATACAAGAATGTTGCCCAGATATGGCAGCAGCGCATTAACCGTATCCATTCTGACCTGCTGCAAAGGGGTGTACCAGCGCATGATCGCCGCACCGATGAAGGGCGTGCTCAGCCCAAAGCCGGCCCCGTATACAACACGGCCCAGACAAAACATAAGAAAGCTGTTGGCAAACACATTGAAAGCGACGCCAAGCCCACCCAGCAGCAGCGCGAGTGCATACGTCCTTTTAAGGCCGATCCGGGCCTGCAGATAAGGGCCAGCCATGGAAAACAGGATTACGGGAAGAAAAATGACCGAGATCCCAAAGCTGCTTACAGTGGAATTGATCTGGTATTCCTGTTCAATCAAGGTTAAAACAGCAGAGGGGTTCATCTGAGCCACATAGAGGGAAAAGACACCCGAAATGATGAGTGCGGTAACAAGATTCAAGTGGGTCTTTTTGGAGAGCATTCTGTAATTTCGTGTCCTTTCTGGCCGCGGATTTTTTGCCCGTTGAAGGGCGGCAGGCTATTCAAACGCCCTTTGCAGCGTTCATTCCCGCAATACGGCCGAAGGTGAGCGCCAGCGAGTGGCTGAATCCGGGAACGGTAAGGGGGTAGCCGACGGCGACACGGTTGCCCTGTACGTTGCCAGCTGCATAAAGGCCGGGGATGACCTTGCCGGCGGTGTCGTAAACGCGGGTTTCTTCGTCGCACTGGAGCCCGAACAACACGGCGAGAAGATTGGCCGGGGTAAATTTGGCTGCATAAAAAGGGCCTTTTTCCACAGGAAACATGCGTGTGGGATCTTTGCCGAAGTCTTGGTCGTTTTTGTTGCGGCAAAGGGCATTGTAGCGCTCGATGGAGGCCAGAGCGGTTTCCTGGGGCAGGCCG
>ERZ825137.4916-NODE-4916-length-12930-cov-5.052194_pt1 | contig 12930 bp, 8 predicted proteins | sample MGYA00519873_ERZ825137 | MGnify/ENA primary metagenome ERZ825137 (study PRJEB31778, sample SAMEA3449190) | human gut metagenome | biome: human gut; feature: human-associated habitat; material: faeces | place: United Kingdom | collected 2010/2012 ... | reverse complement strand
AAGGATATCGACTTCGCCCAAATCCCTGATACGGAGGCTCACTATAAGGCGTCGGCTCCCGGCGTGGGCTTTGCTGCCTCCGGCGGCGTGGCTAAGGCCGTGGAGAAGGTGATTCAGACCAAGAATCCGGATCGGGAGGTCAAGACGGTGTACGCCGAGGGCTTGCGGGCCTGCCGCCAGATGCTGCGGGTGGCCCGGTCCGGCAAATACGACGGCTATCTGCTGGAGGGCATGGCCTGCCCTGGCGGCTGCATCGCCGGCGCCGGTACGGTTCAGCCACCGGAGAAGTCCCGGCGGATGCTGGAGCAGTACAAGGCTCGGGCGGCGCTGGACAACCCACTGGATTCGGAGTATATGGAGGACATTGAGCTGCTGTACGAGGATCCGGAGAACTGGGACCGTGTGTCCCGGCACTGATAGGCGGAATATTGGATAGAAGATCTCGATGGAAGGGACAAAAGAGGGATACGCTGGCGGGCGTGTCCCTCTTTTGCTGTGGGGAGGCTGTTTTGCTCAGAAGATTTTTCCCTTGTCTCCGATAGCCCGCTTTTCCGGCTGCTGGGAAAAGCGGGCCGCCGGAGGCACGTTCCCATCGAAGTTATCCGCAGGAGACAACAAAAGCGAAAAGCATCATAGGCTGCTGAAGGCTATCAACATAAATATAGCACTGTCATTCACCAGTCCGCAGACCGACCGTGGGAATCCGTAATACCTTTGCATGAGTTGCCGCACTGTGACAACAAACCGTATAATTCGATGCATATATTTCAAACTGTTATCATACTTCCCGCCTTGCTGAACAGAAGCACACAACGAAAAGACCCCTGATGGGAGCAAGAGTTATACCATCCGGAAGACCCTCTGCATCCCGTCATATCCCCGAAAAATCTGCGAACAGACGTCGGTTATTCCGAACGGCAGAGCATATGACGGAATTTGAACAATTTCATTCAGCGAAACGAAATAACGCGTCAGGGGAAACCAAGGTAGTCAAAAAGTACCATATTTCGGGGAAAACAGCGATTTCTGAGTTTTCGGTATCGTTACCGGCAATGAGCAAAGTGTGAATTTTCTGTGAAAATTGCAAAAAAATTTTGTGATGATTTTGTCGATTCTGATTGTTGACTTTTTTCACAAAAGAGATATGATAATGTCGTATGACGGAGACGGAAACGTTTTCTGTCGGTAATGGCCGTTATATTTGTGCGAAAAATGTACCTGCGGAGCGGGAGTTCCCCCGTGCCGCACCCGGACTGCAGCCGGGAAAACCTTTTGTGTCATTGTGTAAGGAGGAGACAATATGATTAGTTTTCTGATCTGTCTTGCTTTGCTGATCGGCGGCTACTTCCTGTACGGCAAGGTCGTGGAGAACACCTTTGGTCCCGACGACCGTGAAACGCCTGCCGTAAAGATCAACGACGGCGTGGACTATGTGGTCCTGCCCCAGTGGAAGCTGTTCATGATCCAGCTGCTGAACATTGCGGGCCTCGGTCCCATCTTCGGCGCTTTGCAGGGTGCTCTGTGGGGCCCCATCGTGTTCCTGTGGATCACCTTCGGCACCATCTTTGCTGGCGGCGTCCACGACTATTTCTCCGGTATGATGAGCGAGCGCAACAACGGTGCCTCCATCTCCGAGATCTCCGGCATCTATCTGGGCGGCTTCATGAAGAACGTCATGCGTGTGTTCAGCGTGGTGCTGCTGATTATGGTGGGTACGGTGTTTGCTGTTGGCCCTGCCGGCCTGATCGTCACCCTGTTCAAGAACGGCGGCTCCAACGGTATCGTCACCACCACGCTGTTCTGGCTGATTATCGTGCTGGTCTATTACTTCATCGCTACCTTCCTGTCCATCGACAAGATCATCGGTAAGATTTATCCCGTGTTTGGTATCTGCCTGATCGTTATGGCGGCGGGCGTGATCATCGGTATCTTTGTCAAGCCTGAGTACACCATTCCCGAGCTGTGGGACAACTTCCGCTCCATGCATCCCAGCGGAACCCCCGTGTGGAGCTTCATGTTCATCACCGTTGCCTGCGGTGCTATCTCCGGCTTCCATTCCACCCAGAGCCCCCTGATGGCTCGCTGCATGAAGAGCGAGAAGCAGGGTCACTTCGTGTTCTACGGCGCCATGGTTTCCGAGGGTATCATTGCGCTGGTGTGGGCCGCTGCCGGATGCGCCCTGTATGAGGTCACCGGTGGCCTGAATACCGGACTGGCCGAGATTCTGGCCAACGGTCAGTCTGCCGCCATTTACGATGTGTGCATCAAGACCATGGGTAAGGTCGGCGTGGCTCTGGCCATGCTGGGCGTGATCGCCTGCCCCATCACCTCCGGCGATACGGCCTTCCGCAGCGCCCGTCTGGTGCTGGCCGACTGGTTCAAGCTGGACCAGAAGAAGTGGAAGAACCGTCTGCTGCTGTGTGTGCCCGTGCTGGGTGTCGGCGCTATTTTGGGTGTGGGTAATGCTCTGGGCGCCATCAACTATACCATCATCTGGCGTTACTTCAGCTGGACCAACCAGACGCTGGCAATGATCGTGCTGTGGGCTGCCTCCATGTATCTGTTCTACGATAAGAAGAACTACTGGCTGACGGCTGTTCCCGCCACCTTCATGAGCGCCGTGTCTGCCACCTACTTCCTGCTGGGCAACGAGTGCTTGGGTCAACTCATCAACCACAAGGCCGCTGACGGCACCATCATCTACAACACCGCCGTGGCGTATCCCGTCGGTATCGCTGTGGCAGCGCTGTTCTTGGGTATCTTCCTGTATACCATCAAAAAGCGCCATACGCAGCCTCACTATGAGACGCTGGGCAAGTAACTTTTCATGCAAAGCAGTGGGGGGCACGCTCTCCCACTGCTTTTCGCACTTTGGAGGGACACACGATGTTTACACCTGTGAAACTGGGCAACACCACTCTGTCGCCGGAGGTGCTGAAGGCAGACAAGAAGTCCTGCAAGCGCTACGGCCCCTGCGGCGTGGGGGAGCAGGCGCTGTATCTCAACAGCTTCTTCATCGACCGGCGGTACTATGTGGCACTGGAGTCCGTGCGCCGTGTCTTTAAGCGGGTGGCCATGAGCAAGGGCGGCTTCACCGGCAAGGGAGCCTTCGGCTCCATCCCCTATCTGGTGGTGGAGCTGGACGACGGCAGCCAGAAGCAGTGCAACTTCAAGCACGAGGAGGACGTGGACCTTCTGCTGGCCCACATGGCACGGGTCTGCCCGGATATCCCCCGCCACAGTGTGGAGGCGGAGCGCCGCCTGCGGGAGAAGGCCGAGCGGGAGGCCAAGCGCTATCTCAAGCAGCTGACGCCGCAGGCGCAGGCCGCCCGGGAGACACTGGAGCAGGCCCAGCAGCTGCTGGAGGAGTACCCGGAGCAGACGGCGAAGCTGTCCACGGCGGCTAAGGCCAAGCGGGTCAATGACCGCAGCAATCCCGCCTATCGCTGGGTGGCGCTGGCTATTATTGTGGCGGGCATCGCCGCCGTGGTGTACGGCATTATGGCCCTGATCCGTGGCGAGAATGTGGGCGTGTACTTCGCCCTGTTCGGCCTGGCGGCCATCTTCTTCTTTTCCGGCGCCCATGTGCTGCCTACCGCCAAGAACAACAAGAAAGCCATCGCCCAGGAGTGGGAGCGCTCCATCTCCGACGTGGCTGCCCTGCTGCCGGAGGACTTCCCGGTGCCGGCCCGGTACGCCCACCCTGTGGTGCTGCAGCGGATGATCCGGGTGCTGCGGGAGGGCCGTGCCCAGAGCGTGGGGGAGGCCCTGAACGTCATGAAAAAGGATCTGAAGGCCCTGAACGCCTCCGTGCAGGTAGAGCAGGAGGAGTACGACGAGGTAGTGGCCATCAAGCCCATGTTCCTGCTGTGGGACTACGAATAAAAGACGAAAAAAGGCGGCGTATGCGGCCTTTTTTTCATGGCCGGAGCTGCCACCGCAACATGGAGTGAAATTTCGGTTTCTCCTTGCAATCCATGGGAATACGTGGTATCATGAGTAAAAATGCAATGAGTGTCATTTCAGGCGGAGATTTATGCTATTTTCCTGCGTAAGTCTCCCTTTTTATCAAAGGGGTGGCGTTGTGCCGACGGAGGTTGACAGAGCATGGAGGGGCAGACTACACTTTCCAAGCAAGCAAGCAAGCAAGCAAGCAAGCAAGCAAGCAAGCAAGCAAGCAAGCAAGCGGAACTATGAGGGCAGCGTTATGACGAAGAAATTCCGGCAGCTGGGGGCCACCATGGGCCTTCTGCTCCTGATGGTCCTGCTGCTGATCTCAGTGTATACCTATGTGCTGTACCAGAATTTCAGCCGCAATATGCTGGAGGCGGTGCTGACCCGTGATACCACCTGCGCCGACGCCATCCACCGGCTGGTATCCGACGAGTTCACACGGGAGGATTTTGACGACCCCGCCGTCTGGAGCGACATGACCTCGCCTCGCTATCTGGAACTGCAAAAGACCCTCAATCAACTGCGGACCCTGAACTCCACCCGGTATCTCTACACCGCCAAGCTGGGGGAGGACGGGCAGCCTGTCTACCTCATCGACGGTCTGGATCTGGGGGCGGAGGACTTTGCCTACCCCGGCACCCGCATCGAGGAGGAGATGGCCCCCTATATCCAGACGGCGCTGTCTGGAGAGCCCGTGTATTCTCGTGATGTAGTGGATACCACGTGGGGTCCCATTTTCACGGCCTGCTACCCGGTGAAGGATGAAAATGGCCAGGTCATGGGTGCTCTGTGCGTGGAGATCGCCATGAACACCACCTATCAATTTTTGAAGAGAAGTAGTCAGACCACCGTAAGTGTGGCTCTGGCCAGCGGTATGGTGGCAGCGTTGCTGAGCATGAGCATCTACCTGTACCTGCGGTGGCAGCGGATGGCGGAGGCCCGGCAGCAGGTGCTTTTGCAGGACGCCGTGGTAGCCGCCGATGCCGCTAATCAGGCTAAGAGTACCTTCCTCTTCAATATGTCCCACGATATCCGCACCCCCATGAACGCCATCATCGGCTATGCCGATCTGGCGGAGAAGCACCGGCAGGAGCCGGAGCGGCTGCAGGGCTACCTGAAGAACATTCAGGTCAGCGGCGAGAAAATGCTCTCCATCATTGACAACGTGCTGGAGCTCTCCCGCATCGAGAGCGGCAAGGTGACGCTGGAGGAGACGGCGGTGGAGGCCGGCAGCATCTTTGAGTCCTGTGTCGTCATGGTGCAGCCGGAGCTGGAGCGTAAGCACCAGACCATGACAGTGGAGAAGCATACGCCCAATCCCTATCTGTATATGGATACCTCCCGCATTTTGGAGGTGATCCTGAATCTGGTGAGCAACGCCATCAAATATACCGGCGATGGCGGACATATCCGCTGTGCCATCCGCCAGCTGCCCAGCGACCGAGAGGGCTGGTGCGTGCAGGAACTATCCGTGGCGGACAACGGCATTGGCATGAGTGAAGAGTTTCAGCAGCATATTTTTGAAGCCTTTGCCAGAGAGCGCTCCAGCACCGTCAGCGGCGTGGCGGGCTCCGGCTTGGGCATGGGCATCGTGAAGAAGCTGGTGGATCTGATGAACGGCAGCATCGATATCCAGAGCAAGCTGGGGGAGGGCTCCACCTTCACCGTCTACATCCCCTGCCGTCTGGCCCGACAGGAGGATGCCGTGCCCAAGCGTGCCGCAGAGCGGGTGGATAAGACCGGCCTTGCCGGGCGGCGTATCCTGCTGGCAGAGGACAACGACCTTAACGCCGAGATCACCGCTGAGCTCATGGGCGAGGAGGGTCTGCTGGTGGATCGGGCGGAAAACGGTGCCAACTGTCTGGAAATGCTGGAGAAGGCTCCGGCGGGGATGTATGACGCCATCCTCATGGATGTGCAGATGCCGGTGTTGGACGGCTACGAGGCCACCCAGAAGATCCGGCGGCTGACGGACCCGTGGCGGGCCAATATCCCCATTATCGCCATTACGGCCAACGCCTTTGCCGAGGACCGTCAACGGGCGCTGGAGGTAGGCATGGACGATCATGTGGCAAAGCCCATTGATATGGCCAAGCTGATCCCGGTGCTGCAAAAGCAGCTACACAAGCACGACGGGGAAGCGGAAGAAAAGCGTTTCTCTCAAAGTGTCCCTTAAAGACGTGTAGTGAGAAGCCCTGAAGAAGTAAAATAATAAAAGAGCCACACCCGCACGGAAGTGACCCCCAAAAGTTAGACAAAAACAAGAATTAAGCGGCCTGAACGGTCTGAATTCTGTACTGCACAGGGTTCAGGCCGTTTAGTTTTAATTTGATTCTGTGGTATTCCCTTTGGCCTATAAACACACCCCATTTGTTGGACAGTATACCATACTGTCCAACAAATGGGGTGCAGTTCATAGGTGACGCACCGCTCTTTTTGATTCCTCGAATCAGCCGTCTCTCTCCCCAGGGAGCAGCGCTCTGCGCCGGAGGAAGTAGTAGCCGTATCCCACGGCGTCCGCCAGAAACCAGCCGATAGGGATAGCGGTCCAGATGCCGTTAACGCCCACCGGCCCCGCCAGCGCATAGGCCAGCGCCACACGGGTCCCCAGCTGCCATGGGCAGGGCAAACAGCAGCAGTCCCCGTGTGATGCTGCCACGGGTCATATCACGATACATAGCTTCCTCACAGAAACATATATGATACGACGCATTATACTCCCGCTGCCGGAAAAAGGCAAGGCATCCTTTTGCTTGCACCGGGAGAGGGAGTGTGGTATACTTTATCCTGTACCATTATACGGGCAGGAGGGAAGCTATGGCCGGAAAGAACGAATATACGGTTTTCGACTATCTCCAGTGGAGAGGAGATCTGACGTTGCAGCAGGACCCCTTCAATGAGGTGGACAATCTGGTGCTGTGCATCATCGCCTACATCAACCTTCGGAAGATCGACCGCCTGTGGAGCAAGAACCCCAAGGACGCCATGCCCATCGGGGACGTATGCGCCCGGCTGACGGCGGCGGATGAACAGCTGGGCTTGTCGTCGCTGGACTATATCCCGGTGATGCGGGCGGCGGCGGAGACGGAGCGGTTCCGGGATACCCGGCTGTTCGCCTTTGAGAGCCGCAATGACGAGGCGAAGCAGATGCAGTTTGCCGCTGTGTCCTTCCTGCTGCCGGACGGCAGCGTGTTCATCTCCTATCGGGGGACGGATACCAGTCTGGTGGGCTGGAAGGAGAACTTCAACATGAGCTATCTGGAGACGGTGCCGGCACAGGCCCGTGCCACGGAGTACGCTCAGGAGGTGATCCGGGCCTGCAAGCACCGTCCCTACCGCATCGGTGGCCACTCCAAGGGCGGGAATCTGGCGGCGTGGACGGCGGTCCATCTGCCGGAGAAGCTTCAGGGCAAGCGCCTGTTGGCGGCCTATAACAACGACGGGCCGGGCTTCCACGCCGACCTGCTGGATACCCCCGCCTACCGGCGGGTGGAGGATCGGCTCCACACTTATATCCCGGAATCCTCCATCGTGGGGGTGCTGCTGGTTCACGCCGAGGACTACGACGTCATTGACAGCACCAGCCACGCCGCCATGCAGCATGAGGCACTGTCGTGGCAGGTGATGGGGAACCGGTTTGTGCATCTGGGCCAGCGCTCCCAGCTGGGGCAGATGTCCGACGACGTGCTGCGGGAGTGGCTGGACTCCGTGTCTCAGGAGGACCGGGAAGCCTTCTGCGACGCCCTGTACAGCATCCTCTCCATGGGTGGCCGTGCCAAGACCTTCGAGGATCTGCGTAAGGGCGGGTTCTCCGGCTGGGCGGCCCTGTGGAAGGAGTATGCCGGAGCCGACGAAAAGAAGAAGCAGATCCTGACAGAGATATTCGGGCGGCTGGCCATCGACGTGAAGGATGAGCTGATGAAGGCGGCGGGGCAGAGCCTGCGATCCGCCGGACACGGCATCCGGACGGTAGGACAGAACCTCATGGGCCGCCATGAACCGGATAAAACACAGACAAAATAGAGCAAGATAGAACGACCCGTCGGAGGAGACACAAAACCGGGCTTCGGCCCGCAAGAAAGGACAAGAAAGGAACAACGCCATGAAACTGAGCTTTTACGGAGCAGATCAATGTGTCACCGGCAGCTGCCATTGTCTGGAGGTGGGCGGCAAGCACATCCTCATTGACTGCGGCCTGCAGCAGGGCCGGGACGAGATCGATAACGCCAGCCTGCCCTTCCACCCGGGCCAGATCGACTATGTGCTGGTGACTCACGCCCATATCGACCACTCCGGCCGTATCCCCCTGCTGATCAAGCAGGGCTTTCAGGGCCGTATCCTCACCACTCGCCTGACGGCGGATCTGCTGGATATCATGTTGCAGGACTCCGCCCACATTCAGGAGAGCGACGCTGAGTATAAAAACCGCAAGAACCAGCGGGCGGGCCGCCCCATGGAGGAACCGCTGTACACGGTAGAGGATGCCATGCGGGTGCGGGAATTCATGGACACCTGCGAGTACGGCCAGCAGATCCACATCTGCGACGGTGTAGACGCCGTGTTCATCGATGCCGGCCACCTGCTGGGCTCTGCCAGCATCCGCCTGACCCTCACCGAGGGCGGCGAGACGAGGACCATCGTCTTTTCCGGCGATATCGGCAACGTGGATCAGCCCATCATCCGGAACCCCCAGTTCTTCACCGGGGCAGACTATGTGGTGATGGAGAGCACCTACGGCGACCGCAACCACACGGAGGTGTGGAGCTATACCGACGAGCTGGCCCAGATCATCGACGAGACACTGGGCCGGGGCGGCAACGTGGTGATCCCCGCCTTCGCCGTGGGCCGCACCCAGGAGCTGCTGTACTTTATCCGGGAGATCAAGGATAAGAATCTGGTGAAGTCCGTGAAGGACTTCCCGGTGTATGTGGACAGTCCTCTGGCCAAGCGGGCCACCACCATCTTCTGCGGCGACCTGCGGGGCTATCTGGACGAGGAGGCGCTGGCGCTGGTGCAGGATGGCACCCATATGTTCAGCTTCCCCGGCCTGCACCTGACGGAGACGGTGGAGGAGTCCAAGCTGCTGAATATGGACCGCACCCCCAAGGTGATCCTGTCCGCCTCCGGTATGTGCGACGCAGGCCGCATCCGGCACCACCTGAAGTATAACCTGTGGCGGCCGGAGAGCAGCATCGTGTTCGTGGGCTTCCAGTCTCCCGGTACGCTGGGCCGTACCCTGCTGGACGGCGCTCCCAGTGTGAAGCTGTTCGGTGAGGAGGTAGCCGTCCGGGCCAAGGTGGTGAATTTCCAGGGCCTCAGCTCCCACGCCGACCACGACCATCTGGTGAATTGGATCAGCCAGTTCAAGGAGCCCAAGCCCCAGCACGTTTTCGTGGTCCACGGCGACCGGGAGGTGGCGCCGGTGTTTGCTCAGACGGTGACGCAGTTGGGCTTTGCCGCCCACGCCCCCCAGTATACGGAGTCCTATGACCTGCTGACCTGCCGCCAGCTGGAGGCGGGCTACCTGCCGGAGCGGAAGAAGCCCGCTTTCGAGGGCGCACCCCGCACCACGGCGGCCTATCAGCGGCTGGTGCAGCTGGGCGATGCCCTGCTGGGCCTTATTCGCCGCAGCAAGGGCCGGGACAACAAGACGCTGGCGTCCTTTGCCGAGTCGCTGCGTAAGCTGATCGAGAAGTTCGAGTTTTAACGGCCCGCCGATGGCCGGATAGGAGGCAGCATCCATGCAGATGGAGAGCTTGTCATGGTGCTTGGGCCAGCTGGGGCCGGTGCGCCCGCTGGGCAGCACCCTGCGCTTTCCCGACGGGGAGGAGTGGTACGCCTTCGGCCTTACCACCAACCGCTGGTATCGCCAGATGTCCCTCCTGATCGCCATGCCGCAGACGCTCTCCGGCGAGCCGGTGGTGCCGGTGCTGCCGGATGGCCGCCGCTGGGTTCTGACCGCCCCGCTGACGGGCCTCTGCTGAGCCGCATGGCCCCTGCACCACGGTATCTTCTCTGAATGCATGATTCCCACGGCCGGTTCACAAGCTGGCCGTGGGAATCCGTAATGCCCCCGGGTAGTCAATCTCGCAAGGAGTCGCCAAGTCACCCGTCGGAAATAAGAAGAAAATCCCCATATCAAAGGAGGGCCGCTATGCCCGCATTGGAGAAAAATCATATATACCGCAGTACCATCGAGGGCTACTCCAGCGAGGGGCTGGGCGTGGCCCGCATCGACGGGCAGGTGGTGTTCGTCCACGACGCCGTCCGGGGCGAGGACTGCGACAATCTTGTGATGAAGGTGCTGAAAAACGTGGCCTTCGGCAAGCCGGTCCTGCGCCATAGCACCTCCCCCCACCGGCAGGAGCCGGACTGCCCCTACTATGGCCGCTGCGGCGGCTGCGACTTCCGCCATCTGGACTACGCCGAGGAGCTGTGGGCCAAGCGCCAGCGGGTTCAGGATGCCCTGACCCGATTGGGCGGCAGCGACGTGACCGTGGAGGAAATCTTGGGCGCCGCACAGCCCCTGCGCTACCGCAATAAGAGCCAGTACCCGGTGTCCGCCGACGGCAGGGTGGGCTTTTATCGGGCCCGCAGCCATCAGGTGGTGGAGGTGGAGCACTGCCTCCTCCAGAAGCCGCAGGCGGATGCACTGGCGGCGGCCCTGCGGCAGTATCTGGCGCAGTATCATGTGCCGGGATACGACGAGACCACCGGCCGGGGGCTGGTGCGGCACCTGTATGTGCGGAGCAACTGTAAAGGCGAGAGCCTTGTGTGCCTGCTGGTGAACGGCGAAAGCCTCCCCTACGAGACGGAACTGGTGGCTCTGCTGCGTCAGGCGGCGCCACAGACCGTGGGCGTGGTGCTGGGGGTCAATACCCGCCCCGGCAACGCCATTCTGGGGGATCGCTACCGCACTCTTTGGGGGGAGGACGCCCTGACGGACGTGCTGTGCGGTCGGACGGTCCGGCTGTCGGTGCCGTCGTTTTATCAGGTGAACCACCCCCAGGCGGAGGTGCTGTACGGCAAGGCGCTGGAGTTCGCCGGTCTCACTGGTACGGAGCTGGCGGTGGATCTGTACTGCGGCGCAGGCACCATCACGCAGGTGCTGGCCCGGCAAGCCCGCCATGTCATCGGCGGCGAGATCGTGCCGGAGGCCATCCGGGACGCACGGGCCAGCGCCCGGCGCAACGGCGTGGAGAACGTGGAGTTTCTGGAGGGGGACGCCGCCGATGTGGCGGCGGAGTTGGCCCGGCGGCAGCTGCGGCCGGATGTCATCTGCGTGGACCCGCCCCGGAAGGGATTGGCCCCGGAGGTCATCGCCTCCATCGCCGCCATGGCTCCCCGGCGGGTGGTGTATGTCTCCTGCGACCCCGGCACGCTGGGCCGGGACGTGAAGCGCTTTGCCGAGCTGGGCTACCTCGCCCGCCGTGCCGTGGCCGTGGACCTATTCCCTCGCACTCGCCATGTGGAGACGGTAGTACTGCTTTCCCACAAAAAGCCAGACGGACATATCAACGTAAAAGTTGAGTTTGGCGAAGGTGAGGGAAAAGTTCCGCTTGATAATATCGCTAAAAGAGCCGAAGAGTACAAGCCCAAGGAACGAGTGACCTACAAAATGATAAAGGAGTACATAGAAGCTAAATACGGCTTCAAAGTACATACCGCATATATCGCAGAGGTAAAGAGAGATTTAGGCTTGCCGATGTACGATGCTCCTAATGCGGTAGAGGAATTGAAACAGCCGAGGAAGCATTCGACTCCAGAGAAGGTTGAAGCAATAAAGGATGCATTGAAACATTTTGAGGTGATTTAATGACAAAGCCGCTTGCTTATTGAATGGGTAAGCGGCTGCTTTATTATAATTAGTGTAATATAATAAAGCTTGTTCGAGAGTAAAGGGAGAGCATACGTATGAGAAGAACGTTATTCAGGTACAGGTCATTTAATACGGACAAACTGAATGATTATAGCTATATTCATCAGAGGATAATTAACATTGAAAAATGGAAGTTTGAAGCTTTTGAAGGATTAGTATATCCATCATCACCACTTTATTTCAACGACCCCTATGATTGTGAATTTTGCTTTCAGTCAGATGCATTGGAAGGTGTACTTGATAGAGAAACATATATACATCTTTTGGAAAGAAGATTTTCACTTAAACGGGAAGAAAAAAATAGAATTCTTTATTCTGACAATATCGAAAGGGCGATGCAAATAGTTTTGCAGGCTCATGGAGGAAGGCTTTCTGACTCTTGGATGAATATTTTGCAAAATGGATTAAATGATTGTATGAGTACAATCAAGGATGCTGTAAGAGTTGTCTGTTTATCTGAGGTGTATGACTCTATGCTTATGTGGAGCCATTATGCTCAGAATCATACTGGATTTTGTATAGAGTATGATTTTAAAGAAAGTGATATGCTTTGTAAACAATTATACCCAGTAATATATACAAAAGATAGATATGCTGTTTCTAAAGCAGATATGATAAGTGAAAATACAGAATGGATTTATAAGACGACTTGTCGTAAATCCGATGTTTGGTCGTATGAGAAAGAATGGCGAATTGTGACGGCTAATTTCAATAAAGTAATGCCACAAAAATTGAAATGTCCAAATGGAAAATATGTCTTGGATTTGAAAGAAAATATAAAAGCGTTTTATTTAGGAGCGAAAATCTCTGAGAATTTTAAAGAAGAGATAATTCAATTTGGAAAAAAGAATAGTATTGATATTTATCAGATGGTTTTATCACCCAGTACATATGAGCTAAAGGCAAAGAAAATTATATGATTAATTATGGAATAATGGTATAATTTTCTTATTATACAAACAAGATGGATGGTGAAAGAACATATATGAAATTTGAAAAAGTGGTTATTAAAAATTTTAGAAATTTTGATAATGTTGAACTTGACTTATCAAATAAAAACATATTTTTTGGTCTAAATGATGTGGGGAAAACAAATT
>ERZ825137.4914-NODE-4914-length-12934-cov-2.302586_pt1 | contig 12934 bp, 14 predicted proteins | sample MGYA00519873_ERZ825137 | MGnify/ENA primary metagenome ERZ825137 (study PRJEB31778, sample SAMEA3449190) | human gut metagenome | biome: human gut; feature: human-associated habitat; material: faeces | place: United Kingdom | collected 2010/2012 ... | reverse complement strand
GCAGACCTTCGACTTGTTCCTGGCCAACATCAACCGCAATATCCTGCTGCGCTACATGGCGGACTACGCACGCGCCGTCCGTCCCGGTGGTTTTTTGGTGATGAGCGGTTTTTACACCCCGGACAACGCCGCGATCGAGCAGGAAGCGGCCAAGTACGGATTCACACGGGTAAAGGCGCTTGAAAAAGACCGGTGGAGCGCACTCAAATTCCGCAAGGACTGACCTTCCTGCCTTTCTCCATCCCTCCTGTAAAAAAAGCGCTGCGGCACGAGTGCCGCAGCGCTTTTTTTACAGGAGGGATTTTACCTTTATTTCTCGTCGGTTCCTTCCGCACTTTCACCCCGGAAACGCTCCAAAAGGCGTTTGGCCGCCGTGATGGCGGGCAGCTTGCCGCTTTCGACCTGATGCTGGGTAAAGTCCAACACCTCGCTCACGGCAGGTGCATGCAGAAAATCGTATTTCAGGTAGTAGTCGATGATCTCGTTCATCCATGCGATGTTCTGTTCCATGCGTTTGGCCTGGAAATACCCCGTCTGGCACATCAGCTCATGATGGCGGACGATCACGTCCCAGACGGCATCCAAACCGCGCTGTTCCACGGAAGAACAGGTGAGTACCTCGGGTTCCCAACCCGAATCCTGCGCCGGGAACAAACGCATCGCATTGGCGTACTCCCGGGCCGCCATTTGACTCATGGTAACATTGTCGCCGTCGGCCTTGGTGATCACCAGTGCATCGGCCATCTCCATGATGCCCTTCTTGATACCCTGGAGCTCGTCGCCCGCTCCGGCCAGCATCAGCAGCAGGAAAAAGTCGGCGATCTCGGCCACCGTCGTTTCGCTCTGCCCTACCCCAACCGTTTCGATCAGGATCACTTCGTAACCGGCCGCTTCGCACAACAACATCGTCTCGCGCGTCTTGTTGTTCACCCCGCCCAAAGTAGCTCCGGAAGCCGAGGGACGGATGTAGGCCATCGGGTCGTTGGCCAGGGATTCCATGCGGGTCTTGTCGCCCAGGATAGAACCTTTGGAACGCTGGGAAGAGGGGTCGATGGTCAGCACGGCCAACTTCTTGCCCATGCCGGTAATCAGTTTGCCGAACGATTCGATAAAAGTCGATTTGCCCACGCCCGGCACGCCGGTGATGCCCACGCGCAGGCTGTTGCCGGTGTGGGGAAGGATGATCTCCAGCACCTTTTCGGCCAGGGCGACATCGGAAGGCAATTTGCTCTCGATCAGCGTAATGGCTCTTGAAAGCATGATGCGGTCTCCCGCGAGGATCGCCTGGGCGTATTCTTGGGGAGAGAAACGTTTTCTCGGTGTGTAGGTTAGAGGCATTTGAGGAAAAACTTTGTTGAAAATTTTAGCGCAAATATCGCGATTTATACACAATAAATACCGAAATTTGCCAGGTAAAAATTTTGGACAAGAACAAAACACCTTAAAAATCAACTTCATAAACTTTTAAATCATGAAAGTAGATCATATCGAACACATCGGTATCGCAGTGAGCAACCTCGAGGAGGCCATCAAGTTTTACGAAGAAGCCCTGGGGCTGAAGTGCTACGCCATCGAAGAGGTAGCCGAACAGAAAGTCCGCACCGCTTTCTTCAAGGTAGGTCAGACCAAGATCGAATTGCTGGAATCCACCGCTCCGGACGGCCCGATCGGCAAATTCATCGAGAAGAAAGGCCAGGGCATCCAACACATGGCCTTTGCCGTGAAAGACCTGCCTGCCCAGCTCAAAGATGCCGAAGAGAAAGGCGTTATGCTCATCGACAAGACTCCCCGCCATGGTGCGGAAGGCCTCAACATCGCATTCCTGCATCCCAAGTCCACTTTCGGCGTGCTGACCGAACTGTGTGAAAACCCCAACGAAGGTTCCTGCGGCTGCAAATCCTGCGACTGCGAATAATTTCCGGAATTTTTACCGAAGATAGCTCTCACACGAAAAAAGAAACACAATCCATACTGTTATGTCTGAAATCACCGCAAAAATCCGCGAGCTCGTCGAGAAAAGGGACGTAGCTTACCTGGGCGGAGGGGAAAAGCGTATCGCTTCCCAGCACAACAAAAACAAACTGACGGCCCGCGAACGCATCGACCTGCTGTTGGACGAAGGTTCCTTCGAGGAATTCGACATGTTCGTCACGCACCGCACCACCGCCTTCGGCATGGACAAACAAAAATACTACGGCGACGGCGTGGTAACCGGTCGCGGTACGGTGGATGGCCGCGTGGTGTATGTCGCTGCGCAGGACTTCACCGTATTCGGCGGTAGCCTTTCGGAAACGTTTGCCCTGAAGATCTGCAAGATCATGGATCAGGCCATGCTGGTAGGCGCTCCGGTGATCGCCCTGAACGACTCGGGCGGCGCCCGCATCCAGGAAGGCGTTCGTTCCCTGGCCGGTTTCGCCGAGATTTTCCAGCGCAACATCCTGGCGTCCGGTGTCATTCCGCAGATCTCCGGTATCTTCGGCCCGTGCGCCGGAGGGTCGGTATATTCCCCGGCACTGACGGACTTCATCCTGATGACGGAATCCACCTCGTACATGTTCCTCACCGGTCCGACAGTAGTCAAATCGGTAACGGGCGAGGACATCACCACCGAGAAACTGGGCGGAGCCAGCGTACACGCCACCAAATCGGGTGTAACGCACTTCGTGGCCAAGGACGACCAGGAAGGCATCCTGCTGATCCGCAAACTGCTGAGCTATCTGCCGTCCAACAACCTGGAGGAAGCTCCCATCATCTCGTGCAACGACCCGATCGACCGTCTGGAAGATTCGCTCAACGACATCATCCCCGACGACCCCAACAAACCGTACGACATGATGGAGGTCATCAAGGCCATCGTGGACAACGGCGAACTGCTGGAAGTTCACTCCAGCTATGCCAAGAGCATCATCGTGGGCTTTGCCCGCTTCAACGGACGTCCGGTGGGCATCGTGGCCAACCAGCCGAAGTTCCTGGCCGGCGTATTGGACATCAACTCTTCGCGCAAGGCGGCTCGTTTCGTACGTTTCTGCGACGCGTTCAACATTCCGTTGGTCGTACTGGTGGACGTTCCCGGCTTCCTGCCTGGCTCGGGTCAGGAGTACGGCGGGGTGATCGTACACGGAGCCAAACTGCTCTACGCATTCGGTGAAGCTACCGTGCCCAAGGTAACCGTTACCCTGCGCAAATCCTACGGCGGTGCACACTGCGTGATGAGCCCCAAACAGCTGCGTGGCGACATGAACTACGCATGGCCTTCGGCCGAGATCGCTGTGATGGGTGCCAAGGGTGCAGTAGGCATTCTCAATGGAGGCGACCTCAAGAAGATGGAAGATCCCGAGGCGAAAGCCAAATTCATCCAGGAAAAGGAGGACGAATACACCAAGGAATTCGCCAACCCGTACCAGGCTGCTTCGCTGGGCTACATCGACGACGTGATCATCCCGAAGAACACCCGTTTCCGCATCATCCGCGCCCTGGAGGCTCTGGCCAACAAGAAACAGTTGAACCCTGCCAAGAAACACGGCAACATTCCTTTGTAAACCATGGTGAACATGACGAATTTCCTGCTTTCAGCATCGGCCGAAATGCCGGCCAACGGAGATACTGCGTTCATTATCGGTGTAGGCGGATCGGTTCTGGTCATCCTGATCATGGCCGTCATCGCTGTGATATTCATCCTGCTGTTCCGCTACATGTCCAAGGGACTGCGCATGAAGAAAACGGTCAACAAGGAGGCCGCCGATGCGCCCGTTCCTCTGAAAGGCAAACTGCCGGCCAATACGGTAGCCGCCATCTCGGCAGCCATCTATCGGTACATGGAGGATTCGATGGCCGAGGAGAATACCATCATCACCATCGACCGCGCAGCCAAGATCTACTCCCCGTGGAGCTCCAAGATCTATGCAACCCATGCGCGCATTTTCAAATCCAGGCGATGAGCCGTTCACGGATTGTTCCAATCGATAAATCACGCAAACAATGAAATCATACAAATTCAAGATCAACAACAGCGACTTTACGGTGGACATTACCGGCGCTGAAGACAACATCATCGAACTCGAAGTAAACGGCACTCCGTTCAAGGTGGAAATGGAGAAAGCGGTCAAAGCCGCTCCCAAGACGCCCAAGGTGGTCAATGCTCCCGTAGCTCAGAACGCCAAGACACAGCCGGTAAGCTCCTCGGCCGTATCCAAGGTAGAAGCTCCCCTGCCGGGCGTGATCCTCTCGGTCAACATCAAGGAAGGCGACACGGTAAAATCCGGCGATACGCTGATGGTCATGGAAGCCATGAAGATGGAAAACGCCATCATGGCCGAAGTGGGCGGCGTGGTAAAAGCAGTGAAAGTAAAACCGCAGGACTCCGTACTTCAGGGAGACATCCTGGTAGAAATCGCGTAAGAACATGAGACGTTTTCTGATCGTACTGATCACTCTGGCGACTTTCGGACTGGTATCGGCCCTGGCCGAGGGAACGTTTGTTCCCGAGGCAGCCGCTTCCAGCGGAAACATCTTCTACGAAACGCTGGACGGACTTCAGAACTTCCTGAAATCCACCTCGTTCGCCAACATCGACTACCGAAACCTCATCATGATCGTCATCGGCTTTGCCTACATCATGCTGGCCATCTTCTGGGGATTCGAACCCCTGCTGCTGGTTCCCATCGGTTTCGGTGTGATCCTGGGCAACATTCCCGGAGCGGAACACATCGGCGTGTACGCGCAGGAAGAAGGCTCGGTGATGTACTACCTGTACCAAGGTGTCAAACTGGGCATTTACCCGCCGCTGGTCTTCCTGGGCATCGGCGCGATGACCGACTTCTCCAACCTGATCGCCAACCCCAAACTGATGCTTTTGGGAGCCGCCGCTCAGATCGGTATCTTCGGGACTTTCGCAGCCGCCATCGCCTTGGGCTTTGATGCCAAGGAAGCCGGCTCGATCGCCATCATCGGCGGTGCGGACGGCCCGACAGCCATCTACGTAACCAGCATCCTCAACCCGGACTACATGGGTGCCATCGCCATTGCCGCCTACTCGTACATGGCCTTGGTTCCGGTGATCCAACCTCCGCTGATGCGCCTGCTGGTTCCCAAGCACGAACGCGCCATCCGCATGAAACCGGCTCGTATCGTAACCCAGAAGGAGAAGATCATGTTCCCCATCATCGGCTTTATCCTGTGCGCTTTCGTAGCACCGGATGCCATTCCGCTGCTGGGCACCCTGTTCCTGGGTAACCTGCTGAAGGAGTCGGGCGTAACCAAACGCCTGGCCGACACGGCAGCCAACTCGATGAACAGCATCGTGGTCGTTATCCTGGGACTGACGGTGGGTGCTTCCACGCAGGCTTCGGTATTCCTGACCGAGAAATCCCTGAAGATCTTCTTCCTGGGAGTGGTAGCCTTCGCGATCGCTACGGCCGCTGGACTGCTCTTCGCCCGCTTGATGAACCTGTTCCTCAAGAAAGAGAACAAGATCAACCCGCTTATCGGTTCGGCCGGTGTATCGGCTGTGCCGATGGCTGCCCGCGTATCGGAAATGGAAGGCCTCAAGGTGGACCCCAAAAACCACCTGCTGATGCACGCCATGGCTCCGAACGTAGCCGGTGTGATCGGTTCGGCCATCGCAGCCGGCGTACTGCTGAGCTTCCTGCGATAAGTTCCGGACGGGCTCTCCCGATCCATAACGCCGCGCTCCTGAAAGGGAGTGCGGCTTTTTTTATCCGCCGGCGAACTCTTTGCTTTTTATCTTTTTATCTTTTCATTAAGAACGCTTCCACAGAGAAATTGCTTACCTTTGAATTAAGGTGGGTAAAGTGCGACCCGGCGATCGCGGCCCGAAAAAGGGAGAAACCGACGGTTCTCCGACACCCGAATGCCCGCCGCGCCGTATCTTTGCCACCGCATGGAAAAAAACGAACGACGATGAGAGCCGACAAATTCCTTTGGCAGGTGCGCCTGTTCAAAACGCGCTCCCTGGCGGCGGAAGCCTGCCGGAAAAACCAGGTACAGGTGGACGGGGCAGTTGTAAAAGCCGCCCGCGAGGTCCATCCGGGCAACAAAATCCGCCTGCGGCGCAATCAGGTATTTTTCGAATTTCTGGTACTGGACCTCCCCAAAAGCCGCGTAGGCGCCAAACTCGTCCCGCTGTACCTGAAAAACATCACCCCGCCCGAGGAAATCGAACGGATGGAACGGATGCGCCTCTCCCGAACCGTCTATGTAAATGCCTATCACGAAGGCCGACCGACGAAAAAAGACCGCCGGGACATGGAAGAATTTACCGAAGACTGGATCGATCTTTTCGACGAGGACGATCCGGATACCCCGGACGATGTGGACGAAGCGGACGAGTCCTCGTAATAAAACAAGATCAGCAATGAAAAAGATGATGAGAATATCTGCCGCCCTGTGGATCGCCGCTTGCCTGGCCTTCTCTCCCCTCTCGGCCCAACAGACCATCGTGGAAGGCTTCGTGCAGGACTCGACCCAACGCGTCCCTTACGCCTCGGTGTACCTGAAAGGCCATCCGGACAAGGGCACCCAAGGGGCGAGCGACGGTTCGTTTACCCTCCGGATAAAGGATACGTTGCTGCCCGATACCCTCGTAATCTCGTTCGTGGGCTACCACACACAGTACTACCCGATCGCTCCTTCGCCCGATACTGTTCGCATCGAGGCGCTGTTGCGGCAAAACATCATCGAGCTGACCGGCCCGGTGGTCTCGGCCAAAGCCAAACGCCGCTACAAGGTACAGGTGAGCGACATTCTGGACCGCATCCGCGCCCGGATGGAGGAAGACTTCGCCCAGATCGAGGCCGTGTACCGCGTGCAGACCAATACGTCGTTCTCCTCCTCGGACAAGATCCTGGCCTACCAGGAAAACCTGGTGGATACCTACGACCCGGGGCACCGCCAGAAAGACATGACCCGCCGCCTGAAGACGAAAGTGTATTTCGACCGACAGGCCTACCAACGGATGCAGCAGGTCGATACCCTGCGCAACCTCGACCCTACGGTCAACATCATCGGGCTGACGGTCTCCGAAGGCATGATCCGCAAGATCCTCCGCGAGAAGGACAGCAAATGGGAATACCTCGGACAGATGAACGATGAGATCGTGGTCACGTACTTCGAGATCATTCGCTTTCTGGGAATGTTCCGCCTGGGACAACAGTTCGTCCTGTACGTGGACAGCCAGACATACAGCCTCCGCCGCGCCGAGGCCATCATGGCCATCTATGTGAACATTCCCTTCGGAAAAAGGCTGCCCGAACAGGCGCTTCCCTACCTCAACATTCTCAACATCAGCGACCGGGAGTTTGACAAGTTCCGCCTGAAGAAAGTCGAAGGCGAATTTCGCATGACCTCCCGTTTCGTCCGCCGGGGGGAGAGCCTCTACCGGGGCGACAGCTATTCGCATGGACAAGCCGTCATTTCCAGCGGAGGAAAGGAACCCTCGCTGTACATCGGCCTGAAGAGCGATACCAAGATCCTGAACATCACCACCGAAAACATCACCCCCATCACCGAGGAACAGACCCGGGAAAAGCCCGAACTGATCATCGTGGACGACTTGTAACCCCACCCGCTGTTTTCCCGGCGAAAAATATTTCGTAATTCGCAAAGTTGTATTACTTTTGCACCTGTTAAAGAAAAAAAGAACCTAACACTCGCCTACCGATATGGCAACCTATCAAAGACCCAAGAGCACGAAGACCCAGAAAACGGATGCCGCCGAAAAAATCGTCCACCGCTTGGACAAAGGCGCCGGCCGTTTCGAAACCTTCCTCGAAAAATACAAGAAACAACTGACCTACGTCGTCCTCATCCTGGTCGTATTGGTACTGGGCGGATACGGCTACCACACGTGGGTGGCCAAACCTTCGCAGGCCGAAGCCACCGAAGAGCTCACCTTTGCCCAGCAAGCCTATGAAATGGACTCGCTGCGCCTGGCGCTGGACGGCACTCCGGCCAACCCCGGACTGGTCAAGATCGCCGACCGCTACTCCTCCACCGAGGCCGGCAACGTAGCCAAATACCTGGCCGGTGCCGCCTATTACCGGCTGGGACAATACGAACAAGCCATCTCGTACCTGGAGAAATACGTCGGCAAGGATGAAGTAACGCCCGCCGAAGCTCTGGGAATGATCGGCGACTGCTACGCCCAACTGGACCGTCCGGAAGAAGCGCTGAAGTATTACGAAAAAGCCGCCGCCAAACGCGACAACAGTTTCACTGCTCCCTTCTACCTGATGAAGGCCGGCAATACGGCGATCTACCTCAAGAAATACTCGGTAGCCGAGAAACACTTCCGCGCCATCAAGGACAACTATCCCGAATCGGCTCAGGCAGCCTCGGTGGACAAGTACATCGAATTCGCTGCCGGCGCGGCCAAGAATTTCAAGTAAATCGTTCTCCTTTCCGATACCCTCCCGAGCGTGTCCACGACCGATCTTTCCGCTTACGATCCCACCAAGGTTCCCCACGGAGCCGGCCTGCGCATAGGCATTGCGGTATCCGGCTGGAACAGCGAGATCACCGAAAACCTGTACCGCGGAGCGTTTGAAACGCTGTGCGAACTGGGGGTAGCCGAGGCAGACATCCGCCGCTGGGAGGTACCCGGCAGTTTCGAGTTGATCTACGCCGCCTCTGCCCTGCAAACATCCGGGCAGTACGACGCGCTGATCGTGCTGGGAAGCGTCATCCGGGGAGAAACCCCGCATTTCGAATACATCTGTTCGGCCGTAGCGCAAGGCATCGGATCGCTCAACGTACGGGCCGGGGAACAAGGCCTTCCGCCAGTGATCTTCGGCGTGCTGACCGACAACCACATCGACCAATCCCGCGCACGAAGCGGAGGCCGACTGGGCAACAAAGGCGTGGAATGCGCCGTGGATGCCATCCGAATGGGGCATCTGTACCGAAACTGGAATCATAAACCGATAAAATAGATCAATTTAGGGGTGCCACAATAAACGGCTGAGATCATACCCTTTGAACCTGAACCGGGTAATGCCGGCGGAGGGACAAATTTTTCGACCTCTCACTTTTATTGTTCACGTGTCGGCCTTCGGGTCGCACGAAGGTACGCCCTTGCTTTTGTTTCACTTAAAAACACGCTAAAGCAATGGCTTATGTTTTTCGACGCGCTGCACTCTCGGCGCTTTTTCTCACCACAGTTTCCTTCTCTGCGCTCCAGGCGCAAAACACGGTAAAGGGCCGCGTTACCGACTCGCAGGGAGAGCCCATCCCGGGCGCCAACATCACCCTGCGGCAAAAATCGCTCGTACGTGCCACCCAAAGCGACATGGACGGGTATTACCAACTCCGGGACATCCCCTCGGGCAATGCCTCGGTAGAAATGCAAGGAGCCTCCTCGTCCGACATGCAGATGATCCTGAAGAACGTCGTATTGGGCGCTGACGAATTTACCCTCCCCTCGCTGACTATCTCCAAAAGCACTGCGGCTGCGGCTTCCCATTCGACCCGCGAAGGTGGTTCCCTCACTCCGTACAACATTTCCGGAAGTGCCAAAGACGCCTACCGGGAAGTTTCCGTATCCGGACAAATCGACGGGACAGGCATGAACCTGACCGTAACGGTAAAGAATCTGGGCGACCTCGCGGGCAGTCAGTGGAAAATAGCCGCAGATCCCCAGATGCAGGTACCTACGATCTTGCTCGAAATGGAAACCGCCCAAGAGTCCGTTCAGTTCGGAGACGGAACGATGGCGCCCGAGGAATTCGTAACCTCCATCCGGGGACTTGTCGGGATGATGGCCGCCCAATACTTCTCGGCTCTGCAATATCTCGAATTCCAGGCCGATGGCAACATCGCCCTGCTGGTACTCGACCCGGCCAATAACGGAGCACCGATCCAAATCCCCAACGAACTGATCCCCGAAGGAGCCATCCGCTGGTACATGACGGAAGGCCAGGTAATGTTCGTGGTGGATGCCGAAATGATCAACATGATCCCCGGAGGTTACGGCGAGATCATCACCAGCTTCTTCGAAGTAAAGAACGGCATGGTCTATGTGCCGCTGAACTTCAAAAAGACCACCACGGGCGTAGCCGTTTATCTGGACAAGGCGTTCCTGCTGCAGGCTCTCCCTGTGGTCAAACAATTGCTGGCCGGCATGGAGATCGATCCGTCGATCGGGGGGATCATCACCGCATTGCTGCCCCAAATAGAGACTATCGTCAACGAAAGTACGGTGTTCAACGTCGGATTCGAGTTGGAGAAAGTCGCCCAGTAAGCAAAATCGCTGTGCCAAGCGCCAAATAAAAAGCGTTCCGGATTTTTCCGGAACGCTTTTTATTTGGCGCTTGCTCTTTCTTTCCCCGACAAGGAGAGGCTTTTCCTGCAAGTTTTTCACAGGCTCTACGATTGCCGGTTTGATAAAAAACGTTTTTATCCAAAACCAAACAAGATCTCCCGAAAAATCAAAGTCGTAAAACAAAATAGTTAATAATCAAAAAACATTCGTTTTAATCAAAAAATTAATTATATAAAACATTATTTTTGTCTTGAATAAAAACCTACCTTTACAACAAGAAATAACGCAATTATCAAAAAACATGATTAACATAATAGTGGTGGACGACCACGAGGTAATCAGGCGAGGGCTCGAACTGATCTTTCAACAGACACCGGATATCACCCTGGCCGGATCGACGGACGATCTCGAAACAACGATCCAACTGCTGCACGAAAACCACCAGACCGACGTATTGTTGCTCGACTTGGAAATGCCCAAGGCCAACGGACTGACGGTTCTGCGAAAAGTAAAAGAAGAATTCCCGGGCATTCGGGTTCTGATCTATTCGATGCATCCTGACGAGATCTACGCCATCAACTGCCTCAAATCGGGCGCCATGGGTTACGTAAACAAATCCACCTCCATCGAAGTACTGCTGGGAGCCATCCGCAAAGTGGCAGGAGGCGACATCTACCTTTCGGAAAAACTGTCGGAACGCATGGCGTACCAAAAACGCTCCGGCCTTGCCGCAGCCCAGCGCCGGATGTACAAACGCCTGTCGGTACGCGAAGTGGAAGTACTCAAGCTCCTTACCAGCGGAAAACGCAACAAACAGGTAGCCGAGGAGTTGGGCATCAACGAAAAAACAGTGAGCACCTACAAAGCACGACTGCTCAAAAAACTGAACGTCAACAACATGGTGGAACTGATCAACCACGCCAAAAACGTCGAAATGCGCGAGAAGATGTTCCAATAACGGGTGTAACACCTTCTTTGAACTTCTCCATCGGCCGGGCAAAGCCCGGCCGATGTCGTTTGCCCCCCCCCAAAGCCCAAGAGCGGGAAAAACATCGGCAAGGAAAACAAAATTACACACGGTTTTCTTACCTTTGTGCATCGAACCTACCACATCGCACCATGAAATACCGTCGAATCCTGCTCAAACTTAGCGGAGAAGCCCTGATGGGCGAACAAAATTACGGAATAGATCCTCAACGCCTCGCTCAATACGCCCAGGACATCCAGAGCGTCGCCCGGGAAGGCGTCGAGATAGGCTTGGTCATCGGCGGGGGCAACATCTTCCGGGGCATGCAAGGAGCCGCCCAAGGCATGGATCGGGTCCAAGGCGACTACATGGGGATGTTGGCCACCGTCATCAACGGACTGGCCCTCCAGGGTGCACTGGAAGAAAAAGGTCTCAAGACCCGTCTGCAGACGGCCATCGAAATGGAGCGCATAGCCGAACCGTTCATCAAGCGCAGAGCCGTCCGTCATCTGGAGAAAAAACGCGTCGTGATCTTCTCTGCCGGCACCGGCAACCCGTTCTTTACCACCGATACAGCAGCCGTACTGCGCGCCATCGAGATCCAGGCCGACGTCATCCTCAAAGGTACCCGTGTAAACGGTATCTACACGGCCGACCCGGAGAAAGACCCTCTGGCCACCAAATTTGACCACATCACTTACAACGAATTGTATGACAAAGGACTGAAGATCATGGACAAGACGGCCTTCACCCTGTCGCAGGAAAACAAGATGCCCATCGTCGTATTCGACATGAACACCCCTGGCAACCTGTACAGGGTATGCCAGGGAGAACCCATTGGCACCTTGGTTACCGACTGAACCCCGCTCACAAACAAAGATATTTCCAAAACCGTATAACGAACCCATCAGCGACACACACACGATGAACGAAGAACTCGACCTGATCGTAGAAGACGCTTCCGAGCGCATGGAAAGCTCGATAGAACATTTTGAAAAAGCATTGCTCAAACTGCGCGCCGGCAAATCCTCGCCCTTGATGCTGGAAGGCGTCATGGTGGAATACTACGGTACCCCCACGGCCTTGGACAAGGTGGCCAACATCGCCTGCCCCGACCCGCGCACCATCACGGTCAAACCTTGGGAACGCAACCTGCTTTCCGAGATCGACCGCGCCATTCTCAATGCCAACCTGGGCTTCACCCCGGCCAACAACGGCGAGATGATCATCATCAACATTCCCCCGATGACCGAAGACCGCCGTCGCGAACTGGTACGCATGGCCCGCACCGAACTGGAAACGGCCAAGGTGAACATCCGCAACATCCGCAAGGACGCCAACAACTCGGTGCGCCGGGTAGAGAACGTCAGCGAGGACTTGGCCAAGGAATACGAAGAAAACATCCAGGGCCTCACCGACAAGTTTATCGCCCGTTGCGAGGCGATCATGGCGCAAAAGGAAAAGGACATCATGACGGTGGCTTAACCGGCCTCCCGTCCCTTCCCACACAACCCCCCGGCTCGCTGCGCGAGCCGGTTTTTTTTGTAAAAGACATTGAGGAAAAATATTCTATGAGAATTTTCATTACTTTTGTGAGACAGGCAGGATTTTGCTTGCCGCCGACATACTGAAAAACAAAGAAGCGTTATGCGCATCTTGTCGTTTGGGAACGTAGGAAATTTTCAGACAGG
>ERZ825137.4913-NODE-4913-length-12934-cov-4.526594_pt1 | contig 12934 bp, 10 predicted proteins | sample MGYA00519873_ERZ825137 | MGnify/ENA primary metagenome ERZ825137 (study PRJEB31778, sample SAMEA3449190) | human gut metagenome | biome: human gut; feature: human-associated habitat; material: faeces | place: United Kingdom | collected 2010/2012 ... | reverse complement strand
GTAAGACAACTACTCTGCATACAGTGACCGGACTTCTCCGTGCAAAATCAGGACATATTATTTATAATGGTGAGGATATTACAAAGGTTCCGGCACACAAGATCGTAACTATGGGGATGGCACATGTTCCGGAAGGAAGACGTGTATTTGCCAATATGACTGTTCTTCAGAATCTGAAGATGGGTGCGTTTACCAGATCTGATAAAAATGAGATTGAATCTACGATTGAGATGATTTACAAACGTTTCCCTCGTCTGAAGGAACGTCAGAATCAGACAGCGGGTACTTTAAGTGGCGGTGAGCAGCAGATGCTTGCCATGGGACGTGCGCTGATGAGTCAGCCGAAGATTATCCTGATGGATGAGCCGTCCATGGGTCTTTCACCAATCTTTGTTAATGAGATTTTTGATATTATTAAATCCGTCAGTGAGAGCGGCACAACAGTTCTGCTGGTTGAGCAGAATGCGAAAAAAGCTCTTTCTATCGCAGACAGAGCTTATGTTCTTGAGACTGGTCGAATTACACTGGAAGGTAAGGCAAGCGATCTCCTGCATGATGAGTCTGTACAGAAAGCTTATCTTGGAGAATAAGAAAAGAGTTTAGCCACAGAGCGTGTTTTGTGGTAAAATAAGGATATAGATATCAGGGTCAAAATACTTTTTGGCCCTGATGCTGTATATGTCTGGTAAGGAGGGATTTTTTTATGGAGAATTTTGTAATTACTATTGCGAGACAGTATGGAAGCGGCGGACGTACTGTTGGAAAGATGCTGGCAGAGAGACTGGGAGTTTCTTTCTACGATAAACAGATCATCCAGATGGCTTCTGATGAGAGTGGAATTGACGTGAAGATTTTTGGACAGGTGGAGGAAGGCTCCAGTGTGAAGCCGTCTCTGTTTAATAAGACCGGATTATATAAAGGGGATCTGATCGCACCGGATCAGAAGGGATTCGTTTCTGATGAGAATATTTTTAATTATCAGGCGAAGATTGCAACGGATCTGGCAGAGAAGGAATCCTGTGTGATCGTTGGGCGTTGTGTGAATTATGTGTTTAAGGACAGACCGAATACTTTGAGAGTGTTTGTTCATGCACCCTGGGAGTTTCGTGTGGAGAAGTCCAGAGAGAAGATCAGCGGCAGTGATGAGGAGATTGAGAAGTTTCTTCGTAGGGATGATAAGAGAAAGCAGGATTATTATCGTAAATTTGCCGGTGGGGACTGGAGTGATGCGACGAATTATGATCTGTGTCTGAATGCAGGAAAGCTTGGATTTGAGAAGTGTGTGGATGCGATTTTGGCGCAGATGAACGTTATGGGAATTAAATGATGAAAAGGGCAGTCTCTCTTTGGAGGCTGCCCTTTTTGGGATTAAGACTGGGATTTGATTTTGTTCTGGTATTCTTTTAGGGTTTTTTCGTAGCCCATTTCTGAGAGTTCGTAGAAGTGTTCTCCCTGGATTTCGGTGGGGAGGTATTGTTGGTGTACGTAGTGGTTTGGGTAGTCGTGGGCGTATTTGTAGCCGATGCCGTGGCCCAGTTTTTCGTGGCCGCCGTAGTGGGCGTCCTGGAGGTGTGGCGGGACTGTGGTTTTTGTGCGTTTGACGGAGTCCATGGCAGCGAAGATGGCGTTGACTGCGGAGTTGCTTTTGGGGGCGCAGGCCATGTAGGTGACTGCCTGGGAGAGGATGATCTGGGACTCGGGCATTCCTACGCGTTCTACTGCCTGGGCTGCGGCGACTGCTACACAGAGGGCCTGTGGATCGGCGTTTCCGATGTCTTCGGAGGCGAGGATCATGATTCTTCGGGCTATGAATTTGACGTCTTCTCCGGCGTAGAGCATTTTTGCAAGGTAGTAGACTGCTGCGTCAGGGTCTGAGCCACGCATGCTTTTGATGAAGGCGGAGATGATGTCGTAGTGGTTGTCTCCGTTTTTGTCGTAGCGGACGACGCGTTTCTGGATGCACTGAGATGCCACATCCAGGGTGATGTGGATGAGACCGTCTTCGCTACGGGGGGTAGTGAGGATGCCCAGTTCGATGGCATTGAGAGCATTTCTGGCGTCGCCGCCTGCCATGTCTGCAAGGAAGTCGAGGGCGTCTTCATCTATCCGGGCTTTATAGTTTCCCATTCCTTTTGTTTTGTCGTTGACTGCGCGAAGGATGAGTTCTTTGACTTCGGAGATCTCCAGGGATTTCAGTTCGAAGATGATGGAACGGGAGATTAAAGCAGCGTTGACTTCGAAGTATGGATTCTCTGTTGTGGCACCGATGAGGATGATGGTTCCGTCTTCTACGAATGGGAGAAGATAGTCCTGCTGGCCTTTGTTGAAGCGGTGGATCTCGTCTATGAAGAGGATTGTTTTTTTGCCGTACATACCCAGGTTTTGCTGGGCTTCTTTTACAACTGCTTCCATATCTTTTTTGCCTGCTACAGTGGCGTTGATCTGGGTGAATTCTGCACTGGTAGTGTTGGCGATTACTTTTGCCAGGGTGGTCTTGCCGGTTCCGGGAGGGCCGTAGAAGATGACGGAGGTCAGTTTGTCAGCTTTGATAGCCCTGTATAATAAGGTGTTTTTTCCGATGATGTGTTGCTGCCCTACAACTTCATCCAGAGTTGCGGGGCGTAGTCTGGATGCCAGAGGGGATTCCTGGTCCAGGGTTTTTGATTTGGCGTATTCAAATAAATCCATAGTTTTTTCTCCATAGAATATGATGATAAAACAGTCACATTTCATTTCGTGTTTATAGTAACATAAAGCATTTCTGACAAATTATAGCAAGTCTCTTAATCAATATACATTATTTACGAGGAGTGCTATAGAACGTATATTTGTTTTAGTATAACGTATCCCTGTTTTTTTGTAAAGATTAGGAAATAAAAAGGAAGAGCATTATAAGAGCTCTTCCATTATTTTACCGTATATTTCCTGGTAATGTGTGGACCATTTTTTACAGATCGACTGTGCTGCCTCAAGGTTAGGAGCTGCGATGTTCAGGTCGATGAGGGAGTTGCCCTTTTCGATGAGCTGGCATCTTACAGAATAGGTTCCCTGTTTGGTGATGTAATAATCAGCAGGAGTGACGATTCGCTCCTGGGCTTTGAAGCCGGTAGATTTCAGGTATTCTCTGACTTCCTGTTTGATCTCAGGAGAGAGATCTTTCTGGAAAAAGGAGAGAGTCTTTATGCCATCTTCGGTAATCCGGTAATGGGAGACATTGGAACGGGTGTCCATGGTGATCAGTTCTGCCTCTACCAGTTCTGAGATTGCCTGCTGGAGATGGAAATAGTTTGTATATTCCCGGTCCAGGATAAATTCTGAAATCTGTGAATTTGTCAGGGTATTTTCGGTATTCTGAAGCATGTATAACACGATTAATTTGTAAACTGTGAATGGTGTTGCCATTTTATCCCTCCCTTTGCATAGAGTAGCAGAGAATCTTTTAGTGTGAAAACAGTCTTCCCTGGTAGCTTTGTTCTTCTTTCATCCTGTGATGCAGCATATTTAATACCTCACGTTTACGGCTTGCCCACAGTGGTGCAATCAGCAGATCTTTGGGGCCGTCGCCTGTGATGCGGTGTATAACCATATCCGGTCTGAGATGTTCCAGACAGTTTATAAGGAGAGAGATGTATTCATCCCGTTCGTAAGTCTGAAACAGTCCTTTCTCGTAATCTGCTGCCAGATCAGTGCCGCGAAGCACATGAAGTAACTGCAGTTTGATTCCCTGAATATCCATATGGTTGAGGTATTCCATAGTTTCCAGAATATCTGCTGTGTTTTCACCGGGCAATCCGAGGATTGTATGCACGATTACTTCGATATTTTCTTTTCGCAGGCGTTTTACGGCATCATCAAAAACGCAGAGAGGATATCCCCTTCGGATATACCTGGCAGTGGACTCATGGATCGTCTGAAGTCCAAGTTCAATCCAGACAGGTTTCTGTTTATTTAACCGGGACAAAAGTGTCACGATTTCAGGACTGAGGCAGTCTGGTCTGGTGCCGATGGAAAGAGCAACTATCTTTGGATGAGAGATTGCTTCTGTAAAAATTTTCTCCAGATATTCCACAGGTGCGTAGGTATTTGTGTACGCCTGGAAATAGGCAATATATTTATGAATCGGACGTTTCTGTGAAAGGATACTGATCTGGCTTTCTATCTGGTCAGTGATGGAAAGTGCGGCATCTGCAGCGAAATCTCCGCTTCCTCCTGCGCTGCAGAAGATGCAGCCGCGGGTTCCAATCTTACCGTCCCTGTTGGGACAGGACATGCCGCCATTTAGCGTGACCTTATAAACCTTTTCTCCAAACCGCTCTCTCAGCATATAGTCCAGAGAGTGGTATGGTTTTTCTCCCCATTTGGTCATACTGTGTGATCATTTTCTGCTGATGAAGTTTCAGCAGAGTTTTCGTTCTGAAGGTCTGTATCCTGGGTATCTGTATCAGCCGGAATATAATTATCAAAAATCTTTACCAGAAAATGTCCGTTGATAAATGCCTCCAGTGCAAATCCAAACATGCACAGAAGCATGATGGCCATGGACTGTATGCGGAAACTTTTAATAAAAAACACGCCTGCAGGTAACAGAGTGATGACTGCCATCAGGACTGTATACGGAAGATGACGGATAGCCATCAGGAATGCATTGCGGAAGGTGTTTTTGATGGAGTTGTAGAATTTGGCAAGCACCGGATAAATATACAGAAATACCATCATATAAAGGATACCAAATGCAAAGAAAACGATATACAATACCTGAGACATTGTTCCGCCGATATTACCTACAATACGCAGATCCATGTAAAGGATAGCTGCAACTGCAAGCATGATAAGATTGATGACAGTTGCCTGTTTGAAGTTCTGCTTAAAGGATTTGAAGAAGCTTCTGATAATATAAGATTCTTCGTTACGTGTCATTTTCAGTGTGACATAGTGGAGTGCAGTCAGTGACGCACCAATAGTCACGATCGGCAGACAACAGATCAGAAAGACCACATTAAGCATAATAAGATCAGCCACGCGTCCCATGACGGTGAAGAATTTGTTGTCCATGTTAAATAGTCTGTCCATTCGTTTAATTACTCCTTTTGTATATAATGATGTACAGCATACTCTGCGGATAATCCTGCTACAGAGAAATCTGTACAAGCTTTGTATAACAGTATAACGAATCAGGCAGGAAAAAGCAAATCTTTTATGTGAGCAGGAGCTGGTCTGCAGTGACAAAAACATAGCCTTTTTCAGTAAAAAGATCAGCGATTTTCAGGGCTGCATCCACAGATGTCTGATAGCCGTCATGCATCAGGATGATAGAACCGTCATGAACCTGTTTCTGGGCGATAGACAGGATAGAATCGATGTTTTTGCTTTGCCAGTCCAGAGTGTCTACATCCCAGAATACGGGAAGCATGGTGACAGAAAGTTCCATATCCTTGATCCATGCGCCGAAAGGCGGTCGCACATAAGAAGGGTAAATTCCGGAAGCTTCATAGATTCTGTTATTTGTTTTTTCAATTTCCAGTCGGGCCTTCTCCGCCGGGATCTTGTCAAGCTGTACATGATCCCAGGTGTGATTTCCGATAAGATGTCCGTCTTTTCGCATTTGCAGGAGTATGTCTTCGTTTCCTTCAATGTTCTCGCCTATCAGAAAGAAAGATGCCCTGATGTTTCTTTTTTTTAATCCATCCAGAAGCATGGGGGTATACCGGGCATTAGGACCGTCATCAAAGGTCAGTGCGATTCTGGGAGGTTCTTCGACGGGAAGCCCGGCGGTGGTGTCAGTTGAAAAATTCTCAGAAGCTGTAGCTTTTGCAGATGCCTGTTTTACAAGGGAAAGCATACCGGGACCTGCCAGTGAAGTAAGGAACTGTGTGCGTTTGTCAGCAGAAGAAAAGAGCAGGAAAAAAATCATGCATAATATTTCAAAAAATATTAAAGTCCGCTTCATGCAAAGATACTCCTCATAAAAATATCTCTCTGATTCAGGAACACAGAGTATGAATATCTGTGTCAGAATGAAAGAAACAGCAGGTGGCAGATGTAATCATTACAGTATATGAAAAAAAGAAAGCAATTCATACCGATTTATTGTATAATAGATTCTGCAAAATATAGAAGAAAGAATTTACGGAGATTGAGATGAAAAAGAAACGGACAAAACTGCTGGTTTTCTTTGCACTGGCAGGAATTTTAGTGCTTTTTTATATGATAGGAGAGTCTTATTGTGAGGGACTGTCCGGGGGGAGCAGTCTGGAAGAGAAGAATGAGGTGATGTGTAAATATAAATACGATATGATCGTAGACAGTCCGAATTCTTCTTTCTGGCAAGCGGTTTATGATTGTGCACAGGAATGGGCGCAGAAGAATGATGCAATTCTTGAACTGAGAGGCAGTGGAAGAGAGAGCGATTACAGTAAGCTTGATTATATGAATATGAGTATTGCTTCAAATTCAGATGGGATTATCCTGCAGTACAGTGGGGAGCAGGGACTGGAAGAGAAGATAAATGAGGCTGTTCAGAAAGGAATTCCGGTTGTTACTGTAATGGGAGATGCAGTTCACAGCAAGCGTCAGAGTTTCGTGGGTGTCAGTGATTATCAGCTTGGAAGTGTCTATGGCGAAAAGGTAGCGGAATATGTGACTGAGGATACGGAAAGTATTCTTATTCTGTTGAAGAAAAATATTGATGATATGAACCAGAGCCAGATATATACACAGATTAGCAACGCAGTCCAGGCAAAGGCGGGTCCTTCGCAAAATATCCAGATAACAGGAAAAAATCTTCGCTTAACAGGGACTTTTGAGACAGAAGAAGCGGTAACAGATATTTTTCAGCAGAGAGATAAAGTACCGGATATTCTTGTGTGTATGGATGAGGAAACTACAGAATGCGCACGTCAGGCAGTACTGGACTTTAATCTTGCAGGAAAGGTTACGATCATAGGATATTACAGCTCTGAAGATATTCTTACAGCAGTGGAAAAGGGAGTGATCTCTGTTACCTGTGATGTGGATACAGAGCAGCTTGGCAGATACAGTATAGAGGCTCTGACAGCATATCAGAAAGATGGAAGGACCAATTCTTATTATAATGTGGATATTAATTTTCTGGACAAGAATGTAGTACGGGAGATGAGAAGGAAGGGGGTGTCCGGATGAAGCAGCTGCGCTGGAAAGATTTTTCACTGGTCAGTAAAATCGTTATAGAGGTGGGTATGATCGCAGTCCTTCTTTTTGCCATGAATATGCTTTTTTATGTGCGGATCAATAATTCCATGCAAAAGATGGATAATGTTTATGCCAGTAATGCAGAGCTTACCGAACTTTCACAGGTATTTGAGAAAGTACAGGATAATATGTATAAGTATCTTAAGGTTAAGAGTTCTCAGACACTTCTTGATTATTATCAGAATGAGGCAAAATACAGAAATGAACTTGAGAAACTTAATGAAGATAATATCAATGATCCCGTAAAGCTTCTGGAACGGAATATCCGGAAAATGTCGGAAACATATCTGGACTGTACTGCGGAAACGGTAGCTGCCAAACGAGGAAGGAACGTTGAGCAGTATAAGCGTAAATATGATGATGCAACAAAGCTTTACAGATATATCCAGTCATCTATTGACGAACTGAATAACCTGATGTTTCAGGAGAACTCCAGTACTTATGCAGTACTTCGTGCAGTGATGAGATATCTTGAGATAAGCAATTCAGTTATTATGATCATAATTGTAGCCGGTGGAATGCTTCTGCTCATCCAGGCCACCAGAAATATGTTTGTTCCCCTTTCCAATATGGCAGAGACAGCACAACTGGTAGGTCAGGGAAATTTCCATGTAAAGATGCACGATACAGATGCACAGGATGAACTGGGAACAGTAACCAGAGCGTTTAATACAATGGTAGAGAATCTTGATCTGTATATGGCAAGGACGAAAGCAAGTATGGAGAAAGAGCAGCAGATGATGGAGAGGGAGCTTCTTATGGAAAATCATCTGAAAGAAGCACAGCTGAAATATCTTCAGTCACAGATCAATCCGCACTTTCTGTTTAATTCCCTGAATGCAGGAGCACAGCTTGCAATGATGGAGGATGCAGAGCAGACCGGGATTTTTGTAGAGAAAATGGCGGATTTTTTTCGCTATAATGTAAAAAAAGGACAGGAAGACGCCACATTGGGAGAAGAATTGGAGGCTGTTGATAACTATATTTATATTCTGAATGTCCGGTTCGCCGGAGATATCCATTTCAGCAAGGAGGTGGATGAATCACTGGAGAATGTGCGTATGCCAAGTATGATTTTGCAGCCGGTTGTGGAAAATGCAGTCAATCATGGAATACGTGACATTGAATGGGAAGGAAAAATACATCTCACAGTTACAGGAGATGCAGATTATATACGTATCAGCGTGAAAGATAATGGAAAGGGAATGACGCAGGAACAGATAGAGGGTGTTCTGTCAGGAAACAGAGAGCACAGAAATGAAGAAGGTGATTCTACAGGAATCGGTATGAATAATGTGATCAGTCGTCTGGAACTTTATTATGAGGAATCAGGGCTTATGGAGATTAACAGTGAAGGTGAAGGAAAAGGCACAGAAGCAGTAATCTATATACCTGTGCATGAAAACTAAGAGAAGTATTATGGGAGTGAGAGAAGATGTATAGAATTTTGTTGGCAGATGATGAAGGTATCATGCTGGAATCATTAAAGAAAATTATTGAAACTGAATATGGAAATGAATGTGAGATCCACTGTGCAAAGTCAGGCAGAGTTGTGGTGGAGATGGCACAGGCATATCCGCCGGATATCTGTTTTATGGATATCCAGATGCCGGGAATAAGCGGAATCCAGGCAATCAGGGAAATTCAGAAATTTAACAGTTCAGCAGTTTTTGTGATCATAACTGCATATGATAAGTTTAATTATGCAAAAGAAGCAGTGAACCTGGGAGTTCAGGAATTTCTCACAAAACCTGTAAATAAGAAAGTAATTCTGGAAACCTGCGCGAAGATGATGACAAAGGTAGATCAGATACGGCAGAAGAGAAGCGATGATCTCCTGATCAGAGAGAAACTGGAGACAGTGGTACCTATGATTGAGAGTGGATATATCAATAATATTCTTCTGCAGGATGATTTTGTTACTTATCAGGATAATTATACACAGCTTCTTGATATCCGTCAGAAATACGGTTATATGATGGTCATAGAATTTGGAGATTCTATGGAAAATGGGGTGCTCAGTAATGCAGTAGGTGCAAGTGTAAAGGCAAACAAATTTTATTCTACTTTTCGTGAAATCGCACAGGGATTCTTTGAATGCCTTGTAGGTCCTATTATGGGAAACAGGATCGTACTGCTTGTTCCTTATGAAAATGCGAAAGAAGATTACGAAGACAGAGTTGCAATTGTCACAAGAGCCAGAAATATGGTACATAAATTTGAAAACCGGATCGACAGTATGTTCCGCTGTGGAATCGGAAGAGTCAAAGAGCTTGGAAGCGTGAAGGAATCTTTTAAGGAAGCGGTGGTCGCACTGAGAGAGAGCATCAGTCATGTAGTGCATATCGAGGATGTACCGGCGGCACAGAAATATGACGGGGAATATCCAAGAGATCTGGAAATCAGATATCAGAAGAGGATCCTTGAGAAGGATGCTGCGGGAGCGATGAACTGCGCAGAGGGATTTTTTGAATGGATGCACAGTCAGCAGGCCGTCACAAGAGAAGACATTGAGATTAAAATCCTGGAGATGGTGATGAATGCGGAACGCAGGGCATTCTTTGCAGGAACTTTGAAATATAATGTTAACAGCAGGAGAAGCTATATCTGGGAGCTTCAGTCCTGTACGGATATAGAAAATCTGAAGAAGTGGTTTCTGGATAAGACGAGAGAAATCTGTACGAAACTGGAGAATTCCAAGGAAAAAGAAGCTGGCAGTATTATTGACAGAGCAAAGGAATATATCAATGAAAATTTCCGCAGGGATATTTCTCTGGATGATGTTTCAAGAGAGGTAGATATCAGTCCGTATTATTTCAGTAAACTTTTTAAACAGGAAACAGGTAAGAACTTTATTGAATATCTTACAGAAATACGTCTGAAAAATGCCAGAGAACTTCTGCAGGATTCCAGACTTTCCATTAAGGAAATATGTGCACAGTCAGGATACAGTGATCCCAATTACTTCAGCAGGATTTTCAAGAAGTATGAAGGAGTTACGCCTAGTGAGTTCAGAGAGAGGTTAGGCTGATGAAATTATATAAGACAAAAAAGAATTGCGGAAAGCTGCTGCTTGGAATACTGGCATTTTGTACAGGGATGATACTGCTGACAGGATGTGGTTCCTCTTCAGAACAAAAACAGAATAAGAATGAAGAAACAGCACAAGAGAATAAGGAAGAGGATAAGGTTCAGATCGGACTTACAGTGGATTCTTTTGTTATAGAAAGATGGATCCGCGACAGAGATGTATTTGTGGCGACTGCCAGAGAACTGGGAGCAGAGGTAAATGTGCAGGATGCAGGTGCAGATGTCAAAGAGCAGATCAGTCAGATTGAATACTTTATAAATAAGCAGGTGGATGTGATCGTTGTGATCGCAAGAGACTGTGGAGCACTTTCAGATGCCATACAGAAGGCACAGAGTGCGGGAATTCCGGTTATTTCCTATGATAGAATGGTCAATAATGCCAATACAGATCTGTACATTTCCTTTGATAACCGTAAGGTGGGTGAGATCATGGCACAGGCACTTGTCAATGCACTTCCTCAGGGAGGAGATGTCTTTATGATACAGGGATCCTCTTCAGATAATAATGTCCAGATGGTGAAACAAGGGTTTGATGATATGATTGCAGACACAGATCTGCATGTGGTTTATGAAGCTAACTGTGATGGCTGGACAGCAGAACTGGCTGCCGGATATGTGGAGGAAGCTCTGGAAAAATATCCTCATGTTAAGGGGATTATGTGCGGAAATGATGATATTGCCAGTCAGGTCGTACAGGTACTGGCAGAGAATCAGCTTGCCGGAAATGTGGTTGTTGTAGGTCAGGATGGAGATCTTGCAGCCTGTCAGAGAATAGTAGAAGGAACACAGTATATGACTGCTTTTAAACCAATTGAAGATCTGGCAAGAAAAGCAGCGAAATATGCAGTGGAAATGGGGAGTGGAAAGGGAGTTGCAGAACTGGAAGATGTGACAGAAACAGTAAATGACGGAACTTATGAGATTCCTTCCTGCATCCTTGAACCAACTGCAGTGACAAAAGAGAATATAGATAAGGTGATCATTGAAGGAGGTTTCCACCGCAGAGATGAAGTTTATCTGAATGCGGATTACAGTTAAATAAAATATTCAGAGATTATCCGGCTGCTTTTGCAGATGTAAGAGTAAATCAGCATATAGCATTATCTTGCAACAAAAATGTCCTGTCCTGTGCAGGGCATTTTTTGTTTTTCTTAAAATGTCTTGTTTCTTGCCAACCATGTCCAGATTGCCCTGTGCTATAGTAACATCATCAAGAAAACGTGAGAAACGTAAAAAGAAATGGAGGATTTTTACAATGAGAAAGAAAGTTGTATCTGCAATTCTTTGTGCATCAATGGTAGCTGGAATGGTAGTTATCCCGGGAGTAGCTGTTAAAGCGGATGACAAGAAACTGATTGGTGTTACAATGCCTACAAAAGATCTTCAGAGATGGAATCAGGATGGCGAGAACATGAAGAAAGAGCTGGAAGCAGCCGGCTATGAAGTAGACCTTCAGTATGCATCCAACGATGTAAGCACACAGGTTTCACAGCTTGAGAATCAGGTTGCAAACGGATGTGATCTTCTGGTTGTGGCATCTATCGACGGAAGCAGTCTTGGTGAGCCACTGAAACAGGCTAAAGAAGCAGGAATCCCGGTTATTTCCTATGACCGTCTGCTTATGAACTCCGATGCAGTTACATACTATGCAACATTTGATAACTACAAAGTAGGCCAGAAACAGGGCGAATACTTAGTAGATGCACTTGATCTTGACAATCAGGACGGACCGTTCAACATCGAGCTGTTCACAGGTGATCCTGGTGACAACAACTGTAACTTCTTCTTCGGCGGAGCAATGGATGTCCTTCAGAAATACATCGACGAAGGCAAACTGGTAGTTAAATCCGGACAGACAGAGTTCGAGCAGGTTGCAACTGCTAACTGGGACAGTGCAAAAGCTCAGGACAGAATGGATACAATCATCGCTGGTAACTACTCTGACGGAACAAACCTTGACGCAGTTCTCTGCTCCAACGACTCCACAGCACTTGGTGTAGAAAACGCACTTGCAGCTTCCTACACAGGAGAGTATCCGATCATCACTGGTCAGGACTGTGATACACCAAACGTTAAGAACCTTGTAGCAGGAAAACAGGCTATGTCCGTATTCAAAGATACACGTGCTCTTGCATCTGCAGTAGTTAACATGGTTGACGCTATCATGAAAGGCGAAGAACCGGAGATCAACGATACAGAATCTTATGACAACGGCACAGGCGTTATCCCGACATACCTTTGCGATCCGGTTGTTGTAACTGTTGATAATTACAAAGAAATGCTGATTGATTCCGGATATTATACAGAGGATCAGATTAAATAATAAGAATTAACAAACTGTACAGGCGGGCGCAGTTCCCGCCTGTATTAATCAGTAATAAGTATTTATCTTACAAGAAGAACTATCTTAGAGAAATCTATCTTGGAAGAAATTTCCGTTTCTTTCCAAGACGTACTTAAATGCTTTGTTATGGAAAGGGAGGGAAATAGAAATTGGCTAAGATACTTTTGGAAATGAAGAATATCACCAAAACTTTCCCGGGTGTAAAGGCACTGGATAACGTAAATCTTCAGGTAGAAGAAGGCGAGATCCACGCACTGGTAGGTGAGAACGGTG
>ERZ825137.4911-NODE-4911-length-12944-cov-2.982466_pt1 | contig 12944 bp, 7 predicted proteins | sample MGYA00519873_ERZ825137 | MGnify/ENA primary metagenome ERZ825137 (study PRJEB31778, sample SAMEA3449190) | human gut metagenome | biome: human gut; feature: human-associated habitat; material: faeces | place: United Kingdom | collected 2010/2012 ... | reverse complement strand
AAAATAGCTTGTAATGCAACCGATGATTGTATCAACAAAACCGACATATTTGACAATGCTGCCGACGCCGAATACTCCCAGCAAAGCATATACGCAAACAAATACATAAACGATTGTCTGAATCAGCATGTTGGTAATTGACAAAGGAATGTTCAACACATATGATTTTGACGCCCTTATCCGAAATGCTGCTTTGTGCAAATTGTAAGTATAGTCTTTAATTTTCATTATCAACTTATCCTGTCGGTATAAGCGGACATCCTTACCCATGTTGTAACAGTCTACTGCTTCATCAATACGGTTTTCGTCTATCATAGTTTGTGAAATCCGGTGCGATAATGCACCGAGTTTCCCTTTTGCGTAGAAAGAATACCAAACATTGAAAACTACAATGCCTATGAGTAATACGGCAAACAGTATAATATACCAGCTGAATCCTGATGCAAACAAAATTGCAAACATTTCTACGCTGAGAACCAATGCCAAAACTGCGCTTATTGTAATGTTGACAAGTCTGTTGACAGACAACAAAAGCAATTGTTTGCCATGACCATTGATTCTTGCGGACTCTGAAATCTGGCGCCGGAGTTGACGGATTTCAGGTGTCTCAAGATCCACATAATCAAGCGTAAGAGTTTTTTTGTTATAATAAGCGGATTCATTCTGATAAAGAATTGTTTCTTTGTGCTCGAAAATACGGTTCAGTATACCGCCAATAATTGCAATCAAAAAATTACCAAGTACAGTTATAAGAACGAGGGTAATCAGCGTGTTTCTGTCTCTTGCGCCTACGATTTCGTTTATAATCCAAGCTGAAAGATACAGATTAAAATACGGTGACAGTTTGCCGAAGAAGGATTTTGCAATCAAGAGGGGGAAGTATGACGGACAAAAGGAGCGGAGCAATTTGAGGGCACGAATATTCGGGTTATTATCACGCATTTTCAACATTCTCCTTATAGTAATGACTCTGCACATCAAACATATATGCATATTTCCCGCCGAGTTTCATCAGTTCATCATGCGTTCCGCATTCAACGATTCTGCCGTTTTCAAGATAAATAATGCGATCGCAAAAACGAGTTGATGCGAGTCTGTGCGAAATATATACGGATGTCTTGTTTGCCGTCAGTTCGGAATATTTCAAATACAGCTTGTTTTCCGCAATCGGGTCAAGCGCAGCGGTTGGCTCATCCAAAACGATGATAGAGGCATCTTTGTAAAGAGCACGGGCAAGCATAAGCTTTTGCTTCTCACCGCCCGACATTTCTATCGAATCATCAAATACGCCTTTCATGAGTTTTGAGTCGATGCCGTTCGGTATAGCTTTCACCTTATCTTCAAGTCCGGCTTGGCGTATAACATCTGTTACTTTTTCTCTGTCGATTTCATTTTCGGAAGAGGATACGAATTCCGCAATCGTTACCGGAAGTAAATATATATCCTGAAATACCGCTGAAATCAAAGAGTAGTGTTCTTCAATGTTATATTCCGAGATTTCGTGCCCGTTTAATTTGATATTGCCCTCTGTAGGATAGTAAAATCCACACAGCAACTTCACCAGTGTTGTTTTTCCTGCGCCGTTTACACCTACAATAGCAAGTTTCTCTCCCTTTCTTATTTTCAAGTTTATATTCTTCAGAGTGTATTTTTCACCGTCGGAAGAAGGATATTTGAATGATACATTGTTAAATTCAATATCTACCGGCAATTCCCGGGCGGTCGGAAGAGCACAACCTTTTCCGTGATTGTACCTTTCTTCTATTTCAAAATAATCACGATAGTAACCGATTTTTATACTCTTTTGCATAATATCGTTTGCCTTGTTTCCAATGCCGTTCAGCCATGCCGAAAACCCGGTAATTGCGCCGAAGTAAAACACGAAGTCACCTGCACCGATTTTATTGTTGAAAACCATAACAATGAGTACGGCATAAGCTGCGCCATTGCGTACCAGGGTCAGTAACGCATTGATACAAACTCCCGCAAGACTGCGGGCACTGACTTTTTTTGTCCACCTGAAACGCTCTTTCTGAAAGCCAGTCAGCATATCGGAAAGCCAACCAAACATACCGTAAATACGGATGTCTTTGGCATAATCGAATTTTTGCGAAAAGCTCTGCAAATAGTTGATTTTGCGGTCAACATTCCCCCAACTATCCTTATTTTTCTCGATATAATTTGTCTGCCAACGACCAATCCAATAGGCAATCAATGCCGATAAAAACAAGAGCGCCAATATCCAAGGGGATACAATGGCAATAATGAAACCATATGTAAATATGCCCAGCAAACTGATAAGAAGGCTCAGCAATGACTGCCAGATGAACTCGGGCGCACAGCTGCCCGAACAGGCATCATTCATTGCGTGCTGATATTTCATGATTGCCTCCGGATTGTCAACGTTTGCATAATCGGTACGCATATGCTTTTCTGTAATTTTATGCTGATAAAGCAATGAAATATTGTACTGCCTCATTTGCAATCTGCTTCCACATAAGCTGTTGAATAAATTGACAATCAAAAGCCCGCCAAAATAGATACTGATAATGGAAATAACTTTTTGGATACTTTGCTGCGATTCTACCGAGTCAATCAGTATTTTGGGGAAATAGGTTGCTGCCAACGGTAAAAATACCGCAAGCGGAATGCTTGGAATAAAGAACAGATAAAATGCTTTGTCCCATTTCCAAATATTGCGCAGGGCGTATGCGATATTTGAAAAAATATTATATGTTGACTTTTCTTTTTTCATGATTCAACCTCTGCTTCGATATTGTCGTTTACGATAGAATAGTAACATATTTTTGACACCCAAAGCGAATTCCGGCGTGAAATGTATGATTTTTGTCACGAAACGCGAAAAAGCGGCAGCATCACTTCTGTTGCAAATATGCCGTCTTCATTTTGGCGATTTATGTATCCGCCGTTTCTTTTAACAATTGCATCAATGCGCGCAAGTCCGTAGCCGTGTCCGGGTTCTGCCTTTGTAGAAACCAGCCGCTCGGTTCTTTTCTTTCCCCCACTGAATGTATTTTGCACAGATATATATAGTTGCCTTTTCATGACACCCATGTAAATGCGGATAAAACGCTCTTCAGCCGCACCTTGCTCCACACATGCCTCCATTGCATTATCCAGCAGATTTCCGAGAATAACACAAAGGTCAATGTCGGACAAATCGGTTTCGTGCGGAGCTGCCGCCTTTGCGGAGACAGGAATTGAGTGCGCCTTAATCAACGACATTTTGCTGTTCAGAATGGCATCAATCATTACATTTCCGGTTTTTATTGATGTGTCCACCGTGGTCAGGTCATCGTTCAAATTGATTAGATAATTTTTCAATTCCGGCAGATTATTCTGGTCACAAAGAACAAGCATGGCTTGTACATGGTTGTGATAATCATGACGCCATCCACGCATGGTACGATATATGTTTTCTATCTGTTCGCATTGCTTTTGAATCAAATCGTTCTGATAGTTTGCAATGCGACGATCAATCATTTTTCCGAAAATTATATCAAATACTTTCATACAAGCTCCCCCTTGTTATATTTAACAAAACAGGAATGTACCTTTTTGAACTCGTTACGGGAAATCGGTATCTTTTTTCCGGAATCCAAAGTCATATCGCTTTTTGACAGAAAAACAATGTGAGAAAGATTCACAATATATGATCTGTGCGTGATAATAAATTCACTGCCAAGGATTTCCGCTAACGACGAGATAGTCATTCTGACATCAAATGCGCCGTCCGTTGTAACAATGTGCATGTTATGCGAATATGATTCGGCATAAAGAATGGCATCAAGCGCAACCACCTTTTCGCCTCCGTCTGCTGTGAAAATGACTCGATTACCGCCCTTTTTTATGTTTTTCAGTGCACGGTCGAGCACTTCAAACAGCTTTTCATTGGACACCGGCTTGATTAGATAATGAAGTGCGGAAAGATCATATCCCTGACACATATAATCGGGATATCCTGTAATAAAAATGATTTGAACCGTTTCGTCCTCGTGCCGTATCTGTTTAGCCATTTCAACACCGTTAATGCCGTCCATTTCGATGTCCAGCAAAAGCAGATCATAGCCTTTCTTTTCTTCGTATGCAAACAGAAAGGATTCTGCTGAGGAGTATTCATTTACAGCGGCACTGATTTTTGATTTTTTAACCCATTCGTCGATAGCTGCAGTAATACTTTTTCTGAATGGTGCTTCGTCATCAATAATTACAATATTAAGTTTCATGTTAAGTCTCCTGTGTGCGATGAAATAATAAAAGTAGGGTGGTTTATCGTAACGGCATTCACACTGCTGATATTTTTCTTTCTTATTATGTCGTTCAGTTTCTTCAGATACATTCTGCTCAGCGCGGAACTACCGAGATAGGCTTCCATGTTCGTAATCGGCAGAACGCACCAATTGCTGTCGGAGGGCTTGTTTGCAAGGTAATATTCAAAAATGGTTCTTGTCACATGGAGCGGCACCTTGGGCGGTGTCACTTCCGCAAGCCACTGTTCCTGCTCGTCGGTCAGTCGGAAGGATTCTGTCCGAAGCGCGCCAAGCTCCAGCGCATCGGCAATCACATCATCAAAACGAAGGATCAGGTCGCCTTTTGTGCCTTCCGAGAAGATCGGGATCTGAAACTGAATGACCTTTTTCCGCCACGCGTCTTCAAGTTTTTCGATATTGTCGGCAAGTTTATGTGTGGATTTGCCCACTTTGTCGCGGTTGGCGTTTATGAAATCCGCGATACCGCGCAGGTGGCGGATATACCACCCACAGCCGTTTTCGTCTACAAGCTCGGGAAACGCATCGTGAAGCTCCCGAAAATCTGTTTTGAACTGCCACTCCGCCCTCGGGGCGGCATTCTTTTTTTCGGGAATACTGCACCAAGCGCAAAGAGCGCGGCGTGCGTCATCGGTGCGTTCATACGGGTCACCGCCTTTCGGTGTTCCGTCCATATTGTGAAAGAGATATTCACGGGCAATGACAGTCAATATCCGCGCGAAACCGTAGTTTTCCATGAGCATATCCATGGTAAACCGACCGAGAAAGCCGTTGTCCTTCTTGTTCCGGACGGCATAGGTCGGCTCTTTCGTATAGGCGAGAAACTCCGCCCATTCGTTTGTTATCGATTCATTTGTCATCCGTTTCCGCCTCCGATCAGATAAAAGTCCGCTTCTTCAAGCAGTACATCAAAGATAAAATCCCGCCTGTCCATCGCCTCGGCATAGCGGATTGCCTGAAACGGCGGCGTGATCTTTGTAAGGCAGATTCTGCAAGTCTCTGCCACCGCCTCGCGGTAGTCCGTGCCGGGGATGCGGTTGTTGTAGGCATCGATCATTGCCGTCATTTCCGGCGTGTCGTGCTTGTAGTGTAGCTTGGCTTTGTCCGCCTGGCGGTTGGCATCGTCAATGTCGCAGATGATATCGCCGAACACCCGGTACCCGCCCATGCGGAAGTCCGAAAACAAGCCGTCATACGCCCGAAAAGCCTCTTCGGGGAGGTATTCCTGCAAGAAGGATAAACGCGCATCCGGCTTCATGAAGTGCCACTGTTCGGCTCGTAGCGCGTCACGGACGGTCTTAATACGGGCGGCGTCGATTCCCGTGAACAGTACATACAGGCTGTCGGTGTCGTAGGCGTTTTCCTGATCCCGCATGGTCAGAATACGGTCAATATCCCGGCGCTTGGAATTGCCCGGTGTTGGGTGCTTGTGCGACCGAATACGCCGCAGGCAATGGTCATAGGTGTCGATCAGCTCCCGAATCGGCGGGAACAGTGACGAGTCAAGGTTATCTTTCCAATTCGGATGCCTGGCAAAAGTGAACAGTTCTGCGGATGGTGCAGGTTTTATCACTTTTCGTGGCGTGTGCTTTTTCAGCATGTGGGCATAGTACGGCAGTTTCTCTACATTTGCCGTGACGCTCTCCCAGTCTGTCCCGTCGATATAATCCTTCATCTGCTCCGCAAAGGTGTCCTCATACCATGCAGGGCGATCTTCCGCATCCTCAAGCAGTCGCTTGTATTTCAGATATCGGCTGCGTGGCTTGTCGCCGGTGTTCAGGTATGCCGACAGATCGGGCTTGATACCGCTTTTGGCAGAGTCGATCTCAAGTCCCGTCAGGATAGCAAGCGTTTCGGTTTCCTGTCTGCACTTTTCCTTGATGTCGGCATCTGCATTTTCGTCATAAGCGAGAATACTGCGGTCGAGCGCGGCATTGGAAATCTGCCCGACACGCGAGGAAAAAGTGCTTTTGACTGCCTCAAACCGAGCGTGCAGGTCATTTGCATCCCGCAACTGCGGCTCGGCAGACGGAATACTGAGCAGGGGCAGATTGTTACGACTTGCGAATCGGTCTTCAAATGGATTTGCCGTTTCCTTATAGTGAGAAGCGATACTTTCACATATGACCGGCTCATAGATCACCTTTACCATATCCCCGTCATAGTCCGCCCCACCCAGCCGTTCGGCAATGAGCGACCACGGTTCTACCATCACGACACCGGACAGGTGTGAAAGATACCGGTGGCGGATGTCATGCTCATGGTTCGGCGGATATACCACGACCTCCTCGTTCTTTGCAATATGCGGATTGCGCAGAATCGCCGTCATGTGGCTGCCGGTCAGACCGTAGGCGGTTGTGTAACGGCAACGCGCGTCAAGCAGTTCCCGGTAGATCTCCTCCGCATTTCTGTTGCCGTTTGTATGCGGTTTCAGCAGTTCGGCAAGAAACAAGGTCAGATCCGCCGAAAGATAGGCAACTCTTCCACGCACGAGCAGATTGCCGCGGGCAAAATTCCGCAAAATGGTATCCGCGGCGCGGTCGAGCTCCCGCCGGTACTCTTTTTCTGCGAGCAAAAGGTCATTGCGGTGAAGCATTTCGGCAAGACGGTAGCGGCGGCTTTTCGGATTTTTCGGTGCGTGATCCACATAGTAGTCAAACTGAAACCATTCGTCGTTGAGAAGGCGATAGTAGATCTCCTCGGTCGTTTTGGTCAGCCACGCTCCGGTATCGCTGTCATTTTGCTCATCCTCTCTGCCCATGTGCTCTTTCATCCAGTCAAACGGCAAGTCAGCCGGTCTGAACTGCTCGCCGCTCAGGGCGAGGGTAGAAAGGAACTGATAGTTCAGATCGGTAAACTGTTCACTATCCGTGCGGTTCACACCCGTAATATACAGCGTGTGACGGTAGGCGCGCAGGCGTTTCAGATATTCCTCAAAGGTCAGCCCGTTTTCCGTCATCCAACCGCATCCCTTGAATTGGCTCTTAGTCAGAATCATCCGGACGCGTTCAATGGGATGTGAAATGCCCCACATATCTGTAATTTCAGTAACGGTCGCCTCACGGAACAGTCCGTGAAAGTCTACCTCATGCACCATGCCCTTGATATACGGCATCCGGATCTGGAACGAGGTATGGATGTGCTTTCCGCAGTACAGCCGATCGATCTCTTCCGCAAGCGCAGGGGAAAGAATGCCTTCGCCGTCAAACAGCGTGACCGCGACATCACTCTTTTTCTCCACTCTTTCGTAGTTGCGAACATCGCCGATACCTGTCCTATCTTCCACGGTAATGACATCCACATCCGGATAGACAGCCGTCGGGTTATCTATGACAACGATCGCATCCTTCTCCCACAGCATATCCGTTTCTATGCGTGTTCCGCTCGAAAACAGCAGACCGTTATAGGCGTAGAGCTTGGACAATTGGCAAACGCCAAGTGTCATGCCGACCGTCATCCGGCGGGAAAGCTCCTCATATATATCTGCGCGGACAAAAGAAAGCACCGCGCTGCGGCTCATACTGCCCGAGCGTTCAAAGGCGAGGTAACGCATAGAACCGTGACCGAAATTCAATGTAATCCCCTCCGGGGAAAACATGGCTTCGGTCTTTTTTTGCATGAGCGCCGCTTTCGGGTTATCCGCATCCCGATCAAATATTCCTTTGAAGTCAAGGTAGAGTATTACATCCGCAAGATCGGAGATCAGCGTGTCCGAGGTGGGCTCTTTGTATTTCTCCCCGCGGAGGATGCACATAGCCTGAAAGAAAATGGCGTTGTCCTCCTGCCAGGTGTCGCCGTCCCCCATGATGACGCTTTTCGTCTGCGCCGGCGTCAGAGAGAAAGCATATTGATCCTCGCCGATAGGCTGTGCATAGGACAGCATTGCCTGCACAGACAGCCGCCGTATCAGATATCTGATTCTTGCCATGGATACCTCCGGGTTGTGTTTTGTTACCATTAGTATACCATGAAATGATTCGGAAGTCAATCTGTATTATTAAAACTACTCCCATATCAAATTTACAAACAGAAAGGAAGTTCAAATGGATCAAGAAAAACAAACAAGCAACTACTATACGCCGCCGTACTGCACAGAAAACGGCTGTCTTTGCTATCGCCCACCGGAACGGCAGGATGCACAAGGCATTATGCTTTGCAACTTTGCCCCTCGTATCGTCAGTGAGATCATCGTAGATGATGGCGCAGAGGTCACAAGAAAGTATCGCATCGGCGGAACGGATGCTTACGGAAATGAGATTTCGCCCGTAGAAATACCGGCAGGCGAGCTTGAAAAGATGGCATGGATCGCCAACAATCTGGATGCTTCCTGCGATCTTTGCGTGGTCAGCCAAGTGGAAAAGCATGTGCGGTGTGCCATCAAGACAACGGCGAGATTTGCCGACAAGCGGTATATCTTCTCGCATACCGGGTGGAAGAAGATCGGAGGTGAATGGCACTATCTTCTGCCCGGGGACAAGACCTATCAGGTTGAGCTGAAGGGAAAGCAGAGGAATTACTACGGTGCCGAAGGCTTTGTCAAAGAGGATGCGGAGGAACTTGTCAAACTGCTCTCGTGCGGTATGATGCCCGACGAGGTGCTTCTGTCGTGCCTCGCCACGGTATTCCTCTCGCCTCTCAATGAGTTCCTTCGTCAGATCGGTCATGAACCGAAATTTCTTTTGACCTTGATCGGGCGCACGGGAAGCATGAAAAGCACGGTAGCGGCGCTTATGCTGTCTTTCTTCGGCAACTTCTCAGCAACCGACCTGCCCATGAGCTTCCGAGATACGGCAAACAGTATCCTTCATAACGCCTTTGCGCTTAAGGATGTTCTGACTTGTGTGGACGATTATCATCCGACGGCAAGGTCGGATGCAAGTCAGATGAAGGCTGCTATGCAGACCCTGGCAAGAGGTTACGGCGACAGAGCCGCACGAAACCGACTCGGCTCGGATATCACCCTACGTCAGCCAAGACCGCCGCAGGGCAATGTCATCGTGACGGCAGAGTTCGCCCCCGACATCGGAGAAAGTGGAACGGCACGTCTTTTCTGTATTGAGATGAAGCCGGGCGGTATCAATCTCCCTCTTTTGACCGAGGCACAGGACAAGGCTCTTGAAGGAAAATACGCCGTTTGTATGCGCGGGTACACCGATATGTTGAAGTTCTTTGCTGACAAGGGAGAGATCTGCGGCATACTGAAATCGAAATTTATGACCTACCGAAGCAAATGGCGTGAACGCCTGAGAGAAAATGAAATACAGTTTCATGACCGACTTCCCGACACGCTTGCGTGTTTGGAAATCGGTTTTTCTTTTATGGAGATATTTCTGAGTGCCGAAACGGACTTCGGTGAAGAAGATATCGCGGTTCTTAATGCACGTTTTGAAAGTGTTCTCCTGCGTCTTGCCGCAAGGCAATGTGAATCGGTCGAGCAGGACAGACCGACGCATATATTCCTCCGCAAGCTGTATTCACTGATCGAGTGCGGAAATGTTTGCCTGTTGCCTGCAACGGGGAGAACGGAAATTCCGCCGAAAAACTATATCGGATACGAGGACGAAAACTATTATTATCTTCTGCTGGATGTATCTCACAAGGCGGTCAAGCGTTTGTGCGGAGAGCAGGACGAAGGCTTTGCTATCTCAGCAAAATCCCTTGCCAAGGCGTTGGCTGACGAAGGCTTGATCGAGCCGGGCGATAACGGAACAAACACACGAACAATGCGCTTCGGCGGAAGGCTGAAACGGGTCATGCTTCTGCACAAAGAGAAAGCAAACAAACTGGTATCTGTATAAAAAATGGCGTAACAAGCGGAACAAATAAAACTCCGGTAGCCGGTCTTTGTTTCGTTTGTTACGCGAAATTCAGATAAGCAGGTGCTTTTTTTTCGCAGAATTGTATTTATAAACACTGCTCCCATATCATCAGAAAGGAGAGAAAATGTAATGATGAAAATTGCGGACTATATACACGGGTCGTAGCGAGACGACTTCCCGCTTTAACGGTGGCAAGATGCTTGCCCGCCGTTGCGGCACGCCGCCCCGACAGGGCAAGCAGAGCGTTTGGACTCCCACCGCCAAAGGCGGAGGGTGCCAAACGCATTATTTTTTCGGGCGGAAGCCCGAACCCACTTACCTTTTCTTTGCGAAAAGAAAAGGTAAGCCAAAAGAAACGAATTTAATTATATCAATTTTCAAAGAGGTGATTTGTCATGGCGACCAAAGGTCGCAAACGAAACAGAAAAAAGTCCTTTTGGGTGACAGCGGGCGAATGGAAAGCAATCGAAAAGATCGCCGCCGGTACCGGCATGGGCATCGGTGAATACCTTCGCATCTCTGCACTCGGCAAGACAATCTATCAGATTGAAGAACTGAAGCCGGTTCTTCATGAGCTGAAATGTATCAGCCGCAATCTCAATCAGCTCACCATGCTTTGCCATCAGGGCGTGATCCACACGGTAAATCTGACCGCAGCATCCGATGCCATCGGGCGTTGCTATCAGGCAATTAACAAGCTATATGCCAACACGGACGGCGTCATAGGAAGCGGTGAGAACTGATGGCAACGGTTATTTTTATCAAAGAGAGCAAGCAGACACCGAGTGCCATGCGCGGCTGTATCCGCTACTGCGTGCAGGAGAAGAAAACCGTTGACGAAAACGGGCGGCAGTATGTCGGCGGGGTCAACTGCTTAGGAACACACGCTTATGAAGAATTCATGGCAACCAAAAATCTTTACGGCAAAGCCGGTGGCACATACTTCTATCAGTATGTGCAGTCATTTCTGCCGGGGGAAATTCAGTCTTACGAAGAAGCCCACCGTATCGGTCTGGAATTTGCCGGGAAGTCTTTTCCGGGATACGAGGTTTTGGTCGCCACGCATCTGGATGCACATGACGACCGCGGCGTTCAGAGAGTACACAACCATTTTATTGTCAATTCGGTCAGCTTTGAGGACGGCAGGAAGATTCACTTCACGCCGAACACCTTACAGGAGCTTCGGAAAATCAGCGATGACATCTGCCGTGACCACGGTCTGTCTGTGCTGCCTCCGTCGGAGCGCAGAAACGGCCATGGCATCGGTACGCGGGAGTACCGTGCAACGATGAGAGGCGAGGGCTGGAAGTTCGGACTGATCAATGACATTGACACTGCCATGACGCAGGCAGGCGACAGACGCGAGTTTTGTGATATCCTTGCCTCTGTCGGTTATTCCGTCACCTGGACTGAGGAAAGAAAATATATCACATTCACCTGTCCGAACGGCAGAAAAGTCCGGGACAACAAATTACACGACAACAAATACACGAAGGAGAATTTAGAGTATGAATTCAGAATACGAAAACAAATTACAGAACACGCCGGCAGTCAGCCCGATGGACAAACTGAAAGCGGCATCCAGAACGGCAGTCAAGACAATAGAGGAAACACCGTATCAGCCGATTGTTTATGCGATTCCGAAGGAGGATTGGAACGCCTTTCGGGAATGGACGAAACAGGCAGTGACCTTTCAGCCCACGCTGTATCAGCAGATAGCGGAGCTGACAACCAAGGAAGAAACGCAAGCGTACACGGACGAGATGTGGAACGAAATCCGGAATTGGGCACAGAAAGTGACCGGAAACGTGCAGAAAACGGCGGAGAGCATTGTGCCGAGAGTGCAGACGCTGTTGAATCAGAACAAGGAGCTGCTCGAACAGGATGGGAGGATGCGCGAGCAGTTTATCTCAGGTCTCGACTTGAAGGAAACCAATCGTATCAAAGAATTCAAGGATCTGCTTACGGGTATGAAGCGGTGGATCGTCACGATGATGGTGTCAACTGCCATCGGTTCGGCAGCTTTGTCTGCGGTGATCTGTCTTCTGATGAGATAAGAGGCTTTTTCATGGATGAACGGCGGGAAACCGACCTGTCCGACGACAAAGTGAGCGAAACGGAGGATTTGACGCAGAGAATATACAATGATCTGCGGGAGCAGGCGGGGCTTGGCAACCAATATGCCGGGTACCGCCTCTCCCGCATTTTGTTTGATGAGGACAGTCCGTACTACGATGAGTACGGCGGCGCATATTACCTTGAATCCTCCGCAAAGCAGGGCTACCATGTGGCGCAGTACCGGCTCGGCAAGATGATCTATATGGGCGAATATTACCGCCGCATTTCCGAAAACGCCGAGTATTGGCTGACCTTATCTGCAAAGCAGAAAAATCCTTACGCAGAGATGCTTCTCGGTCAACTGTATATCCTTGGAGATTTTCTGCGCCCTGACCGCAAGGCGGGTGTCGATCTTCTGTACGATGCAATACGCCACGGGAACGCTCACGCTGCCTATACGCTCGGCAAGTATTACGCCGACGGCAAGTGCCTGAAAAAGGACATTCCGAAAGCTATCGCGCTTTTGGAGCAGGCGGCGCAGATGGGCAATTCCTTCGCCGAGTACTGGCTTGCCAAAATTTGTCTCTTCGAATCAGATTATTTCGACTGGCAAAAAGCCGTGGAGTATCTGAACACGGCGGCACACAAGGGCAACGAAAATGCCTATCGGGCATTGCAGAACATGAGCCAAAGCACGGTGATCTCCGTCACCACCGGCATTGCCGACCTGGTCGGCGATCTGTCTGCCATGTTCGATGAAAGACCGGCGGTGGAAGAC
>ERZ825137.4904-NODE-4904-length-12955-cov-2.732403_pt1 | contig 12955 bp, 7 predicted proteins | sample MGYA00519873_ERZ825137 | MGnify/ENA primary metagenome ERZ825137 (study PRJEB31778, sample SAMEA3449190) | human gut metagenome | biome: human gut; feature: human-associated habitat; material: faeces | place: United Kingdom | collected 2010/2012 ... | reverse complement strand
CCACGTTAAAACCCACTCTCATGTGTGCATTTCCTTCCAAACGAGCATAAGCCGGTGGAACCTCCGTCCCTTTCATCAATGCAACCATTTCCTGCATAGCTTTTTTATCCTCATCCGGAATTATATTCGAGGGAACACCTGCCAACAATGGTAATAAACTTTCAAACTTCGTTCCTATCCCCTGCAAATCGCTCGCTCCCATCAAAGCCCTAGAAAGATTCACGTTTCCCCAAGCCAGTTGCAAACTGACACCGATACTCAAACGATCCGTGATCTTGTAAGAAAGCGTCGGTTGTATCACGTATGATTTCAGGCTAATATCTTGAATCAATCCAGCCCCGGCCCAATTCTTCGGCCACTTCAAGGAGTTCCCGTAAGGAGTGGTCAGGCTGATTCCGGCAGCCAAATTATCGTAAATCTTGAACCCGGCGTAAGCGTATAACGGCGTTCCTACCGGGTTATCCGTCTTGGCCGAATACCCGTCGTAACTATATTTAGCCTTGGCCATGATAGCAGATATACCTAGTGAAAAATCCATATTGGTACGCAAAAACACCAGCCCTGCCGGGTTAAAATGCATACTCTCCGCACCCAATTTCATCCCGGTCCCCACGTGTCCCATTCCGGTCTGTTTCGTGCTTAACAAATTGACTTGGTATCCTTCGGCAAAAACCGTCATGCTCAAAATAGAAGCCAACACTACAATGACTAATCTCTTCATAGAATCTTTTTTACATTATTACTTAACGATCAAATCATTAAAACAATCTAATCATTATTTTCTAAATTTTAAGGCGCAAAAATAACATTCAACTCCTTAAGTTGTTTCTACTTTACGGTATGCAACAAAAATTGGTTACCTTTGCGTCCAAAATACAGACACCATGATCACGTTTGAAATAGACACCGAATACATTGAATTAATCAAGCTGCTAAAGGCCACCCGCATCGCTGACAGCGGTGCCATGGCCAAGATTCTCGTGGAAAATGGAGAGGTTACCCGCAATGGAGAACCCGAATTCCGCAAACGGGCTAAAATTACCAAGGGGGAAATCATCACCGCTTTGGGACAAAGCGTGCAGGTTGTATAAGTGTTTTTTCATCAAAACTTATACATCAGCCCCACGCTAAAACCGTCACATTTGTATTCAATGCGGAATCCCAAGTCGTGATAAAAACATCCTCCACCAAAAGACAAATCATGACCTTCCGTGTAGAAGGATGCCGAAACAAACGGCACCCACACACTCTTTTTTACGATCATAACCCGTTCCCGCACGGGAGTATAAGCGTATGCAAGATGTTTCAGCTCATTGTACTGCACGGAAAGCTCCACAGCTAATCTTCCGGATTCATTATCGAACAAGGTCTTTTTATATTCTCGGATCAAATTCCAATCCTCTATCGTACCTTTTATCGTTTCCTCCCGATCCACGGCCGGGACATCCCGATAAACCGTATCCGTTTTGTACTTGTACTTATAACGTACTTCTCCGGACAGGCGAACCGTATCCGGAATAAAGCACGTTATAGTATCTCGAATCGTCTCACCCTTCATGTAAATTGTCCTTTTCCCCTCCTTCATCGTGTACCTCCCGACAAAGAACCCCAACAACAAACAAATCACGCCGCATACAATCAGAGTCTTCATATCAATCCAATCTTTTACACGTTTTCCGGTTTCTGACTCATCGGTTTTATTTTACTCTCATATTTTGTCCAAGCTATTTTATATATTTCCACGGACTCATCCGGGACATAGATATTGAAATCAGTATATATATAACCCAAATCGCTCACTAATGCAGGAGGTGTTATTGGTTTACATATAAAATTTTTCAAATTATTACATCCATGTACGACACTCCCCCCGATGGTTGTAATGGTGGAAGGAAAAATAATAGTCGTCAATAACCTACATCCAGAACATAACGAATTCGGAACAACCGAAAGACCTTCTTCCAATTCCATGGTAAGTAATCTCAAATTATCTTGCCATTGTTGAGAATAATCCATATCCAAAAGTAAGGTATTTGGAATAAAAACATGAACAAACCGACAGTCTCTAAATATACCAAATCCCAAAGTTGTTAAACAAGATAAATCTATACCATTTTCATCCAAAGAAGTATGACCAAATATAGCTATTGCTGACGTATCTATCTTTTCACTAGGTAAACTTATTGTCTTTAATCCGGTACAATTTTCAAATGTTCTTTGCTTAAACAAATTAACATTCACAAAATTATTTGCAAAATCAGACAGGTCTGTTATTTCCTTATTATCCTTAAAATAATCATTAGGAAAATCTGTCACGGCTGCCAACTGTTTACGAGTCACACCCACCCCGTCCGTACTCCATCTCTTCACTACCAACCGGTGGAATTCCGGGTCTTTAAACCGGACGTAATAATTTCCTGTAATATTCAACACCAACCTATTAAATTTACTCCGTAAAGCATTGATCGAATCCTCGTAAGCATCCGCATGAATATTCAACGTCCCGTCCAGCACCGGAACCGGGTCTTCCCCGGCAATTCCTTCACTGCTCAATCCCTCGTAACTCCCATCTGCCAAACTTGCCAACTTATCAAGTATATCCGAACTATTGTACGTCTCGTTAAATCCCACGACCCGCACCCGTTTCAAAGCGTGTTCCGTCCCCTGTTGTTTCTGGGCCTCCATCACCTCTACCAGCAACTCCACCGGGTGAAGTAACGGACAGTCCTCCACGAAAAAATCCGTAATGATATGCTTACATTGATCCATCCTGACTCCTTCCGTCGGGAGCAACGGGTAGTTCGACAGTGACAGGTACTGATTGCGGGGACTAAACTCGATCACCCGCATACTACCACCCGTCGGAAGTTTCATCTGCGAAAGGGAGGTTCCGTCAGCATACACCTCTTGCAAGTGCGTGCAGGAAGTCAAGTTCAACGTACCACTCAACGTGGCAATATTCGACAACACGAGTTTCTGCAACGACGTGCAATTCGAAATTGTCAACGACGTGATCGAGATCACGATATGCCCCGTCTTGCTCCCCAAGCGAATTTCCCGGAGCATCCGTCCCTGTATCACCATGGACCCTTGCACATTCTTGTCATACCAATCCCCGATGTCTTGCAAATAAGAGGCACCCTGTATCGCGTTCTGTTGGTCGCCCGTTCCGGAAAGTTCAATCACCATGGAACAAGTCTCCCCTGCCCGGGTCCGTTCGCCCCGAATAATCGACGTACCGTTGGCAATTGCCGGGTACATATCCATCGCCGGGGTCAGATCGTACGTGATCGTGTTTCCGGCGGCACGTACCGTGATCGTGTCCGTTCCCGCGGCCGAGAACAAACCGAAACTATACTTTGACATCATATACAGGATACGTTTCGTGATCCATCGCTGCTCCGCTTGATAGTGGTCGCCAAGCGACTGCGTGATCGGGTCCGTGTCGTTCGAATAAATTCCGGCACGATAAGCCAACTTGCCGTTTTCGTAACAATACCTGGCATCGGCATTGTATGAATTTGCCGGGAAATACTCCTGTGCCTCATCAAAGAAATACTTCTGGTAAAAAGCATATATCTTTTCCAGATCATTCCCCGACTTCAGCCCGCCCAGCGACTGCATGGCCGTCATCATCCCTCGCATACTGGCCACCTTCTCCTCCGGGAAAGCCAACTCCATCAAGTTAAAGAAGTTATTCGTCTCCCCGTTCCAGATCGAGGCCCCGGTTTCATCCGTGTCATGCGTTTCCACGCTATACTCCTTGTTCGGCAATCCCCGGTTCGTCGTGTCAAACCGGGTGTCCGCGTCGTCCACCCGCCAGCGGAAACGGCTCGTCTCCGTCCCGAACGAGTAAGGATACGTGTTCTTCGCCCGCTCATCCGTTCCCGCGTTAAACTCCACGTTATTCATGAAAAACAACGTGTCATCCACGTCCCAGTACAACGGAGCCTCCGCCCTGAACTTGGCAATCCGGGCATTCACAAATAACGTGTTCAACTCGTCATTCGTCTTTCCCGCCAGATCTGCAGCCGACAGCCCGTACCCTTTATCCACCAATTGCGTGACCAGATTCATCACCCCCTTCCCCGTGTCCGAGGGAATAAAACGATTCAACGACGCCTCGAAATAATACACGTCAAATCGGCTCCCATCTCCCGCCTTGGCAATCCAGAATTCGCATGGCCGAGTTCTCATCGCGGCGGCCTGCTCGTTCAACTCTTCCGGGGGCCCGTCAAAAGGCAACAAACGGGGAGAACATTCATACACGATATTATATGCCGGGATAAACCTCGATATACTCTCCACCTTACCCTCTCCGGCATCCCAGCTATTCGCCCCGTTATACTGGAAAGCCTCTTCATCATTATTATACAACACGTTATTATTCCAAGGTACCCGGAACAGCGTACATAATGGCGAGTTATCCGATCCCTCGATACTGATCAGGTTCGGGAACAAATCCGTGTCGAAACCGAACGTGTACTTGTCTCCCTTGTCGGGCCCGAACGTGTACAATCCCCGGAACGTGTACACCGTACGCCCCTCCTCGTTCACCGACTTCTCGAAACACACGAAAGGCAACTGGTACACCGCCACACGGGCATCCGCATAAGACTCCGTTTCCATCGCCTCGTTCCGCAATCCCACTTCCCGGTACAAATCGTTATAACCATTCACCGACCCGATCTTGTGCGATTGCATCGAAGAAGCGAAATTCTTCTTCGCAGTGAACTTCTGCCCTGCCGGAATCCATGGCACCATCTGCCACTTCTTCGTGCTTGTCGTCCCGTCGGCATGAGTGATCACCGATTTCGCCTTGTCCAATTGGTAACGGGTATTCCATATCCAGTACTTCATCGAGGAGGTGCCCTGTCCTTTCGCCGTGACTCCGGAAATCGAAACGTTCCATTCCGGGTGGTCCGTGAACAGCACGTCCAAATTACCCACCCGTGCCGTCTGGTCGGCCATCGAGGGAATCGTGTTGTCAAACACGAGACAATTCAACTGATCCCTCGTGTTGTCAAAATCCACCTCCGAACCGTTCCCGTCCAGAATATCGTTATACAGCCGGACACGGGCCTTTTCTGCCGAATCGGATAACCAGTTGATATAATTCGTCAACACACCCTGCGATGTCAGGCCGGAATCGTATTCCCGGATTCCGTATATATCCACATCCGCGCAGTCCGAGCCGATCACGATGCCCCCTCTCTGGGCAAAATAATCATTATCCTCGTAAGCGAACTCCCGGTTCTTAACCCCGTTGATATACAGGATACAGAGATTAAAATCCGGATTCCCGTACGCCATCGGGAGAATCGTCAGCGTGAACCGGGTCCGCTTTCCCTCGAACGTGTGGAGGCTCTGCACGCTGTCCTCCCGGAGCGACTGCGAGTGCATCTCGATCTGATCCGCGTAAATGTTCAGCCCCGTGAACGACACCCCGTCGGGCGTGGAAATCGTCACGATCGGTTTCGAGTAATCCGTCACGTGATCCACCCGGTAATCAATCTCCAGCGTCTTCCCGACCCGGGCGCATTCCCTCGCGAAGGGATAATAAGCCATCGCCAACGAAGAACCCGCCATCAGCCGCAACACCCGGTTCCCGTCCGAATCCGGTACCCACCCGTCATTTCCCCAGTTCATATTCTTCCACTCGGCAGCAATCGCCGTACCATTCATCTCGTTCACCACCTCCCGGTAATTCTCCTGCCGGTTATTGCGAGTACGCGGGTTGACGTACAAGGTCGCCCCGGTAACGGCGGAATATCCCAGCGAGTTGTTCACGGGGAAAACGAGTGGTGACGTCAGTGCAACCGACTCGTCAAGCACCTCCACTTGGATGGAAAACTCGCTGTTGTCCAACGTGTCTATTTCCAAGGGAAGAGAGAACGTGTGCTTGGTCGACACGGCAATACTGTTTTCATTCGAGGAAAACACTTGTTGCCCCTCTTTCATGATCACGAACCGGGCAAACGTACTCACGCTATCCCCGTCGTACATGGCGTAATCGAACAACGTGTTCTCCACCCAGTTCGTGGCCTTCTCCAACGCATTATTAATGGCAATCAATTTCACCCGCTCCCCGGCAACAGCACAAATAATGTTGAAAGCAACCGTCTTCGTCTTGATACTCTCGTCCGAATTCGCCACGTACGCCGACACTCGGAACACCCCCGTCTTCCCCGGGTGAGGAATCGTGTAATTATAGGCCGTCTCGATATACACGTTCGTCCCGATCGCCACCTCGTACGACTCGTTATAATCTTTTCCCGACATCGAAACGTGCAACGTCTTCGCGATATTTCCCCCGATATTCAACGGCAAGATAATTGCCTCCGAGTAAGCTGTCCACCACCGGAAATTATCGGCAAAAATAGACAACGCCGTCAGTTGAACGGTATAAACAAAAGCAGGTGTCGTAATTTCCGTAACCTCCCCCGTCACCTTGATCATCACGTTATTGGCTCCCGAACTCAAAAACTCGGCCACGTCAAGGGCCACCGGGGAAGCACTATTCACGTACACCTGTTTCACGACCAAGTAATCCGAATGATCCCCGTTCCTCACCGATATTTGCAGTAGTCCCCGCTCCCCGGTGTCCTCGTACGGCTCGGAATCCGCGTACCGTTCTTGACTTACGAAGGTGAAATTCAACCAGCAAGGCTCTCCCTTGCTGGCCGAAATATTCTTGCTATCCAAATTATTCACGATCCGGACATTACGTTGTACCCCGGTCCCCCCACCCCCGCCGCCGATTTCCGACAGGCGTTTCAGTGTCCACGTCCCACTTCCTTTCGCCCGCATCAACACCACGTCCTCGCTTCCGGCATGATCCGCCTCCTCGTCCACGTTATCCAAACTTCCCAGCGTGCCTCCCACCGTCAAGGGCAACGAGCCGATATATGTCCTTACCAGTTTCCCGTCTTCCTCGATAGCATACAATGTCCCTTCTTTCTTTTTCCCGATAGCATCATATTCGGCTTGAGTCAACAACTCGTAATCCAGTGATAAGGCCTTGACCAACGGGGTAATAACCTTCTCTTTCATATCCTTCAACGTCATGCTCCCCGCCACAAACCCGTTCTTCGCATCCGTCATCAAAAAAGTATCCTCATCCGACACGCTATGAGCCGGAAAATTCTTTATATCTATTGTTCCCATACCTATAACACGTATTGTTTATAATTATACACGAATTCCTCTTCCGTACCTTTGCCTTTCGGGGTATTATAGAACCTTTTCCAATACCCCGCCCATCCCGTCAGGTCCGAGGGAATCTTTTCCCGAACCCGGGCGTAGTGTATCCGGGCCATACTGATCGCCAGTGCCAGATTATATTCCAAGTATTCACTTTTCAAGTTGATCACGCCGGACACGATCAGCACTTTCCGGTACAAATCCGGCCGATACGACAAATAGTTCCGCACGATATCATCAAAAGTCTCCGGTTCCATTTGGAAAATCCCCAAGGCCGGACCGTTCCCCAACTGACGGATATATTCACCCAATGCCGACTCTTGGGCTGCCGTCCCCATCAGCAAGTTTTCCGCCTCCTCCGAGTACCCCCCGATCCCGATCAGTACTCGTCGAATCAAGTTCCTAAGTTGCCTTTTGTCCATCATCCAGTTCTTTTATCTTTTTCAACAACTCCTCGGCCCTCTTCGCCGTCGTGCAATTGATAATATCCCGGATCGCTGCCGGCAACTTCGCCACGTTTCCTTTTTTCGCCCGCTCGTTCTCCCACACGCTCCGTCCCTCGATCAGCACGATCGCCGCCGTCACGATCATCGAGGCATAAGGATATTCATACCACGGGATACAACTCCCGATCACGTCAAAAATCAACGCCATCACCTGTATCCGCCAATAATCCCCCAGTTTCCCGATCGTCCGCCGGAACCCACCCGAGTTTATCACTTCTCCCCTAGCCCTGGCACTATTCACCCCCGCCCACAAGTCCATACAAACCGCCATCACCATCACCACCCACATGGCTAGGATGATATACACCCGCAACTGTATCCGGGAGAATTCTCCCGTTACCAAATAATCAATCATCTCATTCCTGTTTATTCACGTTCTCCATCTCGTTATAAGCCTCATCAACCACGTCCCGCATCACCCCACACTCTTCATCAACACTCATTCCCTCCCGGTAACGTTCCTCAAACTTTCCCTTGTTCAGTTCGAACAACAAGGCATCTGCCGGTAACCCGTTGATCTTCTCCCCGCCAACCAACGAAAGCAACACGCTCTCCTCTGCCGACGTGATTTCGATTTCTCCCTCCGACTCCCGGATGCGCTGCAATAAACTCCTCGTGATGGACGAGGAAGGAAGAGAGGCATAAATAGCATTCATAAATCCCTTACTCATATCCACGAGCAAGTATTTTTCCCGGTACGAGTCGGTAAAAACCCGCATCTGTTTCATGTTTATTTTTTTCATATTGATTTTTATTTAAACTAATCATCCCCAAACTTTATCCCTGCAACATCCATCGTATTCATCACCCAACAATTCGCTCCATTTACATTACCAATAAATGTTATCATAGCCAATACCGTCACTCCACCACTTTTATCATTGATTAATCCCCAGTTATAATTACTACCTCGATAATACATTTTATGATTCCCTTGAGGAATTATACCGACCATACCGCTCCCCAATTGTTTGACCCAAATAGTTTTTCCTTGTTTAGGTGTAGCCGGAAGTTTCAAATCAACTTTACTACTATTTGTGCAAACAATATACTCATCGTCATCTCCTATCTGGTATCCACTCAATGAACTCGTGTACTTTAATACATAACGACCGCCTTTAACCACTCCGTTCCCCAACTTTACATCTCCATTAAGAATATCAATAGCAATATTTTCATTGGCACCAGACACATCTATTTCTACTCCATAATTAGTTAAAGTTCGATTATAATCCTTATTAATAAATCGAGCAACCCCTTTCAATCCGGTAGAGAGCGGATAAACATTACTACCGATCATTGATAGCCTGTTAGCTTCTTTAAATTTTATAAACTCCTCGTACAAAGACATTCCTGCAGTCGGATTGTCTCTATCTGTAGATTTACCTATACATGAATTAGTAATATTAAAGTTACCAATCTTATTTACACTCCCAAGTTGAAAAACAGGCTTATCCTCGTTACCATCAATAACTCCTTTCAATCCCCAATCATCCGTATCCTTGTAATTCATCGTCACGTAATTCTTAGCATCTTTCCGAACAAGGACAGTTCCACCGAAAAAAGCATCTCCCGTTTGAGCATCAATGGAAAAGGTTAAATCACCATTCTTCATTCCGAATAATCCCGTCTGCATCACTCCATTAACCTCTATCATATCCCGGCCAAACATCACCCCGGTAAATTTGCCACTACTCTCTTTTTTCCCGGCAACCATCCGGGGAGAAATGATTAATTCTCTCCCGACATCGGTTTTGTTCCCGTTCCACTCCTCAATCCAATCCAACAGATTCGCATCAATCCCATCCTTCCCGTCCGCAATCACCGGCACCCGTTCCCGGTCCAGCACCGTGCTACCCTCGTAGAGCGTGAATTCGATCCAAGTGGCACTGCCCACGCTTACCGCACCCGTGTAGTCGGTCAGATTGCCGTCCGATAGCTGGTATTTCAATGTTTTCTCCGTGGTGACGTACGGGGCGGAATTGCCGATCTGTTTCAACTTCTCGCAACTGATTGAGGCGGGGATAAATGTTCCCGTTTTATCCTTGACAATCACGTCAGCGGAAGGTCGCACGCTGTAAACCACGGCGGGTTCCCCGTTCGCTCCCGGATAGGCTTTCGACAGGCTGTACACGGCCGTCAACGAGGCGTACCCCCTTTTCGTCGCCGTTACCGTCACCGATCCGCTATCCGATGTCAACCCGGTCACCGTGATCGCCCCCGTGGAGGCATTTACCGATCCCGTACAACCGGAAAAACTGCCCGAAAAACTCCAGGCCCCGTCCAACGTGGTCCCCACGTACACTTTAGCTGTCGATCCCGGAATACTCCCCGTCACGACCCCCTCCGCGTTACAAGTCACCGTGGCATTCTCGTTCGTCAGGTCCATGTACACCGCATCCGATCCCCCGTACAATCTCGTCAGGGTAAACAACTTCAAGAAGACCTCTCTTCCCTCGCAATTCACCTCGATCTCCACAGTGGCCTTGTCCACCATGATCTTCGTGATCGTCAACACGCCATCCGCAAAAACATACTCGCACCCCTTCGGTGTCAACGCCACCGCATACACACCCGTTCCGGGCGTCTCCGCGTAAGTCAATGCCCCGGCCTTATACGCCTGAATCCGGGTCTGAATCTTGAACCGGGAAACCACCACCGTATCATTCCCCGCCTTCACCAGCTCCTCCCCATCCACCACGTTCACGATGTCATAAAGCGACGAATCAATCTTCCCCTCGCTGTCCACCGCCACCACCGCATCGTAAGTCGTCAACAACACCGTGTAACCGTTCTCCCCTTTCAATTCCTCCCGTTGCCCGTCCGTGAACTCCAAGTGCCCTTTCATGTAAATATTATTCAGGTAGGCCGAGTACCCCTCCATCGAAACACCCCCGACGTGCAATCCCGACAAATCCCCGAACTGCATGGCAATGTTCCGTTCGGGATCGACCTCCCACGTGGCCACCTCCGTCAGGTAGCGCTTGTACGTCCTTGTCGAATAGGCCGAAGCCCGCCGGGTCTTGTCCGTAAAATTCCCGTACACGGCAAACTTCATCGCCGGGCAGGGATGCATGCTCGTGCCGGGTTTCAACTCGTAGCGGAACTTCCCATTCTCCATGATCTCCGTCGGTGTGAAATAAACCGTCGAAAACCCGGCCATCGTCAGGAACCCGCAACCGTCCACCCGGTTCCCGTCGGCATTCCCCGTGAGGTTATGGAATATTCCCCGGCAAATATCATTCACGTGCAGCCCCGCCTGTTCCCCTTCTTCCAGTTTCAAGGTCACCACCCGGTTTGCCGTGTCCACGCTCTCCACCGTGCCGTAGGCGATGGAGTTCCACAACTCTCCGCTGACCACATCCACCCGGTTAAACCGCAATTCCGGCACTTCAAGGAACTCCCGCAACGTCAATCCCGTCATCTCGGCGTACCCGTTCTCGTCCATCCTCGCCCCGCTGCCGCCGACCATCCCGGACATGAACGTCCCGACTTTCAGGTTCTTGAACACCACATCGCTCTCCGTCTTCACGGCCTGATCCATGTAATCGTCGAATGCATGCGAGTCCCATTTTGCGGCATCAGGCACCTGAGCTACCGTCTTGATCTGCCAACCGTCCGCATCCCACACGATGGCCTCCCCGTCGGTCATCTCGTCGGCCAACCGTCCGAAATTACGGGTTGTCCATTCCCGCGTGGCGTTAACGGCATTCAACACCTCGCTCCGGTCCAGTTCTATACTGCTCTTCACCTCTTGGATCTTCGCCGTCAAGGCATCCTCTAGGCTCACCTCCAGGTAATTCGACACCTCGCACGTCAGCTTACCCGTGTGCAACTGCTTTTTCACCGAGGTCAGCCGCAATCGCTGCACCGTCTCCATCCCGGGAACGACAATCCCCACGACATCCCCCGGGTTGAACACGATCCCCTTCTCCCGCACGTAACGGTAATCTACATCTAGGTTATACTTCACCCGCAAACTCGAATGCGCCCGCATCCACTTGCGTCCTTTCTCCGCCAGCAACGCCTCCGCCGTGCGGACATACGCCTCCGGCAACGTGATCCCCGTGAACGTGAACTTGTCGCCCACCTGTACCCGCCACGTGGCGTTGGGGATCGTCGGTCGTTTCCCGTCGTTCCCCGCCGGGGCCATCTCGTCTTCCTGCGGGATCAGCTTCAACGTCCGCACCAACCCACCGTCACACGTGAAAGAGAACGCCTTCCCCGTCAGGTCGCCCGACAGGAAGTTCACCCGTCCCTCCTTGCCGATGACCACCTCTTTCAAGCTGAAATCAATGGCATTACAGGTCAACGTCAACCCGTCCTCCCCGATCGTGTCCACGCTCCCCGTGAACGAGGGTTTCACGTCGTCGAAATAGACCTCCCGTTCCACCAGTTTCGGGTACTCCTCCCGGTTCTCGAAATAAGGGATATATTTATCCGAATCCCGTTCCCGGGGACAGAGACGCTCCACCAGTCCTTTACGGTAGCCGACCGGTAGATTCTCCGTGCTACCGTAAACGTATGCCCGGGTCACCGTGTTGTCGGTATCCACGTTCTGCCGTTGCAACGTGTAAAGCCCTTTCCCCCGTCCCTGCTCGAACACGAGGCTCGTGGCGTTTTCCACCCGTTCGTAGAACGCGATCGTCCGGTCACGAACCACGTATTCCACCCCGAACTCGTCCGCCAAGCGGTTCAGCACATCCCGGCACGTCGTGTTGTCGAAACTGAGATTCTTCCGCTCCGTCACCACCGTCACCGGGTGATCGCCCTTGTCCGTGGCCCACGTCCACCCCGGGTCGAAATCGTCCCGGTTAATATTCATCAACAAAAGCTCCACGAAATCATTCAACGTCCCCGACAACGAGAAGCGGCTCAGTCCCTGCACGTCCGAGATATAAATCTTGTCCAGCAAATTGTACAGGGGACTTTCCAGCACCAAGTCATACCGGAACTCCACCGCCGAGGCCTTCACGAGGTCGGGCGTCCGGTTGATCATGTAACTACTACCCTCCAAGTGGGCATAATCGCCCACCCGGAAATCGAGCGGCTCGCTCACGGTCACGCTCAACGTCACCTCGTCCGCCCCCATCAACGTTTTTTCCAACGTGGCGTTGTCATCCGGAACACTCGCCACGAGCGTCTCTTCCTTATTGATCTTCCGATAAATTTCGATCATATTCTATCACGTTTAAAGTAAATTTCACCACCCCGTCACTCACGATACTCACGCTAAAACCGTCCTT
>ERZ825137.4898-NODE-4898-length-12962-cov-4.014643_pt1 | contig 12962 bp, 7 predicted proteins | sample MGYA00519873_ERZ825137 | MGnify/ENA primary metagenome ERZ825137 (study PRJEB31778, sample SAMEA3449190) | human gut metagenome | biome: human gut; feature: human-associated habitat; material: faeces | place: United Kingdom | collected 2010/2012 ... | reverse complement strand
GCAACGGCGCAGCGTGAAGAGACTGCTTCCCTTGATAGTGCCGGTGCAGCGTGAAGAGACTGTTACGCGCACATCTCTCCTGCATGAGCGTAGCGGTGTAGCGTGAAGAGCTTGTTACGCACACATGCCTTCCATGCAAAGAAGGCACTTCGTAAGGTGCTTTTGTCGATATTCCGGAAGCATCGCAAGCGATATTTCCATACGTAGTAATGAAAAGGGCTGCCTGTTAACGGTTATTTTCCGTTAGCGGGCAGCCCTTTTGTGAATTATTCGCGTGAAATCCGCCAAATCTCTGAAAAACACAGTCCTCAGCCTGTGAAACAGTTGGCGGAAGCTGAGACGTATTCGCCAAATCGAGGGAAAAAGTCAGAGCTTCTAATCAGAGCTTCTAAAATGAATACAGTTTCGCATCAGATACGGGATTCGCCAAATCAAGGGGAACTGTCTTCGGAAAGCGCGTGTCTTCGGAAAGCGCGGATTAGATCAAAGCCGCGGTGATCAGCGCCATCTTGTAGACTTCATCCGCGTTGCAGCCGCGGGACAGGTCGTTGATCGGGGCGTTCAAACCCTGCAGAATCGGGCCGTAAGCATCGAAGCCGCCCAAACGCTGCGCAATCTTATAGCCAATGTTGCCCGCGTTGATGTTCGGGAAGATGAAGGTGTTTGCGCAGCCTGCAACCTTGGAACCCGGCGCTTTGAGCTGGCCGACTTCCGGAGCAACCGCTGCGTCAAACTGTAATTCACCGTCAACGGCAAGTTCCGGATGCGCTTCCTGTACGCGGATCGTCGCATTGCGCATTTTGTCAACGGTTTCACCCTTGCCAGAACCCTTTGTGGAGTAGGAAAGCAGCGCAACACGCGGTTCAATACCAAAAATCTCGGCAGTGTGCGCGGTTTCTACGGTGGATTCTACGATTTCGTCTTCGCTCGGGTCGATATTGATCGCGCAGTCAGCCATCGCGAGCTTTTCCTCGCCGCGCATCATAATAAAGCAGGAGCTTACGGAGCTGATGCCAGGCTTGCACTTGATCAGCTGCAGCGCCGGGCGAACGGTATCCGCGGTGGAGTAAGTCGCGCCGCCGAGCAGACAGTCAGCCTTGCCCATCTTTACCAGCATCGTACCGAAGTAGTTGCCCTTGGAAAGCGCTTCGCGGCACTGCTCGTCTGTCATTTTGCCCTTGCGCAGTTCTACCATTTTAGCGGCCATTTCGTCCATGCCGTCATAAGCCTTCGGGTCGAGAAGCTCCGCACCGGTGATATCGAAACCGCCGTCAGCAGCCGCTTTTTTGACTGCCTCTACTTCGCCGAGCAGGATTACCTTCAATGTTTTAGCAGCCAGCAGCTTGCTTGCTGCAGAAAGGATACGCGCATCGGTACCTTCAGTAAAAACGATTGATTTTGGATTAGCCTGCAGTTTTTTTTCAAATTCCTCAAAAATTGCCATTGTGTGAATACCTCCTATAGTTTGTACGGGAAAACCCAGAAATAACATGTGTTGTAATGGTTCCTACCTTGCGGCAACGCCGCAAATAGAATCGATGGAACCATTATACCACCTTTTCAACGCTTTGCAAAGGTTCTGCGCGAGGTTATTTATTTAACAAGACAGTCGCCGGTCATCTCCGGCGGAACCGGCAGATCCATCAGGCGCAGCAGGGTCGGCGCGATGTCAGCGAGCTTGCCGGAGTCCTTGCCAAACACAGCCGGTTCCGCGCTGATATGTACCAGTGGAACCGGATTGGTCGAGTGCGCGGTGACCACATGACCGTCCGCGTCGAGCATTTCGTCGGCATTGCCATGATCCGCGGTCAGCAGGATCTGTCCGCCCGCATTCAAGACCGCGTTCACGATCTGCTGTACGCAGCCATCCAGTGTTTCGATGGCTTTCACCGCGGCTTCAAAGACACCGGTGTGACCGACCATATCGGCATTCGCGAAGTTCAAAATGATGACATCGTATTTGGACGATGCGATTTCCTTGATGACTTGCGCGGTAACCTCCGGCGCGCTCATTTCCGGTTGGAGATCATAGGTCGCGACCTTTGGAGACGGAATCAGCACGCGATCTTCCAGTGGGTTTGGCTGCTCGACGCCGCCGTTAAAGAAAAAAGTCACGTGCGCGTATTTTTCGGTTTCGGCGATGCGCAACTGATGCAGGCCGAGTTTCGATAAGTATTCTCCTAAAGTATTGGTGATGACCTGCGGCGGGAACGCGACTTCGACGTTCGGAATGGTCGCGTCGTACTGTGTCATGCAAATATAAGTAAGATTCTTTATCTGCTTTCTGCGGGAAAATCCGTCAAAGTCAGGATCAACAAAGGCGCGGGTCAGTTCTCTGGCGCGGTCCGGGCGGAAATTGCAGAAGATGATGCTGTCCCCGTCCTGCACGGTCAGTGCAGCGGCGGCACGTTCCTCGGCCGTCTCTGCGGCATTTGCGGGCGCGAAGTTCGGAGAAATGCCGTTTTTGTCCACTGCAGTCTGTACAGACGGTTGTATGCTTTCGGCACGCAAGGTTTTTGGTGCTGCATCCCCGCCTGTGGAATCGCTGGCGCAGCAAAGGGTCGGCTTGATAAACTCATCGGTTTCTCCGGCATCGTAGGCTGCCTGCACAGCCGCTTCCGCGGAAGCGGCCTTCCTGCCGGAACCAAGCGTCAGCGCGTCATAGGCAAGCTGCACGCGATCCCAGCGCTTGTCGCGGTCCATCGCGTAATAACGACCTGAGACGACGCCGATTTTTCCCAAGCCGAGCCGGGCAAGATAAGCCTCCAATTCCCGCACGAAACCGAGCCCTGAGGTTGGCGGAACATCTCTGCCATCCATGAAACAATGCACGACGACTTTTTGCAGACCACGCATTTTTGCGAGCTTGAGCACTGCTTCGATGTGCGAGATGTGGCTGTGGACACCGCCGTCGGACAGCAGACCGAAAACATGAAGCGTGCCGCCGGTCTCTTTGACATGCCGCACCGCGTGATTCAGCGGAAGATTATCGAAAAAAATCTCGTCCTCGATGGCTTTGGTGATGCGGGTAAGTTCCTGGTAGACGATGCGTCCGGCGCCGATATTGAGGTGCCCGACTTCGGAGTTTCCCATCTGCCCTTCGGGAAGTCCGACAGCGAGACCGCTCGCCGCGAGCTTGATGTGCGGATATTTGGCGAAGATCGCGTCCAGATTCGGTGTCCTGGCGGCGGCAACGGCGTTTCCGTACGCGGAAGGATTGAGACCGAAGCCGTCCAGTATCATCAGCATGGTTGGTCGTTTGTTGTTCATAAAATATGCCTGCTTTCTGTTTTTTGAATGGAGATCGCGCGTGGCTGCCGGCTCACAGCGCGCTTTTTGGCGCGTGCCCGTGAATCTTCGCAAAAGCCGCAGCACGAAAATCTTTCCTCAATATTCTAACAAATTTCGCGAAAAAAAACAACTGCCGCAGTGAAACGGCGAAAACCGGAATACCGCAGTGATTTGCCCGAATTGAGCGGAGCGCGTAAAAGGACAAAAGTGCACATAACGAAATCAGAGATTTCTATGCGCACATGGCGCTCACCCATGAGCGCCACTTCGCAAGGTGCTTTTGTCGTGATTCCGGAAATATCCCTATGCGATATCTCCTACATAATCAGAAAAGACGCGATTCCTGTCTTGGAATGCCGAGCAAAATCGGCTATAATAGAAGCAGTTTAAGGTGGCGCGCATGCTGCGAAGTGCGGCATGCCGCGGCATGGGTGCGGAGAGAGCATCGGTGACGCAGATGTGAGAGGAAAGGGAATAAAGGCATGCGCAGTGCATGAACACAGGCTGCGCAGGCTGAGTATGGGAAAAAACGTGAGCATGAGCAAAAGAGCAGATGACAGGAATGATAAGAACAGCACGGGAATCACAGCCGGCTGTGATATAGCGGAAGATACCGCGAAACAGAGCGAGGCGCAGGCAGGTGCGCAGGAAGAAGCACGAGCAGCAAAGCAAGCCTCTGCATCCGCGCAGGCGGCCACTGTGCGCTGGACGCCGGAGCAGGCGGAGGCAATCACGCGGCGCGGACAGAATCTGCTGGTGGCGGCAGCGGCAGGCTCCGGTAAGACGGCAGTTTTGGTGGAACGTATCAAGCGTCTGATTTTGGAGGAACGCTGCGCGATTGACCACATGTTGATCGTGACGTTTACGAACGCGGCGGCCTCAGAAATGAAAGAGAAGATTGAGAAGGCGATTCGCAGGGAGATAGACCGCGTCGCCGAAGCGATTGCGGACGCGGATGCAGAAGGCAGCGCGGCGGTAAGAAACCATGCCGAAGCCAAGGCAGAAGCAGAAGCCGGGGTGGATGGTGCTGCGTGCGGACAGGACGGAAATCATGCGGGCAAGCAGAGCAGCGCGCGGAGAGAGTCCTCCGATGCGTCCCGCGCCGCGCTGCAGCGAGATCTCGTGTTCTTAAAAAGACAGCTGGATCTTTTGCCAAACGCGAATATCAGCACCTTTCACGCATTTGCACTCGAAGTGATCCGTCGCTTTTTTTACCTCATCGACGTGGAGCCGAATTTTAAGATTTGCGATAACAGCAGACAGATGATCTTGCGCGGACAGGCGATGGACGAGCTGCTCGAGGAATTTTTTGAAGCGGATGACGCAGAGTTTTACGAGTTTTTGAAGTCCTACAGCGGCGACCGCAACGAGAATCGTTTTCGCCAGATGATCGAAAGCACATTTGATACCATTCAGAGCTTGCCGGAGCCTGCGGAGTGGCTGCGCGAAAAAGTGGAGGAACTGAATCCGGCGCACGGCATCGAGGCGTTCGCAGAGAGCGCTGTTATGCGCGAGCTTTGGGAGGATACCGAAGCCCGTCTCGCGCGCGCCAAGGCACAGCTTCTAAAGACGGCGGAATTCGCGGCGCTGCACAGCCTTGAGGGTGTGCGGGAGCTGACACTGGCGGATCTTGGCATGGCAGAGGAGCTGGAAGCGCTCGCGGCGGCGCGGGATTTTGACGGCATGGTCAGCCGCCTGGACGGTTTTCGCCTCAAAACCCTGAGCAAGAAGATTTTTGCGGAAACGGCGGACTTCGATGAAAGCGCGATGGCGGACGTGCGGGAGATGGTTGAGCAGAACCGCGCCCCGCTCAAAAGCTGCGCCAAAGACCTTAAGACAGCGTACTTCTACGATGTTTTCCAAAGTATCGCGGAGGATGTGCATGCGGGCTATCCGTCAGCCTGCTTCTTCGCGCGCGCGCTGCTGCGCTACGGCGAGATCTACGCGGAAAAAAAGCGGGAAAAGGGGCTCTTGGATTTTAACGACATCGAGCACAATGCTTACGAAATTCTCAAGGATGCGGAGGCGGCGGCGTTTTACCGTGAAAAATTTCTGCATATTTTCGTCGATGAATATCAGGACAGCAACGTGATCCAGGAGGCGCTGATCGAGCGCCTGCAGAGCGGCCGCAATCTTTTTACGGTCGGCGATATCAAGCAGAGCGTCTATATGTTCCGACTGGCGGAGCCGGAGATTTTTCGCGCGCGCTATCATCGCTATGACGCCCTGACGGCAGAGCGGGGAGAGGAGAGTCCGAGCCTCTGCATTGATCTTAACCGCAATTTTAGAAGTAAGACAGGTGTGCTCGATTTTATCAATCAGGTTTTTTATGACGCGATGGAGGACTACGACGCGCGGGCAGCGCTTTATCCGGGCGATTCGTGCGCGGAGCGCCGCTCAGTGAAGCCGCTGCTGTATCTGGCACAGACGCCTTGGGACGAGGACGGGGAAGCGGACGACGAGCTCAAGCTGCTGCGTAAGGCCGAAAAAGAGGCACTTGCGGCGGTCAAGATTATTCGTGACCATCTGGGGCGGACGATTTACGACAGCAAGGCGCGCAAAGAGCGAAGTCTGGAAAAGAAAGATATTGTGATTTTGATGCGCGGCATGAAGAACTACGGCGATCTGTTCTACAAGATTTTGACAGAAAACAATCTTCCGGCCTATGTGGACGACAACGATGGCTTCTTTGACACCATTGAAATCAACACGTTCATGGCGTTGCTGGCACTGCTGGATAATCCGAAGCAGGATATTCCGCTTCTGACGGTGCTGCGCTCGGAGATTTTTGATTTCAGCGTGGAGGAGCTGACGGCGGTGCGGATCGCGCAGAAAGAGGGCAGCTACTATCAGGCGTTGGTCTCGTGCGCGGGCGAAAACACAGGGGAAGCATGCGGCGCGGCAGGCGCGGAGGCGATGGCGCGAAGCGGCCGGTTCGCGGACGAGGCGCTGCGCGAAAAATGCGCGGCCGCGCTGCGGAGCCTGCGAAAGTGGTCACGACTTGCTTCGCTGCTGCCGCTGGATGAGCTGATCTGGGAGCTGCTTTTGGAAACCGGGTTTTATCTCGCCATGGGCGCGATGCCTTCCGGCAGCCGCCGACAGGCGAATCTGCGCGCGCTGGTCGATAAAGCGCTTGCGTATCAGGACAGTCAGGACGGCTCGCTGTACGGCTTCATGGAATACATCGACGCGGTCAAGGAACGCAAGGTCAGCATGGGGCAGGTTAAGATGGTTGGCGAGGATGACGATACGATACGCATTATGACCATTCACAAATCCAAAGGACTGGAATTTCCGATGGTACTGCTGGCAGGATACTGCCGCAAGCTGAATTATACGACGATCGGCAAGGGACCGGCGGTACACAAGACGCTCGGACTGGGGTTTCCGGTGGTGCATTACCGAGAAAGCTGGTATCGGACGAGTATCACGCAGAATGTCATTCGCGCCAAAATCCGGCGTGAGGAGGCCGCTGAGGAAAAGCGCGTGCTCTACGTCGCGATGACGCGCGCCAAGGATTTTTTGTGCCTGCTCGGAATCGAGGATGATCCGCAGGAAGCGGTCAGCAGAGTCCTGGCGGAGCTGCCGAAGGACAGCAGCTATTTTTCGATGACCGGCAGGACCATCTGCAAGCGCGGTGATGGATATGTGTTCATCACGAATGCCGATTTAACCGGGCTTTCTAAGGGCAGAAGGCGCGCCGTCGCAAACGCGCGCGCCTTGCTGGAAGAAGTGCCCGCGGCGGTAGGGGCGCAAAAAGACGCGGGCGCCAGCAGGGACACGAGCTCTGCAGCAGCGGCTGCTGCAGAGCCTGTAAAGCCATGCAGCCGGGCAGCAGATACTCAGGCGCAGGATACCGGAGCGGCAAGGCATGCCGCGCTGCCGCTCGCTGCGCGCATCGCATCGCAAATGGAGTTCCGCTATCCGTACGAAAACGATCTGTACATCAAATCCAAATACGCGGTCAGTGAATTGGCATTGCAGGATGAGGATGGCGAGGCGGCGGCTGATGGGCCGGCCGCCGCCTCAGAAGCCTGCGCTTCCTTCGCGGGCAGGAAACACAGCGCCGCCGATGCAGCGGTAAAGGCGGCGGACAAACGGTTTTGCCTTAAAGATACGCGCGGCAAGACAAGTGAAATCACGCTCACGGAGCCTGCGTCCTTCCACGCGCGCGACAGCTTTACGGCAGCGCAGATCGGAACGATCACACATAAAGTATTGGAGAAACTGGACTTTTGCGCCGCGCAGCGAGCCACGGCCTTTCCGGATGCTGATGGCTCGAACGCCGCGCGCGGCATGGAGGCTGCGCTGTCGCAAGCCGCGCTCGCTCCAGGCGCGGAAACACAAAATGCCGCGGCGCAAGGTACGCCTGCGCCGCAAACAGAGGCAGGGGAGCGCGTGCTGTCGGGAAAGCAAGCGGGCACAGCCTATGTGCGTAACCTGCTCGCGCGCATGGTGACAGAGGAGTTTTTGACCGCGGAGGAGGCGGCGGTCGTGGACGCAGAAAAAATCGCTGCCTTCGCGAATTCACCGCTCGGCCGCCGCATCGCGGCAAGTCCGCAGCTGCGCCGCGAGCAGCCGTTCAATATCCTGCTCGAGGTGAACGGCAGCATGGCGGCGGTGCAGGGCATCATCGACTGCTGCTTTGAAGAGGACGGCGCGTGGGTGCTGCTCGACTATAAGACCACGCGCGTCGAGAGCGCGGCGGAGCTCGCGCGCCGCGCGCCGCAGCTTCGCAAAACCTACGCGGCGCAGATGGTCATCTACCGCCGCGCGCTGGAAGCCGCGACCGGCATGCCGGTGCGCGAAACCTATCTCTATTTGACAAACCTTGGAGAAACCATTCGCATGTAAGGTTCAGACATGGCCGAACCTCGTCTTTTTCGATTTGGTCGGCGGTAGGAAAAAGTGCGAGAAACAGAATCGCAGATTCCTTTGCACGCCTGCCTGCTATGCGTGGCAGGCGCTTCGCAAGGTGTTTTTGCCGATATTTTGGAAGCATCGCAAACGGTATTCCCACATAACAGGTAAGGGGCTGCTGCCCTAACGGTTGGTTTCCGTTAGGGCAGCAGCCCCTTGTTCTTGTACGATTGCGTCTTATGTTTTGTTTGGTTTATACCAATCCCTGTGCCATCATCGCTTCTGCAACCTTTTCGAAGCCTGCGATGTTTGCGCCCTTGACTAAGTCATACGTGCCATAGTACTTTTCGGATGCTTCTTTACAAGCCTTGTGGATGTTGATCATGATCTGGTGTAACTGATCATATACATCTTGGTGCTGGAATACGGTGTGACCTGCGTTCTGACCCATTTCGATGCAGGAGGTTGCTACGCCGCCAGCGTTCGCAGCCTTAGCCGGACCAACGATGATGCCGCTTTCCTGTAAGTATGCCAGCGCTTCGTTGGTGGTAGGCATGTTGGAGCCTTCGCAGTAGAACTTCGCGCCGCTTGCGACGATGTTCTTCGCGTCTTCCATATGTACCTCGTTCTGGGTTGCACAAGGAATGTAGAGGTCAGCTTTAACTTCCCAAGGCTTCTTGCCTGCGATGAATTTTGCGTTCGGGAATTTTTCTGCATACGGTGCGCAGATGTTCTTGCCGGAAGCTCTGAGCTCTAACATCATCTGTAACTTTTCATCCGTATTGATGCCGTCCGGATCGTAGATGTATCCATCCGGACCGGAGATCGTGATCAGCTTTGCACCTAACTGCTGCAGCTTCCAGGCAGTACCCCAGGATACATTGCCGAAGCCGGAGATCGCGACAGTCTTGCCCTTGATGTCCTCGCCGTTCGCCTTAAGCATTTCTTCCGCGTACCAAACGATACCGAATCCGGTCGCTTCGGTTCTGCCGAGGCAACCGCCGTAGGAGAGACCCTTACCGGTCAGAACGCCGCCGTCGAATCTGTCTCTGATTCTCTTGTACTGGCCGAATAAGTAGCCGATTTCTCTTGCGCCGACACCGAGGTCACCTGCCGGAACGTCGGTATCCGGACCGATATGTCTATATAATTCTGTCATGAAAGCCTGGCAGAATCTCATGATCTCAGCATCGCTTTTGCCGTTCGGATCGAAGTCCGCGCCGCCCTTGCCGCCGCCGATCGGCAGACCTGTCAGGGAATTCTTGAAGATTTGTTCAAAACCTAAGAACTTGATGATGCCCGGATATACGTTCGGTGCGAATCTCAGACCGCCCTTGTAAGGTCCGATCGCGGAGTTGAACTGATATCTGTAACCTTTGTTTACATGAACTTTGCCGGCATCGTCCACCCAAACAACTCTGAAAGTGATACCTCTTTCAGGTTCTACCAGTCTTTCCAAAAGACCGGCCTTTTCGTATTCCGGGTGCGCGTCCATAACAGGAGCCAGAGAAGTTAAAACTTCCTCTACAGTCTGATGGAATTCCGGTTCGCCGGGATTGTTCTTTTTACATTCTTCGATTACTCTTTCAACATAAGTTGCCATTGCTTTTCTCCTCTTCTCATTTAAGATTTTAGAATGTTTCACCGCAATTAAAATAAATTGTTTTCTATCTCAAATGTAACACTAAGGCATGACCTTGTCAACACCGTGTATACAAGATTTCCTTGTTTTTTTTGCGGAACAAAATCAACGCCGTCATAGACGCCAAAAGCCTTAAATTACAAGGATTATCAGCTCCCGAAGCTCCGATGAGCCGCCTGCGCCGAAGCAGCGCGCCCTTTTATCCGGCGCTTCTTTTTTCGATTTTTCCGGGAAAACATTTTCGCCCCGCGATTTCGCAGGCCGGCGTGTCAAAGCGGCGCGCTCTCTTAACGTTTTGTGAACTTTTTTTTTACTGCGCGCTTGCTTTTTACTTGCAAAAAGCGGGCAAAAAGTTGTATACTATAAGAAACTGGGAAAAAAGCGATTCTATCGACGTGTCAAAAAAGTCGAAAGCACGGATTTTCCTCCGTCGCGGCGCAAAAAATGCCGGACGTGTCGAAAACTGTCAATCGCGAGGATTTTCCTCAGCATGGCCGTACGCGGCAGCACTAAAACGAAAGGAGCAAAGACATGGATAGTGTGCCCGATGGGAAAAACACAACAAAAGTAAAAGTGAATAACCTTGCCTTTGCTTACCGCGCCTAAAACGGAATCTCCAAGGACCCGAAGCGCGAGACTTGCTTTGCGCAGAGGCAGGGACAGCGAAAGGAGGAGATTCCAATGGATCAGAATTTAATGAATCTCGACGAGGCGATGAAGGAGTCGCTGGAGAAGATTTTTCAGCTCTTGGATGAGAAGAAGTACTTCCTCGCCAAGGATGAACTGCTCAAGTACAACGATGCCGATATCGCGGAAATGTTCGAGGAACTCTTGGATAAGCCGGAACTGATCGAGCAGACGGTGGTTGTTTACCGCCTGCTGCCAAAGGACGTTTCGGTTGAGGTTTTTTCGTACCTGCCGTCGGACGACCAGCTCAAGATTGTGGACGGCATTACGGATACGGAGCTGAGTTACATCGTAAAGGAGCTCGACTTCGACGATAAAATCGATATTTTGGAGGAACTTCCTGCCAATCTGGTAGATAAGATCCTCGAAAAAACACCCAAAAATGAGCGCGCGCTGATCAACAGCTATCTGAACTATCCGGATAATTGCGCCGGCAGTCTGATGACGCCGGAGTATATCAGCCTGCAAAAGGAAATGACCGTCGGCGAGGCTCTCGCTTATATCAAGCGCGAGGGGATGGACGCGGAGACGATCTATACCTGTTATGTCAAAGACGCCGGCCGGAAGCTGATCGGCATCGTGTCTTTGAGTACGCTCGTCATTACGGGCGATGAGGTCAAGATTAAGGATATCATGCACACAGACTATATTTGGCTGAATGTGTATGACGATAAAGAAGAAGTCGCGGAAGCCTTCAAAAAATACGACTTTCTGGCGATGCCGGTGGTGGATAAGGAACATCGGCTGGTCGGTATCATTACGGTTGACGACGTGCTGGACGTCATGGAGGAAGCGGCAACCGAAGATATCGAGAGAATGAACGGCGTCATCAGCTTCGATGACCCCGACAAAGACTATCTGGACGTTTCCGTCTGGCAGCACGCGATCAACCGCCTGCCTTGGCTGTTGATTTTGATGATCGCCTATATTTTTACGGGGATGATCATCACGAATTTTGAGGCGCGGCTTTCGGAGATTATCTGTCTGGTGGCTTATATGCCGATGCTGATGGGCACCGGAGGCAATACGGGCTCGCAGGCGGCGACGCTGATCATCCGCGGTCTGGCGACGGGCGAGGTGGAGACCTCAGACGCGCTGCGCATTTTATGGAAGGAAATCCGCATCGGTTTTGTTATCGGTGTGATTTTGAGTCTGTTTAATTTCGCGCGCATTTGTCTGTTTGACCGCTATGATGTGATGATCGCGCTGACGGTCTGCACCGCGATGCTGTTCATCGTCATCTTTGCCAAGGTACTCGGCAGTATGGTACCGCTGCTCGTCAAGAAACTCAAGCTGGACCCGGCGCTGATTGCGAATCCGGCCATATCGTCTATTTCCGATACGGTAGCGCTGACCATCTATTTCGCTATGGCCAGCCTGTTTTTGGGACTGTAAGCGGGAAGCAGGACGCGCATCGCTTCTGGCACCGATGCAGGCGCAGACATGGACCCGCAGAGGGCATGTTCGATACATCTGAATCAAAAAAACGAAAATCCTTGTGCAAGTCAGGCGTAAACGCTCGGCTTGCATTTTTTTTCGAAAGTTGGTTCGGGAACCGGAAAGTTTTTGTTTTTGGGACAGGCTGTAAAGGAAACTTGACAAGTGAAGATGATCCTGGTAAGATCAAGCTGTAAAGGTAACTTGTCAATATATCGGAGTGAGGATTTTGAAGAACTGCGTGGAAGAATTGCGAAAAAGCATGGGATTAAGCCAGGAAAAATTTGCGCGGATGATGAAGGTGTCACGCCAGACAATCAGCGCGATCGAAACGGGCAAGTATAATCCGTCGCTGGAGCTGGCGTTTGCGATCTCGAATTGCTTCGGAGAGCCGATTGAGAAGATTTTTCTCTATCATGATGATGCCTTGGTTGACCGAAGGTAAAGACGCGAAGGTAAAGACGCGAAAAACGGGGCTGTGGAGTGCGAGAGGATAGCACAGGGGGAAGAGCAAGATGAAAAAGAAAGATTTGACGACAGCATGGATCTATCTAGTGATCGGAGTGATCTGCTTTGCGGCGCTGGTGCTGACGGACAGCAAGCTGGACAGCCTGCTGATCGCGGGGGCGGCGGTCGGCCTGCTCGAGGGCGTTGTGAAGATCGGCAATTATGTTTACTGGCGCAGGCCGGAGAACCAAGCGGAATATCGGGAGATGCAGGAGAGCGAGCAGATCGAGCAGCAGGACGAACTTATGCAGATGCTGCGGGATCAGGCGTATCGACATGCCTATATCACGAACCTCAGGGTGACGATGGCGGCGGCGCTGATATGCGGCGCGTTGAAATTGATTGATATTCTGGCCTTTGGCGATAAGCTGATGTACGCGCTGGCGGCCTGGGTGATCCTGCAGCTGATCTTGGTCGATGTAATCTATCGCTGTCTGAACCGGAAATATTCCGACTGATCCCGGAGAAAAGAGTGCGCAATCCAGGACAAAAGTGCGCATAACGAAATCAGAGATTTCTATGCGCACATGGCGCTCAC
>ERZ825137.4895-NODE-4895-length-12966-cov-6.482379_pt1 | contig 12966 bp, 9 predicted proteins | sample MGYA00519873_ERZ825137 | MGnify/ENA primary metagenome ERZ825137 (study PRJEB31778, sample SAMEA3449190) | human gut metagenome | biome: human gut; feature: human-associated habitat; material: faeces | place: United Kingdom | collected 2010/2012 ... | reverse complement strand
AATGCGAGCATTGTGACTGAGAATAAGTTCGAAAAGAGCCGAAAAGGCAGGGGAGTATATAAATATTACTTGCCAACGGCAAAATTGCGGAAGTTATTTTTTCAACATTACCTAATCTAAGTAAGAGAGTGTCTGAAATCTTATGAACAAAAGTATCTGGCTGGCAAGGCTTCTATACCACCACAAGGAGGGGCTCACGAAACAGGAGATTCTCAATGCCTGGGCTGATGAGGACGACTACGGACGCCCTATGGCCACCAGCACTTTCTACGACAACCGGGGGTATCTTGAATCGCGTTTCGGCATGCGCATTGAATGCCGAAACGGACGCTACCGACTGACAACGGAGGTGCCCGACAGCGAAGCGCTCTTGCGACAGTTGCTGGACGACAGCGGCGAGACAAACGACAAGGGGGAAAGAGAACCTGGCAAGGAATGGCTCACACCGCTGGCGGATGCCGTGGCCAACAACAAACACGTTGAGGTGGGCTACGCCCCGCTCGACAAGGCACCATACACCACCACGCTCTCGCCTTATTTCCTACGCCGCATCCGCGGACACTGCTATGTGGTGGCTAAAAGCAGTCGACACCGCGAAATACGCAACTTCGCCATCGACCGCATCACGCAACTGACGCCGCTCCACACCACTTTCCGCCGACCGTCGGACCTCAACGCGAGCCATTGGTTTGCAACGAGTTTCGGGGCGTTTGCCGGAACGCATTTGCAGGCGGAACGCGTCACACTGCAACCGCTCACGCCACGTCTGCTGGCTTATTTCAGAAACCGCCCGCTCCACTCTTCGCAACGCGAGGAACTGATGAGCAACGGCGAATCGTTCTTCCATTACGACATCGCCATCACTCCCGATTTCATCGGCACGTTGCTTACCCTCGGCGCCGAAATACGCATTGTTTCGCCCGATTCGCTCCGACACCACATCGCGCTCAAGGCGCAAGCCATCGTTGATTGCTGTCAAAGCGGAGAGAACGTTGAATGATATTCTTTCATGTATTTCTAACAAAACCCTTTAACTTTCAAAACCATGGATCCAGCTTATTTCCCCGTAATCATCGCCATCGGCGTCATCGTGGTGCTCACCGTGTTTTTCCACTACGTGCCGTTCTTCCTTTGGCTGTCGGCCAAAGTTTCCGGCGTCAGTATTTCGCTGATACAACTGTTTCTGATGCGCATCCGTAATGTGCCGCCCAGTGTCATCGTGCCGAGCCTCATCGAGGCCCACAAAGCTGGACTCGACTCCATCACGCGCGACAATCTCGAAGCGCATTATATGACTGGCGGACACGTGCAGCGCGTGGTACACGCCCTTGTCTCGGCCTCGAAAGCCAATATCGACCTCTCTTTTGAAAAGGCCACTGCCATTGACCTGGCGGGACGCGACGTGTTTGAAGCCGTCCAGACGTCTGTCAACCCCAAAGTGATTGACACGCCGCCCGTGGCCGCCGTGGCCAAAAACGGCATCCAGCTCATCGCCAAGGCCCGTGTGACGGTACGCGCCAACATCCACCAATTGGTGGGCGGCGCTGGAGAAGACACCATTCTGGCACGCGTTGGCGAAGGCATCGTGTCGAGCATCGGTTCGGCCGAGTCACACGAGGAAGTGCTCGAAAACCCCGACAGCATCAGCAAACTCGTGCTACGCAAGGGACTTGACGCTGGCACGGCCTACGAAATTCTCTCCATCGACATTGCCGACATCGACGTGGGCAAGAACATCGGCGCAACGCTCCAGATGGACCAGGCCAACGCCGACAAAAATATCGCACAGGCCAAGGCTGAGGAACGCCGCGCTATGGCGGTGGCCTTGGAGCAGGAAATGAAAGCACGCGCCCAGGAAGCACGCGCCGAAGTGATTCAGGCCGAAGCGGAGGTGCCAAAGGCATTGGCACAGGCACTGAAAGAGGGACACATGGGCTTTATGGACTATTACCGCCTTGAAAACCTCAAGGGCGACACGGCCATGCGCGACAATATCTCGAAGATAAACCCGCAGGACTTCTTCAACAAGAAAGACTAAGTATTGTCGTCCATTACTAAGGTGCCCCAACAGGCCATGCCTGCTTCCTGGCCCGCCTGCCCAATGAAAAGACAACATGAGGGGAGCTACGCATTTCCCTCGCATTAACAACCAACTATAATGAAAAAGTTCAAAATTCTCCTGCTGTGCCTCGTGGCGCTCGTCACGCTGCCAGCAGCCGCGCAAATGAGCGTGCCGCAGTTGCCTGCCGACACCGCTGTGCGCATCGGCAAACTGCCTAACGGTCTGACGTACTATGTACGCCACAATGCCTTACCAGCCAACCGTGCCAATTTCTACATCGCCCAGAAAGTGGGCTCGGTGCAGGAAGAAGACAACCAGCGCGGTTTGGCACACTTTTTGGAGCACATGTGCTTCAACGGAACGGACCATTTCCCCGGCAACACGCTGACGAAATATTGCGAGAACATCGGCGTGATGTTCGGACAGGACCTCAACGCCTATACGTCGACCGACGAAACGGTCTACAATATCGACAATGTGCCTGTCACGCCGAGCAATGTCGACTCCTGCCTGCTCATCTTGCGCGACTGGGCCGATGGCCTGACGCTCGCTCCGTCTGAAATCGACAAGGAACGCGGCGTGATCCACGAAGAATGGCGCCTACGCTCTTCGGCCACAATGCGCATCTTCGAACGCAACCTGCCGACGCTCTATCCGGGCTCTCGCTATGCCTACCGCTTCCCTATCGGAACGATGGAAGTGGTTGACAACTTCAAACCGCAGGAACTGCGCGACTACTATGAGAAGTGGTACCGCCCAGACCTTCAGGGCATCATCATCGTGGGCGACATCGACGCCGATGAAGTCGTGGAGAAAATCAAAAAGCTCTTCTCGCCCATCAAGATGCCGGAGAATGCAGCAAAATATGAGCACTATCCTGTGCCCAACACGCCGCAGGCCATCTATGTCGTTGACAAAGACAAGGAGCAGAGCACGGCTGTTGTCAATATCATGTTTAAGCACGACGCCATCCCGACGGAGCTCAACAATACTATGGCCCGCCTCGGCTACGACTATATCTCAAGCGTCATTGCCAGCGTTGTCAACGCACGTCTGGCTGAACTCACGCAAAAGGCCGATTGTCCGTTTGCAACAGCAATGGTTGAAAACGGCAACTACATCGTGAGCAAAACGATGGGGGCATTCTCGCTCATCGTACTGCCGAAACCAGGACAGGACGTGAAGGCTGTACAAACGGCAATGGAGGAACTGGAACGCGCCGCGCAGTTCGGACTGACTGGCACGGAAATCCAACGCGCCAAAGAGGAAATCTACTCTGCCGTTGAAGCGGCCTACAACAACCGCAACAAGCAGCAGAACAGCTACTACGTTCCTAAATACGTGCGCAACTTCCTCGAAAACATGCCTGCCTGCGACATCGAAACGGAGTTCAACCTCTATAAGATGCTCCAACAGCAACTCCCAGCCGAATCGTTCTCTGCCACGCTCAAGGAATTTGTGGCCTCAACGGATTCCAACTTTGTGTTCCTCGCCATGTATCCCGACAAAGAGGGCATCAGCGTGCCAACAACCGACGACTTCAAGGCTGCCGTGAAAGCGGCCAAGGAAGCCAAGTTGGAGGCTTATGTTGACAACGTTAAGCAGGAGCCGCTCGTACCTGTTCTCCCGAAGAAGGGAAAAATCAAGAAGGAAGAAGAAAGTATCTTTGGCTATAAGTGCTGGACGCTGAAAAACGGCGCACGCGTATTCTACCGCCAGACGGATTTCAACGAGTCGGAAGTCAACGTCAAGGCTTTCAGTTGGGGCGGCAGCAACAAACTTGCCGACAAGGACATCGCCAACTCGAAGCTCTTCAATATGGTATTCCAGAGCACAGGTCTCGGCAATTTCAACGCCACCGAATTGCAGAAGAAGCTCGCCGGAAAGCAGGCTTCTGTCAACGCTTCGCTCAGCGCCTACTCTGAAGGCCTCAGCGGTTCTTCTACGCCGAAGGACCTCCGCACGCTCTTTGAACTGATTTACCTCCGCTTCCAGACGCCAGCAAACGACCCTGATGCTTACAACAGTCTCATGACGGCGCTCCGCACCACGTTGGCCAACCAGGAGAAAGTGCCCGAAACGGCGTTCCGCGACTCTATCTTCGCCACGCTCTACGACCACAATGCACGTCAAACAAACCTCCACGTGGCCAACCTCGACAACGTGAACTACGATGAACTCCGCCGCATCTATAGCGAGCGCTTTAATGCTGCTGGCGACTTCGACTTTGTCTTCACCGGCAATTTCAACGTCGACACGCTGCGCTCTTATGTTGAACAGTACATCGCTCCTTTGAAGGCTGTCAAGAAGCGCGAGAGCATCACCGACCTCAACATCCGTCCGGCAAAAGGCATCATCAACAACCGCTTTGTACGCGCCATGGAAACACCAAAGGCCACCATCGCACGCTTCTACATGGGCGAAACGCCTTATTCTCTGAAAACGGCTGCCGTTGCCAACGCCTTGGGACAGATTCTGACGCAGCGCTATTTCAAGAGCATCCGCGAAGAGGGCGGCCTCGCCTACAGCGTTGGCGCAGCTGCCAGCGTCTCACACGATTTGCGCGACGAATACGCCGTCCAGGTGTTCTGCCCCGTGAAACCAGCACAGATGGATTCCGCCCTCTTGCTCATGGACCAGGGCATCAACGACATCGCTGAGAAGGGCGTGACGGCTGAGGAAATCGAAAAGGTCGTGAAATACGAACTCAAGACGTTTGCCGACAACCAGAAGGAAAATGCCTACTGGGAAGGCAATATCACCAACTATATCCGCTGGAACAACAACGATGTTGAGGGCTACGAAGAAGCCTACAAGACCCTCACTTCTGCCGAAATCCAGAAGTTCGCCAAGGAAGTCATCCTCGGAAAGAAGAACTGCATCACGGTGACCATGCTCCCCGCCTCGATGAAGGAATAGTTGATAAAGGAAAAAGAAAAGAAGGCATAACGCCTCTGCAACCCACCAAAGGGCCTGTCCGCATTGTCGGGCAGGCCCTTTTTAACTGTCCGTTTAACTGTCCGTCTACACTTAAAGGACCGTTTCTCCGCTTAGAAAGGGTAGTTTCCCCACTTACCGCCACCCAAGGGCAGCCTGCTTTCAGCATTTTTTATCATATCTATAGAACACGCCTTAAATATTTGTTGTAATTTTGTGGCACAGAAAAATAATATACTAATAATCATACATACAAATCATGGAGAAACTAAGCTACGCGCTCGGTATGGTCATCGGCCATAACTTGAAAAGCATGAACGTGACCAGCCTCAACGCAGCAGACTTTGCAGCCGCCGTGTCAGACGTTCTCGAAGGCAAGAACACCAACATCAACGATGCTGAGGCTCAACAAATCGTCAGCACCTTCATCCAGCAACAGCAGGAAGAACAAGGCAAGGCCTTGCGTGCTGCCGGCGAGAAGTTCCTGGAAGAGAATGCCAAGAAGGACAACGTCGTTGTTTTGCCAAGCGGACTGCAATACACCGTTCTTCGCGAAGGTGAAGGACGCAAACCAGGAGCAACCGACAACGTGCAGTGTCACTACGAAGGCACGCTCATCGACGGCACTGTCTTCGACTCTTCTTACCGCCGCGGCGAACCTGCCACTTTCCCGCTCAACGGCGTGATTGCCGGATGGACAGAAGGCGTTCAGCTCATGGGTGAAGGTGCAAAATATCGTTTCTTCATCCCTTACAACCTGGCCTACGGCGAACGCGGTGCCGGACAGAGCATTCCGCCCTATGCCGCACTCGTATTTGATGTGGAACTCATCAAAGTGCTTTAATCAAGAGGTCCCTTCCTTTAATTTAAAAGGACGCTTTCCATCAAAAGGGCTTTAACCGCGGGAGAGACACACCCTGCTGTTTGTTCTCCTCGCCCAATCACAAGAATATAAAAAACATAGAATATGAAAAAGATTTTCATGGCAACAGTCGTTGCCGCCATGACAATGATGAGCGCCTGCAACAATGGTGCTCCGAAACCAGGGTTGAAAACCAGCGCCGACACTTTGAGCTACGAACTCGGTATGGCCAACTCGGTTGATGAAGAACAGTTGAAAATGTATCTCGCCGACCCACGCACTGGTAGCGATTCCACCTATATCAAGGAATTTATGAAGGGCTTCAACGAAGGTCTCGAAGCTGCCACCGACAAGAAAAAGGCTGCCTATTTGGCCGGTTTGCAGGTAGGTGCTCAGATGAGCGCCAACATCAAGCAAGTCGAAGGCATGGTGTTCGCTGGCGACTCAACGAAGCACCTCAGCACAAAGGATTTCGTCGCTGGCTTCAACGATGGAATCTACGGTAAGAAAACAGCTCTCAAAATCAACGGTGAACTCATCGACAAGCAGGCTGCTTCACGCGACCTCGAGGCTCGCATCCGCACCATGAGCGCTGCCGCCCTCTCTGAGAGATATGCTGCCGACAAAAAGGCTTCCGACGACTTCATCGCCGCTAAAGCCAAGGAAGCAGGCGTACAGAAACTTCCTGGAGGTACGCTCTACGTGGTTAAAAAGGCTGGCACTGGCGAAGTTGCCAAGGAAGGCCAGATCGTTAACGTGACTTACGAAGGCCGCTTGGCCGATGGCACCGTCTTCGACGCTTCTTCCAAGCATCCGGGTCCCGACGGACAGACCATCCAGATGATGGTTGGACAGACCATCCCTGGCTTCGACGCTGCCTTGAAGGCCATGCCGGTCGGTTCTACTTGGGAACTCTACATCCCTTACAACCAGGGCTACAACGAACAGAGCACGGGTGCTATCAAACCTTTCTCTGCCTTGGTGTTCACCCTCACCGTTGTCAGCATCGAAAACACACCGCAGCAGTAACAACTGGCACTGCGCCACATAACACAGAAAGTCATGTCGGAACTGATTCTCCGACATGACTTTCGTTGAAAATCCGAACCACCCAGCCCGACACACAGGCTGGAAAAGAGTTCACAACTTATCACACCAAACATGAAACTGAAATCAATCCTCTTGATTGCCCTGGCTGCTACCACACTGACCGCCACGGCAAAGAAACCAAAGAAAAAAGCCGCCAAAGCAGCCGTTGAAAAGAAACTTACACCGGTGGATGCCGCCACTTTCAGCTACGCCATGGGCGTCGGACAGAGCGAATCGCTCAAGTCTTTCCTCCTTCAGCGCGAAGGCGTTGATAGTGCCTACATCGCATTTGCTGCCAAAGCCATGATGGAAGCCAGCACGCTGAGCGATGAAGAAATCAAGCAGAAAGAAGCCTACGCTGCCGGTTTGCGCATCGCCAAGATGAACAAACTCCAGGTGATTTCTTCCCTCAACCAAAGCGCAACAGGCTCTAAGGACACTGTCTACACCGACTTGGCCCTCTACACGAAGGGCCTTTCCGACGGTTTGACGGGTAAAGCCGCCATGAGCGCCGACTCTGCCATGAAGGTGGCCGAAAAGCAGTTCCATTACAGAGAGCAGGTGATGCGCACTGAAAACGCGGCCTATCTCGTCAAGAACGCCAAAAACAAGGACGTGAAGGTCACAGCCAGCGGCTTGCAGTATAAGGTGCTTAAGCAGGGCACTGGTGCCGTTGCCACCGACACCACAGAGGTTGAGGTTCACTATGAAGGCAAACTCATCGACGGCACTGTCTTCGATTCTTCATACACACGCAACCAGCCTGCCACCTTCCGCCCCAACCAAGTCATCAAAGGCTGGACAGAGGCTTTGAAGATGATGCCAGAAGGTTCTATCTACGAACTCACCATCCCTTACAACCTGGCATACGGCGAACGCGGCAACCAGGCCATCCCACCCTACGCCACTTTGATTTTCAAGGTTGAAGTATTGAAGGTTAAAACTGGCGCCGACAAGAAATAAGCCCTTTAGCCGTCAGTTTTTTATACAAATAACAGGAGGTAAACCGCCCATCAAAAGCGTCTACCTCCTGTTTCTTATTTCTTAATCATCCAATTCCCGCACCCCTACTTGCACCCCGCAAAATTCCGACTAAACCGAAGACTACAAAGCTACATAAGAAAACGCAATGCCCAGCAAAACCGTCCCGACGGCTTGCTGGGCATTGTTATAGCTGATGGCCGAAACGGCTCATCTTCATTTCTTCAGGCTTACCACCTGTTCTTTTGTGAAGCCAGTATAGCGCATCACCTTTTCAACAGACTCACCATCCTCAAGCATCATTTCAGCCATCTTGATTTTCTGCATATATTCGCCTTCTGCACGACCTTCTGCACGACCTTCCGCGCGGCCTTCCGCGCGGCCTTTCATGCGGCCTTCTTGCAGACCATCGTCATATCCCGTCATAATCACGCTACGCTGATAGCGCAAGTTTTCCATGTGGTTGGCATAGTCCTTGCGCTCTTCAACCGAGAGTTTGTCAACGTCAAGGCATTTACGGGCTATGGCGAGGCCGGGAGCCTTGTCGCCGTCGTTGATTTCTCCCGTTTTCAAGAAAGCAATCCACTCGTCGAGATTGTTTACCGCCAATTTGTCGAAGTTGTCCACACACAGGAGATAATATTCTGGGAATATGTCGCCGGCCTCACGTTTCACGGTCTCTGCCTTTTCGGCTTCATCACCGAAAAAGACCTCACACTGGCGGCGTGACAACTTCAAAATGTCGTGTGGTTCATGCAAACCGCTAAACACGGTCTTGCCATGATACACATAATCCTTGGCCTGACCGAGGGAGAAATAGACAATGTTGATGGAATAGACCTTCCTCACCTTGTCGTAGTCGTCGCCAAGGTCTATATAGTCGGTTATCACCTTTGAGACACCGTAGAGGATGCGGTGGAAGTAACTCAGTTCGTGCGTGTTTTGGATTTCGAAAATTGTCAGTTCGCCTTTCTCGCTCTCAGCGAGAATATCCACACGATTAAACTTGTCGTTCTCTGTATACTGGTTGGCATCGCTCTCCAAGAAACGTTTGATGGTGAATTTCTCATTCAAGAGAGAACACATCAAGCCCTCCAACACGGCATGATTTGCCTTGTTGCGGAGCAAACGCTTCATGGCCCAGTCAAATCTGATGTAATTTGCCATAATATACTTATTTGATTAAGGATTTAGAGGGGGCTATATTTCGCGCCCCGTCATGTCAAACCATTTCAGGACACCCCCTTTTAAGTCAGCCATATTCACCCCCATTGACAGGCGAGGGAAAAGCGTCTTTTCCCAAGAGTTTTTATTTCACAAACTTTCCGCCTGTTATCTCAGAAAGGTCAATGGCTTTGTAAATCATCTGGTAATACTGCGGTTCCTCCTCGTAGAAAAACGCGATACGACCATCGGCCTGCTGCACCATCGTTGAATAGGCAGAGCCTAAGGACGTAACACGGAAGGCTCCCTGCCAATTAGAAGCGAAGCGCAACGGTGTATTGTAGTCGGCGGCGGCAACGAGTTCCTTCCAATAGATGGTCACGTTGCTGCGTCCGGGGCCTGCCGGCAGACTTTGGAGGGCCAATGTGGTGGTTTTGCCGTCGGCACGATGGCAAGGAACGATGAGGATTTCGCCGTTGCAGGCCCCCGACTCGTTTTTGATGCCGCCAGGAGCGAAACGGGTGTCGACAGGCTGTCCCCAAACGCCTTTGGCCTTGGCGGTGTCGGTGTAACGAAACACGTTGAAGAAACGGCCTCCACTGCGACGCGAACTGAGGAGGACACTGCCATCGGGCAGTTCTTCACACTTCGGTTCGTCGCCCGACGGGGCGCACGACACTTCAGCGCTACCAAGGGCGTTCCACGTGCGGCCGAAATCATCGGAATAGATCACGAAATTACCACGATGGGTGCAGAGCGCACCATAGAGGCGGTAATATTTCCCCACCTTCACCATTCGGCTCTGGCAGATGCGGCCCGATCCCATGAAAAGTCCGCGGATGCGGCCGTCGAAGATGTCTTCATACACCTGTTTGGTAAGGTCGTATGGCGGCAGCGGCGACCACTCCCATTTGCCGTTCTTCTTGTTGTAACGAGCATGAGTGGCCACAATGCGCTGGCGGTGCTCAGGCGATGATTGCCAATAGGGCACGTCGCCGCTCACACAGACCAGAAGAAGTTCGTTGCGGTCGCGGTCGGCCACGAGGCAAGCGTCGCCATATCCAGCGTCAGCGCCCTTTCCGCTGCCCTGCAACACAGGAACGGCCTCGCTCCATGAGGCACCGTTGTCGGCACTGACACGGCTGAGGATGTCAACGCGACCATAACCGATGTCGCCACCGCAGGGGCGCAAATCGCTGAGCGCGATAAGTTGTCCGTTTTTGGCCTTCGCGATGGCCGGAATGCGATAAGGATAGCCCGTGCTGTCGCCCGTGTGGAACAGGCAGGTCTGTGCACTGGCAATAAGTGTGCTGGCCAGGAAGGCCGCAAAGATAGATAAGATTCTCATATTGTTTTTGTGATTGATAGATTAGCATGCATTAGCAAGGCATCGCCAGCGGGCAACCCGAACGCCAGGCGTTTTCGGCGGCACCACGCTGGCCTTTCTGCGCCGGAGGGCACATTCTGCCCACAAATATAAAAATTAATTGGGACATTATCATGATAAACCAAGCACGTCGTTGGCTTTTACATTTAAAAAAATCTATTGGCGGGGCTATATTCCATGCTTTTCCGTTAACTTTGCGTCAACTAAAATAAAGAAACAGGTTTTATACCCCATGAAAAAGTTATTTTCCACTCTCACACTCCTTGTGCTGGGCATCACGGCGATGGTGGCACAGGTGACCTTCAGCGTGTCCTATAAGAGGGTTAGCCCCACTGAACTGGACATTGTCTTCACGGGTAAAATCCCCGCAGGTTGGCACGTCTATTCCACTCACGTGGACGAAGGCGGCCCCACGCCGACCACTTTCCAGGTCGACAAACTCCAAGGTGCCAAACTCAAAGGCGCACTGGTGGAAGGACCGGGCAAAAAGGTTGAACACGACGAAATGTTTGACATGAACGTGGGCTCTTTTGCCGGCTCATGCCAGTTCACGCAGCGCGTGGAACTGACAGATAAGAATTACAACATCGAGGCTTACCTCGACTATCAGGCCTGCGGCAACGGCGCCTGCACCATGGGCAAGGAGGAAGTGCGCAAGAAAGGCACTGACGGCCCATCGGCAGAGGTGGCCAAGAAAGACGAGAAGACAGCCGCAGAGACTGTCCCCGCCGTTGAAGCCACAGCGGAAGACGGCACGCAAGTGGCCGCCGACACCATGACTGTCTCCTCCGAAATGGCAGCCACGCCCACCGACTCCACGTTTCTGAAAAGCCTTTGGACGCCGGTTGTCAAGGAACTGAAAGACATGGGCGGCGACGAAGCGGGCGTGGCACAGATGGCTTGGTGGTATATCTTCATACTCGGATTCCTGGGCGGACTTGTTGCGCTCTGCACGCCTTGCGTATGGCCCATCATCCCGATGACGGTGAGCTTCTTCCTCAAGCGTTCGAAAGACCGCTCCAAGGGCATCCGCGATGCCATCATCTACGGCATCTCCATCATCGTGATCTACGTGGCACTCGGCCTCATCATCACCTCCATCTTCGGAGCCAACGCCCTCAACGATTTGAGCACCAACGCCGTGTTCAACATCCTCTTCTTCCTGATGCTCCTCGTCTTTGCCGCCAGCTTCTTCGGCGGTTTTGAAATCACACTGCCCTCATCATGGGGTTCGGCTGTTGACAGCAAAGCCGAGCGCACCACGGGCCTCCTGAGCATCTTCCTCATGGCCTTCACGCTCTCATTGGTGAGCTTCTCATGCACAGGCCCCATCATCGGTTTCCTGCTCGTTGAAGTCAGCACCAGTGGCGGTTCGGCCCTTGCCCCCACTGTCGGCATGTTTGGTTTTGCCCTCGCATTGGCGTTGCCGTTCACCCTCTTCGCCCTCTTCCCGACGTGGCTCAAGAGTGCGCCCAAGAGCGGCGGTTGGCTCAATGTGGTGAAGGTGACATTGGGTTTCCTTGAACTCGCCTTCGCCTTGAAATTCCTCTCCGTGGCCGACTTGGCATACGGCTGGCACCTGCTCGACCGCGAAACGTTCCTCGCCCTCTGGATTGCCATCTTCGCCCTCCTCGGTTTCTACCTCTTGGGCAAAATCAAATTCCCGCACGATGACGAAGACGAAAACCACGTGAGCGTGCCGCGCTTCTTCGTTGCCCTCTGCTCGCTCTCGTTCGCCATCTACATGGTGCCGGGACTTTGGGGCGCTCCCTGCAAGGCGGTCAGCGCCTTCGCTCCGCCGATGAGCACCCAGGACTTCAACCTCGACCCTGTGAAGATTGAAGCCAAATTCACCGACTATGACGCCGGCATGGCCTATGCCCGCGAAACGGGACGCCCCGTGTTGGTTGATTTCACTGGCCACGGTTGTGTCAACTGCCGAAAGATGGAAATGGCCGTTTGGCACGATGCCAAAGTGCGCGACCTGCTTCTGAAGGACTACGTGCTCATTTCGCTCTATGTCGACGACAAGACACGCCTGCCAGAGACCATCACCGTGATGGAAAACGGAGAGGAAACGCGCTTGCGCACTGTTGGCGACAAATGGAGCTACCTGCAACGCAGCAAATTCGGAGCCAACGCCCAGCCGTTCTACGTGGCGCTCAACAACGAAGGCAAGCCTTTGGCTCCAGCCTACACCTTCGACACCAGCGTAGACCACTTCGTTGACTTCCTCAAAGGCGGTCTGAATAAATATAAAAAATAAGCAAACATTTTTTCAACAACATAAAAGAGCAGACGTTCAATCCCCGCGTTGAACGTCTGCTCTTTTTTTCTTCCCCGCGCCTCATCCGTCCCCACAGTCCTATATGCCGCGCCACGCCCCTAATTCTTGTCAGCGAACGCGGGACGCAGGGCCGACGCATTACTTTACTTTGTGTGGTGATAAATGTACTAACGTATGTTAATCAAAATCGTAATCAT
>ERZ825137.4884-NODE-4884-length-12990-cov-2.896328_pt1 | contig 12990 bp, 10 predicted proteins | sample MGYA00519873_ERZ825137 | MGnify/ENA primary metagenome ERZ825137 (study PRJEB31778, sample SAMEA3449190) | human gut metagenome | biome: human gut; feature: human-associated habitat; material: faeces | place: United Kingdom | collected 2010/2012 ... | reverse complement strand
TTATATTTTGGATGTAATATAAGACGAAAAACAGCAGAAGGAATCCCAATCTGTCCAAGTGTTAAACACAAAGAAAGTGTTGGCATAATGACAAGATATAATGACATAGCTTCTAAAGGAAGAAGCCTGGAAAGCAACATTCTATTTAAAATACTAAATATTTTAGAGATAGTTGAACTAGCAGAAAGAATAATGAATGAATTGATAAGTTTTCTTTTCATAAAAGACTTCCTTTATGTCGAATTTTCATCTATAATAGACGAAGTGGGAGTTGGTTTATCATGAATGAAAAACTGGATTATAAATTTGGTAAATATGATTTAGATTTTCTAATCAAATTAAAAGCTCATGAGTTTCGTAAGCAAAAAATAGATAATATATCCGAAAAAGAAATAAGAAATTATTTATTCAATATTAAATGGAAATCTCAAAAGAGTCTACCAATGTGTGATATTATTGATGATGTAATGAATTTACAATTTTCGGAAATTTTTGATTATTTAAGTATACAAGCAGTTAAAGAAGCAAGTACACTCGATTTAGCAGCATTTCAAGAATTCATTTCAAAATAGTTGGTAACAACTATTTTTTATTTAAGGAGATTTTATGAACTGGGATATAAAAGAAATACATAACTATAATGAATATATGCAAAAGTATTCAATACATTCTTTACTTGCAAAGATTTTTGCACAAAGAAAATATAATGAACAAGATATTCAAGGACATACTTCAAAAAGATTGATTTATCATGATTTTTCATTGTTTTTAGATGCGGATTTAGTTTTAGATCGTATACAAGAAGCTTTGGAAAATGATGAAAAAATATGTATTTATGGAGATTATGATTGTGATGGAATCTTGTCAACAGCCATTCTTGTTCAAGCTTTTTTAGAATTAGGGAAAAAAGTAGGGTATCATATTCCTAATCGTTTTGAAGATGGTTATGGACTAAATAAAGAAAGAGTTCAACAAATGTATGAAAAAGGGTATTCTTTGTTAATTACAGTAGATAATGGTATTAAAGCGTATGAAGCTATTGATTTAGCTAATGAACTTGGTATTGATGTTATTGTTATTGATCATCATGATTATGACGAATTGCCGGATGCATGTGCAATCATTCATACAAAAATGTCACCGGATTATCCATTTAAAGAAATATGTGGAGGTTTTTTAGCGTATAAACTTGCCAGTAGTTTGCTTGGAAAACATGATAAATATTTATTTTCTTTAGCAGCTATTACGACGATTTCAGATATGATGCCTTTAGTTGATGAAAATAAATCGCTTGTTTCGCGAGGTCTGCAATTTATGAATGAAGAAAAATATCTTCAATTAGAACTTTTAATTGGTGAAAATCAAAAATATAATACAACAACTTTAGGTTTTAATATTGCACCTAAAATCAATTCCTTTGGAAGACTACCAGAACTTGTTAATCCAAATCATTTAGTACGTTATTTTTTAAAGGATGTCGATCAAAAATTTGCAATCCAAATTTCTCAATACGCTAAAAAAATCAATAGCAAAAGACAATCTCTTACAAATGAACAATATAAAAATATTTTAGAAAATAGTCAAAAAGATGAATTTTTATATAGCTATAATCAAGAAGTTCATGAAGGAATTGTAGGCTTAATTGCTGGTAAGTATACTCATGAATTTCAAAAGCCAAGTTTTGTTATGAAATATGATGAAAAAAAGGAAGTGTATCGAGGAAGTGCCAGAAGTATTGAAAGTATTCCTTTAAATCAAATCTTTGATGATTTAAAAGATTATTTTGTACAATATGGTGGACATGCTTTAGCGGGTGGTTTTCAAGTAGCAAAAGATGAAGTGTTAACTTTAAAAGAAGCATTGCATACCTACTTAACAACACATACTTTTTCTAATGAAAAAGTTCTTGAAGGAATTCAAATTGAATTAAATGAGCTTACTTTACCAGCTGTTAAAGAATTAGAATTGTTAGAGCCGTATGGTCAATATAATGAAGAAATGAAATTTGTTTTAAAAGATATTACGAATTTTACCAGTCGTGTATTATCTGATGGGAAACATTTACGTTTCGATATTCCTCTAAATAAAGGGAATTTACAAGCACTTTATTTTAATTGTTCGAAAGAAATTGAGCAATTACAACAAAAAAAGACAATTTCTTTAATTGGAACATTGAAAATCAATAAATATTTAAATACAGAATCAATAAATATGATTATAGAGGATATGAAATAGTTTCCTTGATAATAAAAGTTTGTTATAATAGAAATAGGAGGAGTACATAAAATGGACTTTAAAAAATATATTGAAGATATTAAAGATTTTCCTGAAGAAGGAATTATCTTTAGAGATGTAACACCTTTATTAAAAGATAAAGAAGCTTATAAAGAATCAATTGATACATTCGCTAAATGGATCGATGGACTTGGAGTTCAAGTAGATGTTGTTGCTGGTCCTGAAGCAAGAGGTTTTTTATTTGGATGTCCTGTTGCTTACAAAGTAAATGCAGGTTTTGTACCTGTTAGAAAACCAGGAAAATTACCAAGAGAAACAGTTTCAGCAAGTTATGATTTAGAATATGGAAAAAATGAAGTTCATATTCATGCTGATAGTATCAAACCTGGTGAAAATGTTGTTATTATTGATGATTTACTTGCTACAGGTGGAACAGTTGAAGCAACTATTCAACTTGTTGAACAACTTGGTGGTAAAGTTGTAGGAATTGCCTTTTTAATTGAACTTGAAGCTCTAAAAGGTAGAGAAAAATTAAAAGACTATAATGTCTATTCAGTATTAACTTATTAAATAAAAGAGAGGAAACTCTCTTTTATCATATGAGGGGGTTATAATATGAAAGAGTTTAAAAAAGCTGGAGATAAAGTCACTATAGAAGATGTCTATGAATCATGTAGACGCTATATTACCAATGAAGATGATATGAAGCTTATTAAAAAAGCTTATGATTATATCATGGTTAAACACGAAGGACAAAAACGTAAAAGTGGAGAACCTTATACAATTCATTTGATTTGGGTTGCTTATATTTTATCAACATTACAAACAGGACCACTTACCATTACAGCGGGTCTTTTACACGATGTCATGGAAGATTGTGATGTATCACGTGAAGAAATGGTGAAAGAATTTGGAGAAGAAGTAACGACCCTTGTTGAAGGTGTTACGAAGATTTCTAAAATGCCATTTAAAGATGAAGCAGATGTATATGCTGAAAATCATCGTAAAATCTATATTGCGATGGCTAAAGATATACGTGTTATCTTGATCAAATTTGCCGATCGTTTACACAATATGCGTACATTACAATTCATGCCCCCAGAAAAACAAAAACGTATTTCTCGAGAAACTTTAGAAGTCTATACACCGATTGCTCATCGTTTAGGGTTGAGCGATATTAAAACAGAATTGGAAGATCTTTCTTTATCTTATTTAGATCCAATTGCTTATCATGATATTGCGAGACTTCTTCAAACAAAACAAGATGAACGAAAAGAATCTGTGGCGAAGATGATGGAAGAAGTTGAAAACTTATTAAAGGAAAATCATTATCAATATCGTATTTTAGGTCGTGCGAAATCTATCTATAGTATTTATAAGAAGATGTTTAAAAAACATAAACGTTTTGATGAACTTTATGATCTTTATGCACTCCGTATTATTTTACAAAATAAACTTGATTGTTATAGTGTTTTAGGATTGATTCATGATCATTATCGTCCAATTCCAGGACGTTTTAAAGATTATATTGCTATGCCTAAACCAAATATGTATCAATCACTTCATACTTCTGTTATTGGCGAAGATGGTAATACTTTTGAAATCCAAATTCGTACTGAAGAAATGGATGAGCTTGCTGAACTTGGGGTTGCTGCTCATTGGCGTTATAAAGAAGGCAAAGGTTATTCTGCCAAAGCGGAACAAAAAGAAATTGGAGAAAAACTTCAATGGTTACGAGAATTTATTTCTTTGTCAGATGATATCAAAGATGGCGATGCCAAAGAATATTATAACTCCATTTCTCGTGATATTTTTGAAGCAAATGTTTATGTTTTAACACCACAAGGGAAAATTGTTGAACTTCCTAACGGTTCAACACCAGTTGATTTTGCTTATCGTATTCATACAGAAGTTGGACATCATACAGTTGGTGCGATTGTCAATAATGTCATGGTGCCTATCGATACAAAATTAAATACAGGGGATGTTTGTGAAATCAAAACCAACAAACAATCCGCTGGACCAAGTGAAGATTGGTTGAAATTTGTAAGAACTGCAGGAGCTCGTAATAAAATTCGTACTTTCCTCGCTAAAAAAGAAGCTGAAACTAAGAAAGATACGATTGAAGATGGTAAGAAAATCTTAAAAGATGAAATCAAAAAACGTGGACTTGATGAAAAGAAATTCTTGGATCCAGAAACTTATAAAACATATTTAGGTGCTTTTGGAGCAAGAAGTTTAGATGATATTTTCTATTTTATTGGAAAGAAAAATCTTTCAGTAGCAACACTTTTAGAAAAAGTAAATCCAAAGAAAACAGGTTTCTTTGATAACTTATCTAAAATCTTACAAAGAAATAATGAACAAAGAGAAAAATTAGAAAAAACGACATCTAATAATGGAGTTGTTGTTAAAGGTGTTTCAGGATTAAAGATTCAACTTTCTAAATGTTGTAATCCAATTCCTGGAGATCAAATTACTGGTTATGTTTCTCAAGGACAAGGAATCAAAGTTCATCGTGTGGATTGTCCAAATATTAAACAAAAAGAAATTCAAAGCCGTTTAATTGATGTTTATTGGGATTTTGCATCACTTTCTAATTTGAAATTTGATGCTGATTTACAAATTGATGGCTTAGATCGTACAAATTTATTAAATGATATTATTACGGTTTTAGGACAAATGAAAATCAATATTTTAAATATTCATGCGGATGCATCAGATGATGGTAGAGCTTTAATTAAATTAAAGATTGGTGTTGATGATGCTGAACATTTAAATCGTGCAATTGCTAATCTAGAACGTATTCAAGGAATCTATGAAATTAAAAGAGTTATTCATTAGAATTATAGTTTGAAACTATAATTCTTTTTTTGAAGAAAAACTACGAAAGACGAAAAAAATTTAAGAATCCATAATACAATAAACAAGTTGTTGATGGTTTTAAACAAGAAATAAAAGAAGAAACAAAGAGTATATTTTCTAAAGAAAATGGTAAGAAATTTAAAAAATATTTCTTTTGGTTTATACTGTTACTGTTTTGTTGCTGACATTATTACTAAAATAGTTATTTGCTTTCTTTGTTTTAGGGTTGCTTATTTTTGTAGAAACCCTTTATTATTTATCAATTATCTATTTATGCATTAAAAAAATCTATCTAAGCGATAGATTTTTTTATAATAAATGAATATTATTTTTTTCACATTCATCAATCATTTCTTGTGGCCAAATACTTGCTTGAACTTCACCGATATGAGCACGGTTTAAAAGTAACATACAAAGTCTTGATTGACCAATACCGCCACCAATTGTGTAAGGTAATTCTTTATTGATGATAGCTCGATGATATGGAAGATTTAAACGATCTTCACAGTTTTCTTTTTTGAGTTGTTCTACTAAAGAATCTTCATCCACACGGATACCCATTGATGAGATTTCTAAGGCACATTGTAATGGTTCGTACCAGAATAACAAGTCACCATTTAGTTTCCAATCATCATAGTCTGGTGCACGTCCATCATGTTTTTGCCCGCTTTGTAAAACATTACCGATTTGCATAACAAAGACACATCCGAATTCTTTACAAATTTTATTTTCTCTTTCTTTAGCTGCTAAATCAGGATATTGATTTTCTAATTCTTGTGCAGTAATGAAATGGACACGATCTGGTAAACGATTAACAACATGAGGGTATTTATACCAAACTTCATGTTCCATATGTTTAATGACTTTAAAAATCTTTTTAACATGATTTTTTAATGTTGTAATATTGCGATCTTCTTTTTCGATGACACGTTCCCAATCCCATTGATCAACATAGTAAGAATGTAGGTTATCAACTTCTTCATCTTTTCTAATAGCGTTCATATTTGTATAAAGTCCTTCACGAACACCAAAACCATATTTTTTAAGTGCCATTCTTTTCCATTTAGCAAGAGAATGAACGACTTCAATATCATCGTTTTCAAAACAACTGATTTGGAAAGAAACAGGTTTTTCAACACCATTTAAGTTATCATTTAAACCACTGCTTTTTTGGACAAAAAGAGGTGCTGAAATTCTTTCTAACATTAAAGCTCTTCCAAATTCTTTTTGAAATGTATCTCTTATGTATTTAATTGCTTCTTGTGTTTGTCTTAAAGATAACACAGGATCATAGTTTTCTGGAATAATGAGATTCATTTTAATTTTTTCCCCCTTAATAATATGTTCTATTTTATCATTTATCTAGATATATGAAAGATAATAATAAAAAATTATTATAGCTATAAAAGTGTTTCAAATGTATTCACTTGTTGTCAATTGCCTTTCTTTTCTGTATAATAAGAAAAAATGAAAAGTAGGTGTAAACATGAGAAATTTAGAACATGTCAAACATGTTATTATAAAAATTGGTTCGACTTCTTTGTGTAATGGAGGTGGACAACTAGATAAAGAAAGAATTTTAAAACTCATCCAACAAATAGCTATTTTAAAACGTAAAGGGTTAAAAGTAACACTTGTTTCATCAGGAGCGATTTCTTCAGGAATGGGTGTTTTAAATTTAAGTGAAAAACCTAAAGAAATTTCTAAAAAACAAGCACTTGCGGCTATTGGACAAGCACATTTGATGCAAATTTATGAAGATTTATTTTCATTGTTCCATTTAAAATGTGCACAGATTTTATTAAATCATGATGATTTTGATCATCGTAAACGTTTGATGAATTTAAGCTATGCTTTATCTTCTATTTTAGATTATGATGTGATTCCTATTATTAATGAAAATGATACATTAGCGGTAGATGAAATCAAAGTAGGAGATAATGATACATTATCTGCCTTACTATTACCTATTGTGGATGCACAATTACTTGTTTTAGTTTCAGATATTGATGGACTTTATAATGATAATCCCCATACCAATTCCAATGCAAAATTATTAAGTGATATTGAACTTGTGGATGATAAAATTATGAACTTTGCGAAAGATTCAAGTAGTCAATTTGGTACAGGTGGGATGATGACAAAATTGCGTGCTGCAAAAATCGTTAATGATTATGGAGGAGATATGGCCATCGTTAATGGCAATAATGAAACAGCTCTTATTGATTTATTAGAAGGAAAACAAATTGGCACATATTTTAGTGGAAAAGCGGGTCGTACTTTAAGTGCTAGAGATCATTGGATCATGTATCGTAGTTCTCCTAAGGGAAAAGTCATTGTTGATGATGGTGCATGTGAGGCTTTAAAAACACATACAAGTTTACTACCTAAAGGAATCAAAGAAGTTGAAGGTTCATTTATGCAAGGTAGTGTCATTGATGTTCTTTCTTTTAAAGGACAACTCATTGCTAGAGGTATTACGAATTATTCAAGTGATGAGTTAAAATTGATTAAAGATCATCATAGTAATGAAATAGAAAGTATTTTACATTATAAAGATTATGATGAAGTGATTCATGCGGATAATCTAGTCATTAATAAGGGGTGAAATTATGATTAGGGAACAACTTAAAGAAGCTAAAAAAGCATGTCGTTTTATGCAAAATGTTAAACCAGAAGTAAAAAATAAATCTTTAAAAAATATTTCTGAGGCATTAATTCAAAAAAGTGAATTGATTATTCAAGAAAATCAAAAAGATATTGCAGAAGCTAAAAATAATGGTATTAAAGAATCAATGGTTGATCGTTTATTATTAAATAAAGAACGTATTGAAGCGATGGCAAAAGATATTTTAAAAGTAATTGATTTACAAGATCCTATTGGAACTCTTGTAAGAGAAATTAAAAGACCCAATGGTTTAGTGATTCAACAAATCAAAATTCCTTTAGGAGTGATTGGGGTAATTTATGAATCAAGACCTAATGTAACAGTAGATATTGCCAGTTTATGTATTAAAACAAACAATGTTTGTGTTTTAAAAGGTGGTAAAGAAGCCATTCATTCAAATCGCATCTTAGTTCGAATTATAAATGAGGCTATTCAAGATGTTTTACCAGCACATACGGTTACTCTTATTGAAACAAAAAAACGTGAAGAAACTTTAGATTTAATTCAAGCCCATGATTATGTAGATGTCATTATTCCTCGTGGAAGTGCAGGGCTTATTCAATATGTTGTTAAAAATGCAACTGTTCCAGTAATTGAAACAGGAGCAGGAGTTTGTCATCTTTATGTTGATCAAGAAGCCAATCTTGATATGGCTTTAGAAATTGCAAAAAATGCAAAGATCCAAAGACCATCTGTATGTAATGCAATTGAAACGATTCTTGTTCATCAAAAAGTAGCACCAGAATTCTTACCAAAACTTCAAGAAATATTTAAAAATGTACAAATCTATGGTGATGAAAAAACAAGAAAAATCATAGATTGTCTAGAAGCTACTGAAAAAAATTATGCTACAGAATATGATGATTATATTTGTAATATAAAAGTTGTAGATGATATTGAAGAAGCGATTGAACATATTTATAACTATTCAACAAAACATTCAGAATCGATTATTACCGAAAATAAAGAAACAGCAAAATATTTCATGGAGTCTTTAGATTCGGCTTGTGTTTATCATAATGCTTCTACACGTTTTAGTGATGGGGGAGAGTTTGGTTTTGGGGCAGAAGTTGGTATTTCTACACAAAAACTTCATGCTAGAGGCCCACTTGGTTTACAGGAAATTACTTCTACAAAATATATGATTTATGGAAATGGTCAAGTAAGGAGCTAAGCTCCTTCTTTTTTTATAGAAAATTAATTAGTGTACTAATTATATTGACATTAGTTAGTGCACTAATTATAATATTTAGTATACTAACTAATAAAAGGAGGCATCTTATGGATCCATTGGAATTTGAGGATATTAAAGAGATCTTTCTACAATTTAAATCTCTCCATAAAAATATTCATGAGTTCACAAGTAAAAAAAGTAATATACAAAGCTTATCAGCTGATCAATGTTATTTGTTAGGTCTGATTGATCATTTTGGTCATCCTAATCAAAAAATTCTTGCAGAACGTTTAAAAATTACACCAGCTACATTATCAGTAAGATTACAACGTTTAGAAAAGGCGGGTTTTATTGAAAAAATTGTAAGTAAGCAAGATAAAAGAAATATTACTTTGCATATTACAGAAAAAGGAAATAAAGAAATTGAAAGTTGTAAAGATGGTATTAAAATGTTTACAACACGTTTGTTTGATGGAATAAATAAAGAAGATTTAGATAGAATGAAAACGTATTGTCAAATCTTTGAAAAGAATATTCGTTTAATGAAGGAGGAGTTAGATGTTCAAGATTAAAGGATATTTAAAGAAATTCTGGTATTTAATTCTTGCTTGTATTTGTTTATTGTTTGTACAAGCACAAACAGAATTAACTTTACCAGATTATATGAGTGATATTGTTTCAGTGGGAATTCAAGCAGGGGGATTTGCTTCACCTGTTTCAGATGTTTTAACGGAAGAAACTTATCAACATTTATTATTGTTTGTTGATCAAAAGGATCAAAAAACAGTAAAAAAAGATTATAAAAAAGTTAGTAAAGTCAATCAAGATATCATTGATACATTTCCTAAGGCTAAAGGAAAAACAGTTTATCAATTGAAAGATTTATCAAGTGATGAAGAAAGTGAATTAGAAGATATTTTAATGAAACCGATGTTAATTATTACTTCGCTTGATAGTATGGATACTTCTAGTAAAGAGTATCAAGAAAAATTTGGACAATTACCTCCAAATATGAGTGTTTATGATGCGATTTCTTTTATGGATGAAAGTCAAAAATCAAAGATGTTTGAAGACATGGATACAAGAATAGATACAATGGGTGAAAGTACTTTAAAAATTGCAGCCGGTAATGGTGTTAAAGCTGAATATAAAAAATTAGGTGCTGACATTGACAAAGTACAAACCGATTATATTTTTAAAACAGGTTTAAAGATGTTAGGAATTGCTTTACTTGGAACAGTGGCTGCAATTTCAGTTGCTTTCTTTGCGACAAAAGTTGGTGCTGGTGTAGCACGTGCTTTAAGAAAAGATGTTTTTGAAAAAGTAGAAAGCTTTTCTAATGAAGAATTTAATCATTTTTCAACAGCGTCACTTATTACACGTACAACAAATGATATTACTCAAGTACAAATGGTGACAATGATGCTTTTACGTATTGTATGTTTTGCACCAATTATTGGTATTGGGGCTTTAATTAAAGTTTTAAAAGAATCACCATCAATGACATGGATCATTGCAGTTGTTATTCTTGTTATTTTTGGTGTGATGGCGGTTGCGTTTGCAGTTGTTATGCCAAAATTCAAAATTATTCAAAATTTAATTGACTGTTTAAATCTCACAATGCGTGAAAATTTATCAGGAATGCTTGTTATTCGTGCTTTTGGTAATGAAAAACATAGTGAAGATCGTTTTGATAAAGCCAACAAAGATGTTACAAATTTAAACTTATTTGTTAATAGATCAATGGCTTCTATTATGCCAATTATGATGTTTATCTTTAATGTCGTTACTTTAGTAATTGTCTATTATGGTTCTAAACAAATCGATTTAGGTAATTTAGCAATTGGACAAATGATGGCCTTTATGCAATATGCAATGCAAATTATTATGGCCTTTTTAATGATTGCAATGATTGCTATTATGTTACCTCGAGCTAGTGTTGCTGCTAACCGTGTTTATGAAATCATTGAAACTAAGCCAACGATTCAAGATCCAACAAATCCAGTTGCTTTAGATGAAAGTAAAAAAGGACTTGTTGAATTTAATCATGTTTCATTTGCTTATCCAGGGGCAAGTGAACCGGTTTTAAAAGATATTGATTTTGTTGCTAAACCTGGACAAACAACAGCCTTTATTGGCTCTACTGGTTCAGGAAAATCAACACTTATTAATTTAGTACCTCGTTTTTATGAAGTCAGTGAAGGAAGTATTAAGGTTGCAGGGGTTGATGTTCGTGAGATGACACAACATGAATTACGTGATCGTATTGGACTTGTTCCTCAAAAAGGAAACTTATTTTCTGGAACAATTCGTTCTAATTTAAAATATGGTGCACCAGAGGCAACAGATGAAGAATTAGAAGAAGTGATTCGAGTTGCTCAAGCAAAAGAATTTATTGATCAAAAAGAAGAACGTTTTGATATGGAAATTTCACAAGGTGGAACAAACGTTTCTGGTGGTCAAAAACAAAGACTTGCGATTGCTCGTGCTATTGCAAAAAATCCAGATATTTATATTTTTGATGATAGTTTTTCAGCACTTGATTTCAAAACAGATGCTAAACTTCGTCAAGAATTAAATCAACTTGTTAAAAAGACAAAAAGTACAGTTTTATTAGTAGGACAACGTATTGCTTCTATTATGGATGCAGACCAAATCATTGTCCTTGATGAAGGAAGAATTGTTGGTAAAGGGACACATGAGGAATTAATGAAATCATGTCAGGTTTATCAAGAAATTGCCTATTCTCAATTATCTAAGGAGGAACTAAGTCATGAGTAATGAAAGAAGAAGACAAGGGCCTCGTGGACCAATGGGTCGTGGAATGAGAGGTAATGGTGAAAAAGCCAAGAATTTTAAAGGAACATTAAAGAAATTATTTGTTTATTTAAAACCTTATTATTTTAAATTAGCGGTTGTTATTATTTTTGCGGTAGGGTCAACGATTTTTACGATTGTAGGACCAAAGATTCTTGCTAAAGCAACAGATAAATTATCTGAAGGAATTATGGCCAAGGTAACAAATACCGGTGGAATTGATTTTGATTATATTGGTATGATCTGTTTGATTCTTGTTGGTTTCTATCTTATCAGTGCACTTTTTAGTTTTATTCAAGGATTTGTTACATCTTCGATTTCACAAAAAGTTGCTTATGATTTAAGAAGCTCTTTATCTAAGAAGATGTCAAGAATGCCTTTAAGTTATTTTGATACAACAACAAGAGGAGATATTTTAGCACAGTTCTTCGACGAAAAAGTAGAAGAAACACTAATTCAACCAACAATAGTTTATAATTATCCAATAGAAAATTCTCCACTTGCTAAAAAAGTGCCAGAAGACCCAAGAATGACACAAAGATTTGAATTATTTATTGGTGGTAGAGAATATGCAAATGCATTTTCAGAGTTAAATGACCCAATAGACCAATATGAAAGATTTTTAGCACAAGTAAAAGCAAGAGAAGCTGGAGATGAAGAAGCAAACATGATGGATACTGACTTCGTAAATGCTTTGGAATATGGTTTACCTCCAACAGGTGGACTTGGAATAGGTTTAGATAGATTAATTATGTTACTTACAGACGAAGCATCTATAAGAGATATTTTACTATTCCCAACAATGAAACCTTTAGATTAATTCATAATTTAAAAAATGAAAGGAAAATGATTAGTGTATATAGATAAAAAGATTATTTATATTATTTTAGCAATAGTAGCTGGGTATTCGATGATAGGTTTACTATCAAATACAAATGCATTACTATCACTATTATACAGTATACCAGGTGTTTTAATAGCAATAACATTTCATGAGTTTGCACATGCTTTTGCAGCAGATAAATTAGGGGATGATACTCCAAGATTACAAGGAAGGCTTAGCTTAAATCCTTTGGCACATTTAGATCCAATAGGCTCATTAATGTTACTATTTGCAAGAGTTGGATGGGGAAAGCCTGTACAAATTAATCCAACAAATTTTAATAGAACAATATCTATGTCAAAAGGAGAAGCTATAGTTTCTGCGGCAGGTCCTATAATGAACTTTATA
>ERZ825137.4879-NODE-4879-length-12994-cov-4.125126_pt1 | contig 12994 bp, 9 predicted proteins | sample MGYA00519873_ERZ825137 | MGnify/ENA primary metagenome ERZ825137 (study PRJEB31778, sample SAMEA3449190) | human gut metagenome | biome: human gut; feature: human-associated habitat; material: faeces | place: United Kingdom | collected 2010/2012 ... | reverse complement strand
TTTTCATGCGCGATAGTATTATTTCTCTAAACGCGCTTTATCTTTATATCACAAGGAACCGGGCATGTCAACAGCAAATTTGATTCTGATTTTCAAAGCTCACAAATGCTCTGAATTTCGCCCGAATGCTGCTGAAATCTAAATTCGATTTTTTGTTTTGCCGAAGGAGAAAAACCATGAGAGACGCATTGAGTGACTTTACCGGAACCGTCCGCCGCGCCGTGGACGATTACCGCATGATACAGGAGGGCGACCGCGTGGCCGTCGGCGTGTCCGGCGGGAAGGACAGCATGGTCCTGCTCCTCGCGCTCAACTGCCTGCGGCAGTATTACCCGGAGCCGTTCGAGCTTGAGGCCGTGACGATAGAACTGGGCTTCGAGGGCATGGACTTCACGCCCGTGCGCGAGCTGTGCGAGAAACTCGATATACCGTACACCTGCGTCAAAACTGATATCAAGGAGATCGTCTTCGATGTGCGCAAGGAGGATAACCCCTGCTCGCTGTGCGCGAAGATGCGCCGCGGCGCGCTCAATAACGTCCTGCGTGAGCGGAACCTGAACAAGCTCGCGCTCGGCCACCATTTTGACGACGCTGTCGAGACCTATATGATGAGCCTGCTGTTCGAGGGGCGCATAAGCTGCTTCCAGCCCGTGACCTTCCTTGACCGCTCGGGCGTGACCCAGATACGCCCGCTCATCTACGCCGGGGAGCAGAAGATAACGAACCTCGCGCGCGAGCTGAATGTGCCCATCGTTGAGAACCCCTGCCCGGAGGATAAGGGCAGCAAGCGCTATGAGATAAAGCAGCTGCTGAAAACCATGAGCGTGCAGTACCCGGACATGAAGTCCAAGATATTCGGCGCGATGCAGCGCCTGCCGTTAAAGGGCTGGGGAAAGATAGAACGCTGAAACTGACGAACCCACCGGGAATATCCCCGGTGGGTTTTATTTCAGCTGCCGCCGTCCCTGACCAATATGATCCCGCCGTCCGCGGCCACCGCTGTGACCCTGTCCCCGCGAGCAATGCGTCCGTCAAGCAGCATGTCCGCCGCGGTGTCCTCAAGGCTGTGCTGCAGTGTCCGTCTCAGCGGCCTTGCGCCGAAGCGCTCATCATAGCCCTCGTGCGCCAGCCACTGCGCCGTCTCCGGCGGCACACTCAGCTCAAGGCCGAGTGCATTGAAGCGCTCGGCGACCCTTGTGAGCAGCGTCTGCGTGATCTCCAGCATGTCCTCCTCGCCGAGACGGCGGAAGATTATTGTCTCGTCCACACGGTTGAGAAACTCCGGTCGGAAGGTCGCGCGCAGCTCCTCCATGACGCGGCTGCGCATCGTCTCAACGTCGGGCTCCGCACCGCAGGTGAAGCCGAGCTGCGGGCGGTTTTCGGTTATCGCCTTCGCGCCGATGTTCGAGGTCATTACGATGACCGTGTTTGAAAAGTCTATGCGCCGCCCCGCTGAGTCTGTGAGGTGCCCGTCGTCCATGATCTGAAGAAGGATGCCCCACACGTCCTCGTGCGCCTTCTCTATCTCGTCGAACAGCACCACCGACCACGGCTTGCGCCGCACCTTCTCGGTGAGCTGGCCGCCGTCCTCGTAGCCGACGTAGCCGGGCGGGGAGCCTATCAGGCGGCTGACCGAGTGCTTCTCCATATACTCTGACATATCGAGCCGTATGATCGCGCCCTCGTCGCCGTAGACGGTCGCGGCCAGCGCGCGGCACAGCTCCGTCTTTCCGACGCCCGTGGGGCCTAAGAACAGGAACGAACCGACCGGCCTGCCCGGATCCTTGAGCCCGACGCGCCCGCGGCGTATCGCGCGCGCCACGGCGGAGACGGCTTCGTCCTGCCCGATGATGCGCTCGCGCAGCTGCTTTTCCAGCGTTAAGAGCCGCAGGCTCTCGTCTGCGTCAAGCCCCGTCACGGGTACGCCCGTCCACATGGACACGACCTGCGCCACGTCCTGCGTCTCGACGGTTATCCGCTCGCCCGCGACGTGTACTGCGGCTGCCGCCTCATCGAGCAGGTCGATGGCCTTGTCCGGCAGGAAGCGGTCGTTTATATACCGCACGGAGAGCTCGTAGGCCGCGCGCATCGCCCCGGCAGTGAGCCTGACGCCGTGGTGCCGTTCAAGCGGTGTGCGCACACTGCGCAGCATCTCCATCGTCTGCTCGCGGTCGGGCTCGCCGACCTTCACCGGCTGGAAGCGCCGTTCGAGCGCGGCGTCCTTTTCGATGTGCCGCCGGTATTCCTCCGGCGTCGTCGCGCCGATTATCTGCACCTCGCCGCGGCCAAGCGCGGGCTTGAGGATGTTTGCCGCGTCTATCGCGCCCTCGGCGCTGCCCGCGCCGATGATGGTGTGCAGCTCGTCTATAAAGAGGATGATGTCACCCGCGCGGCGCACATCGCGCAGCACGGACTTCACGCGCTCCTCGAAATCCCCGCGGTACTTTGTCCCTGCGAGCATCGCCGGGATATCCAGCGACACTATGCGCTTGTTTTTTAGCTCTGCCGGTGCCTGCCCCTGCGCAACGCACATCGCCAAGCCCTCCGCGACGGCGGTCTTGCCGACGCCCGGCTCCCCGACGAGCACCGGGTTATTCTTGCTGCGGCGCGAGAGGATCTGTATTGCGCGGCGTATCTCCTCCGTCCGCCCGACGACGGGGTCGAAGGCTCCGCCTGCGGCGAGGTCGGTCAGGTCGCGGCTGTACTGGTCGAGCACGCGCGTGTCCGCGCGGCGTATCGTGCTGCGCGCCGCGCCCGTCTGAGGCTTGCTGCGGAAATCCGGGTTCCCGAACACGGCCATGACGTCGGTGTAGATATCGTTGAGGTCGCAGCCGGCCTCGCGCAGAACGGCGGCGGCTCCGCAGTCGCTCTGGCGCAGCAGACCGAGCAGCAGGTGCTCAGTGCCGATGTAGCTCTGCTGAAGGCAGCGCGCCTCCTCCGCGGCGCGCTCCACCGCGCGCTGTGCCCGCTCGGTCAGCCCCTGGCTCGGCTTTGCGGGACTGCCGACACCGCTGCGGCGGATGATGATGCCGCGCAGCCGCTCGCCGTCGAGCCCCTGAGAGCGCAGAATGCGCGCGCCGAGGCCGTCCTTCTCCGCGATGATGCCGAGCAGCAGATGCTCAGTGCCGACATAGCCGTGACCCAGCTCACCCGCCGCTGCGCGTGCGTTTTCGATGGCAAGCTCTGCCCGCTGCGTGAATTTTTCGTTGCTTTTGATATGAACTACCCCCTCGGCGCGCCTTTTATAATAATTGATTATCACCCGTAAGCCCTGCTGAATCAGGCGAAACCGGTGATCCGCGTGAAAATTATTGCCAGTTTCAATGGAAAATATATCGTTCACAAATTTTGCGATTGATTTTTGAGCAGGATGTGATACAATACGGCATGTAGAGACCTTATATCCCCAAGAGGTGAATGGTCAAATAACATACGGAGGTAACACTATGGCTTTTGTTATCACTGATGAGTGCCTGTCCTGCGGTTCCTGCGCTGCACAGTGCCCCGCTGAAGCGATCGACATGGGCGATCTGCACTATGAGATCGACGCTGACAAGTGCGTTGAGTGCGGTTCCTGCGCTGCACAGTGCCCCGCTGAGGCTATTGTCCAGCAGTAAGGCTTGCACACAATAATAAAAGGGGCGATAAAAATCGCCCCTTTTATTATTTATACTGGTCAAAGAATCTCTTCGAGCTTCTTTGACCAAGAAGTTTGCGCTCAGACCCGCGCCTGCGTCAGAATAACACCGCAAGGTCATGCCGTGCCGCTTGCGGCGCGGCATTGACCGGCAATGTTATTCTTCCTTTTCAAATCGAACCCGCTTCGCTGGGCTTCGATTTGAGTCACGAATAGCCACCTCGACACTCTCTGAGCGAGAAGTATTTTCGCCGACGTACACGCCGCCGGCGAAAATGCATCTGAATTATTTTTTCGCCTTGCGAGGCGAAAAAACTCTGCGAGGCTTTTTACGGTTTGATCTACATCGTACTACTAATAAAGGAGGAGCTGCCGACATGCCGGGATTTGAACGGCTCTGGGAGAACGGCCCGCTTTTTGCTCAGGCCGAGCATTTCCGCCTCAGCACGGACTGCGTGCTTCTGGCGGATTTCGTGAATACAGCGGGAGCCGTGCGCGGCATAGACCTCGGCTGCGCTTCCGGGGCGATCGCGCTGCTGCTGCTCGCACGTACGGATAAGCTGCACATGACGGGGCTTGAGATAGTCCCGGAGGCCGCGTCTCTTGCGGAGGAGAACATGCGCGCAAACGCCCTTGACGCGCGCAGCGATATCGTCTGCGGCGATATTCGGCGGCACAGGGAGCTTTTCAAAGCCGGGAGCTTTGACCTTATAGTTGCCAATCCGCCGTATTTCCCGGTCGGGAGCGGGAAGCTCTCGCCCGACGCTGCGCGCGCCGCCGCGCGCGGCGAGACGCAGTGCAGCATGGAGGAGATATGCGCGGCCTCGGCCTTTCTCTGCCGCACCGGCGGGAGTGTGAATTTTGTCCATAAGCCTGAGCGGCTGTCGGAGCTGTTCTGCTGCATGACGGCGCACGGCATAGAGCCGAAGCGGCTGCGCCTTGTCTGCCATCGGGAGGGGGCGGTGCCGAACCTCGTCCTCATCGAGGGCCGCCGCGGCGGCAAGCCGGGGCTTAAGATAGAGCCGACGCTGATACTGCGCCGTCCGGACGGCAGCGAGACCGACGAGGTGCGCAGGATCTATCACAGGTGAATAATCATGGCGCGCTGCATGTGCAGCGCGCCATTTTAATACGTCCCGCAGGGACACAATATCCGCCGCCGCGTTTTGCGGCGGCCGTTTATTTTATCATTCTGTTCAGCTTCTCTATGCACTCGGGACACACGTACCTGCCGCCGAAAGAGACGATGTGCCTTACGCTGCCGCAGAACACACAGGCCTCGTGATACTTGCGAAGAATAATATTTTCTCCTTCAACATATATCTCAAGCGGGTCTTTCTCTTGTATATCCATCGTGCGCCTTAGCTCAATGGGCAGGACAACGCGCCCAAGCTCATCGACCTTGCGTACCATACCGGTGGATTTCACGATTCATCACTCCTTGTGTATATATGTTCCGCCCTGAGGGCGGATATCTGCTATTAAATATATCACAGGGAATGCGGGAAATAGCCAACATTCTATGAATTATAGGGAAAGGGAGTGCGCAGTGCTTATCGGACTTATCATCCTTGCCATATATGTTCTTTCCGCACTCTATGCCGCATACAGCGGAAGCGCGGCGCAGGCCGGGAGCGCCGTGCTTGAGGGCGCGGGCGCGGCGGTGAGCTTCTGCATTTCGATAGGAGGCGCGGTGTGCCTGTGGAGCGCGGTGGCCGAGCTTTTAGAGCGCAGCGGCGCGGCGGCATGGCTCTCGCGCCTGCTGCGCCCGGTGCTCATCCGCCTGTTCCCCGCAAGCGGGCAGGACAAAGCTGTCATCGCCGCCCTGTCGGAGAACGTCAGCGCGAATCTCCTCGGCCTCGGCAACGCCGCAACGCCCGCCGGGATCCGTGCCGCCAAGGGCATGGTGCGCCTTGGCGATACCCGCGCGCGGGATGAGCTGTGCCTGCTCGTCGTGATAAACACCGCGTCCTTCCAGCTCGTGCCGACGACGGTCGCCGCCGTCCGCGCGTCCTACGGAGCTGCCGCGGCCTTTGATATCATGCCCGCCGTGTGGGTGAGCTCCGCCGTGTCGCTCGCTGCCGGGATAGCCGCGGCGGCGGTCATGGAAAAGCTGTGGGACTGAATACGCTCTCGGGGCTTGTCCCCGCACTCATCATCGGCGCAGCCTGCATCGCGGGGATTTGCCGCGGCGAGGATGTTTTCTCCGCGCTGACGGCGGGTGCAGCAAAGGGGCTGCGCATCATGCGGGATATTTTCCCGGCGCTCGTCGTGCTCTTCCCGGCGATATACCTGCTGCGCGCCTCGGGACTGCCCGAGCACATCGGCGCGCTGCTGCGCCCGCTGTTGTCCGCGCTCGGCATCCCGGAGGAGACGGTGCTTCTCATGCTGCTGCGCCCCGTCTCGGGGAGCGCTGCGCTCTCCGCGGCGGCGGACGTCATCTCCCGCTGCGGGGCGGACTCTCTTGCCGGGCGCACTGCCGCCGTCATGTGCTCCTCAAGCGACACGACCTTTTATGTCATTGCCGTGTACTTCACCGCCGCCGGGGTAAAGGACAGCCGCTGGGCTGTCCCCGCCGCGCTGTGTGCGGACGCAGCGGGCTTCCTTTCCGCAGCGTGGATATGCCGCATCCTATGGGGAGCAAGTTGACCATAAAAATACAGATATGGTAAATGTTTACTCACAGCCCGCAACAAAATATTATGCTAATATATATATATATATATATTGACTTTCGCAGCACCGTCTGTTATGATACACTTTGATTCTGAAAATGGAATTTTTCGAAAACATTCCAATGATAAAATGACATGCGTACCGGTTTTTCTGAAACTTTTTCATAATATGGTGCAAATAAATTAACACATACATAGGATAAGGTGTTGCAATGCTGTATAGAAATCATAAGGCGAATAAGGCGCTGCGTATATTAGCTCTCCTGTTAGCGCTGATCTGTATATTCACAATAGCCGATCCTGCGGTCTACGCTATGGGGCAGGAAGAGAACGAGGGACAGCAGACCGAGCAGGTGCAGGAGGACAAGCAGGAGCAGGACAGCAACGCAGGCGGCGGTACAGAGCAGACCGGCGGGGATAACGGTCCCGACAAGAATACGAACGGCGACAACGGGAACGGCGACCCGGATAAGGTCGACGGCGACAACGGCAGCGGCGACCCGGATAAGGACGACGGCGACAACGGCAGCGGCGATCCGGACAAGGGGGACAACAGCGGCAACAACGACCCGGATAAGGATAACGACAAAGACACCGATAGCGACGATAATGCAGACCCGGACAAGCAGGCTGGCGACGATACCAATAAGGAAAAAGTCGAGGAGAGCGAAAACGCCGCTGCAAGCGTGGAGCTGTTCCTTGCCGTGAACGGCGTATGGAAGAATGTCGGCACACGCAGCGTGAACCTTGACGCGAGCACCAAGCGGTACTATATCACCGCCGCGGAGCTTGAGAGCGTCTATGGCATCTACGGCTTCAGTGCGGAGGATATTAGTGCAGACCTGCGCATCTTCCCGCACACAGATAAAAAGAATTACGATACCATTTGGGCGGATGCAAAACCGTATCAGACCGAGAGCGGCGAGTGGCGTGTACCGCTCAGCACGAACATTGACAATTATCTGTATTACCTGCCGGGCAATGTTGGCGGGAGCGCATCGTTCTTTGCCCAAAAGGCATCCCGCGATGATGCCGCCGTGCTTGCGGATAACACCTTCTACACCGTCTCCGTCTCCGACACGACCGGGACGGAGGACACTGCAACGGGAATATATTATGTCTTTACTGGGAAAGAGTTTAGCATCACCCTCATCCAGCACGACGAGCACGAGTGGAGAATAACGAACCCCGATACAGGTGACACCATTGAGCCGGATGAAACCGCACAGCAGGACGATGGGAAGGTCAAGTATACCTTCAATGCGGTCACTTGCCCGATAAAGATCATGCTCGCTGACGAGAGCAAGACCACATATACGATACACTATAACGCCGCGACGCTCGATGCGACGAAGGAGCAGCTTGGTCAGATAGCAGTCTCACAGCAGACCGTGCTGAAGGACGGCTGCATCGACGGACAGGCTGAGCTGGAGGTTACGTTAAGCCTTGGCGAAGGTGACGAATATATGCTTCGTCGCCCGGACGAGGAACAGCTCACGGTATTGGTATCCGGTGATAAGGGAAAGAAATTCATTTACTTTTTTGATGGATGGCGCGTTGCAGGCAGCAATGAACTCATTCCGGCGGACACGATACTGACAGCTGCGAATATTCTCCGCTATGAGGAGAACGGCGCTCTGACGCTCAACGCGGTATGGAAGGCGAAGGATGCGAATGGCCGTATTTCGACTGTGAACTTCTATGTCAACCTCTACTGCGAGATCGCCGATAATCTTTCCAACGGTTTTTCTTCAGCACCGGAATCAAATTTTACAACTTCCATATACTACACTGGGATATTCGGAACGGACAATGTCCCAGTCGGCAGTGATCTCAACTGCATGCTGCTCGCGCCGGCGACTGCGGCGGAGAACGCCTATGCAACAGATACGGCTCTGCGCGAAATGACCAATACTCCGCTTGACAGCGGTGTGATACTCGAAAGCGTTCCCAGTGATGAAGAGGTATTCAGGCAGATAAGAAACAGCGGCACCACCATCAAGGTGGAGGGCGTTGCTATCCCGAGTACCAGACTGACGACCGATCATTTCAAGGTGCGCTGGTATGTCCTGAAATATGATAAGAGCGACGGCTGGCATGTCGACGGCATCCTTGTCGCGAAGGAGGGACACCTGCGCGTCAGGAAGAGCTTCCTCGGCGACAGTGCAGGCATCGCACAGATCACCGATCCGCAGAATGATTTTGAGATCACTGTAAAGCACACCCCGCTGACCGGGAACGCCATAACGGAGGACTATGAACTGACGCTCGTACCGAAGGCGGAGGAGAAGCGCGAGGGGAAGTTAGGCTACACGAGCTATGACGAAGCGACGAAAACATACGAATGGATACTGACAGGCAACGTCGTTGACTTTTATACTTTGAGCGAACTCAACTATACATCCAAGACGCAGAAGGAAAGCGAATGGCAGAGCAGCAGCCGGTATATCATAAGCGGCACCGGAGCAACAGCGGATGACCGCGCATGGCAGGTATATAACGGTACCGGCGTCAGGACAAGGATGGAGTCCTACGCGACCGATGTGCCGGAGGCAGCATATAAAACGCTCACATTCCGCAATACCTATGTGCGTTCCGGGATGCTCACGCTCTATAAGGAGGACTCGTTCACCCGCAAGGGGCTGAGTGGAGTTAGATTTACACTTGCCGCCGCTGATGAAGGTACAGAACTTGTGCTTTACCGCAAGCCAAATACGAGCCAGTATTCCACAGATGAGAACGCCGGACTCGACGGCTACACCGCGGAGGTAACTGACAAGACACTTGAGACCGATGCATACGGCAATGTCTACCTTGAGCTTATGGAAGGCAGCTATAAGCTGATCGAGGAGGTACCGTCCGGATATGACGGCGCTGCGGAGATAGGCTTTTCGGTCGACGGCAGCGGTAACCTGACTGCACTGTCAGCCCATGATAAAGACGGAAAAGATGTCACGGACAAATATGTCAGCGGACTAAACACGGCACGCCTGACTGTAAGAAACGATTCCAAGCTCCTCACTACTGTCACTGCCGTAACTGACTGGGCAGATTCCACCCCGGAGAACCAGCGCGTTCCGGTGCAGGTAGAGCTGTGGTGCGGCGGCGTCAGGATGACCGGCAGCGAATACCGCCAGACCTTCAAGCGCGGCGTGGCGGACGGCCCGCTGGAAAAGATCGGCCCTGCCGACACCACCGGCACCACCGTGCGCTTCAAGGCGGACCCGGAGATGTTCACCGACACCACCGTGTATGACTACGACACCCTGCTCACCCGTCTGCGGGAAGAAGCCTTCCTGAACGCAGGCGTGCGCATCACCCTCACCGATGAGCGGCCCGACCCGAACCGGGAAGAGCCGGTGCTGAAGGAGAGTATGTGCTACGAGGGCGGCATTCGCAGCTTCGTGGAATACCTGCAGAAAAAGCGGGAGAACGAGGTGCTGCACCCCCAGGTGATCTACCTGAAGGGCCAGATTGAAAACGCCCAGGCCGAGGTGGCCATGCAGTACTCCTCCAGCTACAACGAGCTGATCCTCAGCTTTGCCAACAACGTCCACACCCCGGACGGCGGCACCCATGAGGAGGGCTTCAAGGCTGCCCTCACCCGCGCCATCAACGACTTTGGCCGCGAGAAGGGCTACCTGAAGGACAAGGACGAGAACCTCTCCGGCAACGATGTGCGCGAGGGCCTGGTCTGCGTCATCAGCGTCAAGCTCACCGAGGCCCAGTTTGAGGGCCAGACCAAGGCCAAGCTGGGCAACACCGAGATTCGCACCTTGGTGTCCGGCATGGTATACACCAAGCTGAAGGAGTTCCTGGAAGAGAACCCCGGCGTGGCCAAGGCCCTGTATGAAAAGGCAACCCAGGCCGCCCGCGCCCGCGCTGCGGCCCAGCGCGCCCGCGAGCTGGTGCGCCGCAAGAGCGCGCTGGAAACCAGCCGTATGCCCGGCAAGCTGGCCGACTGCCGCGAAAAAGACCCCTCCAAGACCGAAATTTACATCGTCGAGGGCGATTCCGCCGGCGGCAGCGCCAAGATGGGCCGCGACTCCAACATCCAGGCCATCCTGCCGCTGTGGGGCAAGATGCTCAATGTCGAGAAGGTCCGCGAGGACAAGGTCATCGGCAACGACAAGCTCCAGCCCGTCATCACGGCCCTCGGCGCGGGCATCGGCGAGGAATTCCACCTCGATAAGCTCCGCTATCACAAGATCATCATCATGGCCGATGCCGATGTCGACGGCAGCCATATCCGCACGCTGCTGCTGACGTTCTTCTTCCGCTATATGCGCCCGCTCATCGAGAACGGCTATGTCTATTCCGCCATGCCGCCCCTGTATAAGCTCACCCGCGGCAAGACGTCCCGCGTCGCCTTCTCCGACGACGAGCGCGACCGCATCTCCGCCGAGCTCCGCGCGGACAATCCCAATGCCAAGGTCGATATCTCCCGCTATAAGGGCCTCGGCGAGATGGATGCCCACGAGCTGTGGGAGACCACCATGGACCCCGAAAAGCGCACGCTCAAGCAGATCCGCCTTGAGGACGCCGTCAAGGCCGATGAGATCTTCACCCTCCTCATGGGCGAAAAGGTCGAGCCGCGCAAGGAATATATCGAGCAGAACGCAAAGTATGTCGTGAATCTGGACTATTAAGCGAACCGGCCACCGTTAAAACGGCACCGGCCCCCGAATTGTCATTGCGAGGGCGCTTTGCGCCCGTGGCAATCTCGGGAAGGCACTGCCGTCCCGTACCGGCTGCCGATAAACAGTATGCACCGAAGTATAGAGTGTAGCGGCGCTCACTGCGCAAGACCGCCGGGCGAGAGAAGAATGTAGCGGCGCTCACTGAGCGCCTTGCAGACTGGCAAGTTATAGGGCGGCATCGCCGAACGCACACGCCTTGTAGGGGAGCGGACAGCCGGGCCCGGCACTGCACCTGCGAAATAAACAGGCTATCGTTAAAATGGTGAAAACCAAAGGTTTGTCATTGCGAGGAGGCCAAAGGCCGACGTCGCAATCTCGCAGTACAATGCCGGATAACAGGGGAGTTCCGGCGAAAACGTAAGCGCCTTCCCGAGATTGCCACGTCGCTCCGCTCCTCGCAATGACACATCAGGGTAATGCGGCGGTGCACCAGCACCCTCCTGCCGTTGAATACTCCCGTACAAGGCGCTCAATACCCGCAAGGGGCACGCCGCATCCATAAGGCGGCAGAGCCGCCAACGGCTGCGCAGTGAGCGCCGCTACAGACGCAATTGGTGCACACCATTTTTCGATACCCGGTGCAAACTGCCAGTATTGCTCCGGGAGGGGCACGCCGCTCCCCTACAATGGCTGGTGCAGTCGCTACATTGCGGCGAACGAAAAAGCGGCCGGGGATCCCCCCGGCCGCTGCGGCTGCCGCTCAGCAGCCCACACCAAACAGAATGCTCCGCATCATCCGGATCGCGCTGCAATCAAAATCATGGATACAGAACATGGGAAACCTCCTCCTGTGGATTCGTCTCGCGAGAACTGGACAGATGATATCAGATCTGTTACTATTTTGCAGCCACAGGAATTTCCAAATTACTTCTAGGCCGTCATGATTCCATTTATTTCTTCTCGCAAAGTGCACAGGAAACCCGAAGAGCCTCCCGCAAAGCACCAACGAGCGTCTGGTCAGCCTCCATTGTAAAGTGCAGTGAATGCCTTGCAAATGTTGCGCCAAGTTGGCCCGCGACGGTCAGTCTCCCCCCACGCAGCTTGAACGTCATATATCCGTCCGTATCATCGCCGATATCACGGATGCAGAATTCGCCCTGCAGGTTTTGACTTACCTGTTCCATTGCTGCAAGAAGTTCTGTATAGAAATGATCAAACAGCGTAAAGGCATCATAGCCCATAAAACCTGAACTTTCATAGGCCACGCCGAATGTCACACAGGGCATGCCCGGCTGATATTGATATTGCCGTTCCTCCGATACCGTGCACAGGCGCAATCTGGTCTTTCCGTCGTCCCAAAGTACGATGTCACGTTCTATTGTCATCCCGACTGCGCCTCCCACACGGCAGATTTGGCCACAGACAGAGAAAAAACCCTTGTCCTCAGGACAAAGGTTGTTTTCTGGTGACCCGTACGGGACTCGAACCCATGTTACCGCCGTGAAAGGGCGGTGTCTTAACCACTTGACCAACGGGCCATATAAAAGGCGCAGTCAAAAGGCTGCGCCTTTTTTTGGTAGCGGCACCTGGATTCGAACCGGGGACACTGCGGGTATGAACCGCATGCTCTAGCCAACTGAGCTATGCCGCCATCTCTGCTCTCCTGAACAGCATACGAATTGTACCAGAATGACCGCGGCTTGTCAACACAAATTTTAGATTTTCTTCCTCTTTTTTTCAAAAAATCTGGTTCAAGTAAAAAACTTGCTCTTGAAATCCGCTGACTCTTATGTTATGATAGGAAAGCTTTGGAGGGTTAGCTCAGCTGGTTAGAGCGTCCGCCTCACACGCGGAAGGTCGACGGTTCGAGTCCGCCACTCTCCACCATCATTGTCAGCCAATTTTGATGACACTGCTCCAAATGCAGTGTCATCAAGGCTTTCCGGGCCTAAAAGGCTCGGAAATTTTTTTATTGATGACAGACACAGTTTTTGAGCGACTGACCGGACTCGAACCGCCGTTTAACGGGATTTCAGAGTTTA
>ERZ825137.4877-NODE-4877-length-13000-cov-3.673156_pt1 | contig 13000 bp, 10 predicted proteins | sample MGYA00519873_ERZ825137 | MGnify/ENA primary metagenome ERZ825137 (study PRJEB31778, sample SAMEA3449190) | human gut metagenome | biome: human gut; feature: human-associated habitat; material: faeces | place: United Kingdom | collected 2010/2012 ... | reverse complement strand
CTCGTGCTTATAACAACAGGAAGCCAGGGAGAATCTATGGCGGCTCTGTCACGTATGGCAGCAGATATCCATAAGAAGATCTCGATCATGCCGGGTGACACGATCATTTTAAGCTCTAATCCGATCCCGGGTAATGAAAAAGCGGTATCGAATATCATCAATGAACTTTCTGAAAAGGGAGCGAATGTTATTTTCCAGGATACGCACGTATCCGGACATGCGTGCCAGGAAGAGCTGAAACTGATCTATTCACTGGTAAAACCAAAATATGCAATTCCGGTTCACGGAGAATACCGTCATCTGAAAGCGAACGCAGGTATTGCAAAATCTCTTGGGATTCCGAAGGACAACATTTTTATCCTCAAGTCAGGCGATGTACTCGCACTGGATGATGAAAGTGCAGAAGTTTTAGATAAGGTACACACAGGAGAAATCCTGGTAGATGGACTCGGTGTTGGTGATGTCGGTAATATTGTACTGCGTGATCGTCAGCATCTGGCAGAAGACGGAATCCTGATTGTTGTTCTGACACTGGAAAAGCGTACCAACCAGCTTCTTGCCGGACCTGATATCGTATCCCGTGGATTTGTTTATGTACGTGAATCTGAAAGCCTGATGGAAGAGGCACGGAAGGTTGTTACGGAAGCGGTTGAAAAATGTCTGATGAGCCGTCATGCTGACTGGAGCAAGATTAAGCTTGTGATCCGCGACACAATGAATGATTTTATCTGGAAAAGAACCAAGAGAAAACCAATGATCCTTCCGATCATTATGGATGTATAATATAAAGATGCCTGTGGCATTTTTATGAAAATAAGCAGATGCGAAGATATCTGCATAAAGAAGCGCAGTCAGAGTTGAAAAGAAAATAAACTTTGTCTGCGCTTCTATGATAAATGTATAGGATAAGAATTCCCTTGGAAGAAAAGAGGAAAATATGATAGTAGAAGAACGACTGACGACTTACCTCCATTCTCTGGAAAGCGCGGACATCCCCGTTCTCGATGAGATCGAACAGGAAGCCCTTGCGGACATGGTTCCGATCATCCGCAAAGAGACAAAAAGTTTTCTGAAAGTAATGCTGGAGATCAAACGTCCGGTAAAGATTCTTGAAATTGGGACAGCAGTTGGATTTTCGGCAATTCTGATGGGAAAATATTCTCCGGAGGAATGTCGCATTACAACAATCGAAAATTACGAAAAAAGGATTCCAATTGCCAGAGCCAATTTTGCCAGGGCAGGTATGGAACAGAAAATTACGTTGCTTGAAGGCGATGCACTGGAGATTATGAAAGGCATGCCGGATGATGCAGGATTTGATTTTGTGTTTATGGATGCCGCAAAGGGACAATATCCGGCATATTTAGAACAGGTGATGCGTTTCCTTGTGCCGGGAGGGATCCTGATCACGGATAATGTGTTGCAGGACGGAGATATTATTGAGTCACGGTTTGCGGTGGAAAGAAGAGACCGCACGATCCATAGCCGGATGAGGGAGTATCTGTATACTCTGAAACATCATCCTGAGCTTGAGACATCTATTCTTCCGCTGGGAGATGGAGTGGCACTGAGCGTGCGAAAATAAAAACAGGAGATAACAGTAACAGAAAGGAAAAAAATAATGGCAAGACATCCTGAATTATTGATACCGGCAAGCAGCCTGGAAGTGTTGAAGACTGCAGTCGTATTTGGAGCAGATGCAGTTTATATTGGAGGAGAAGCATTTGGACTTCGTGCAAAGGCAAAGAACTTTTCCAAAGAAGATATGATGGAAGGAATCCGGTTTGCACATGAGCATGATGTAAAAGTATATGTAACTGCAAATATTCTGGCACATAACTACGATCTGGAAGGCGTGCGGGAATATTTTAAAGAGTTAAAGGAAATAAAACCGGATGCATTGATCATTGCTGATCCGGGTGTATTTGAGATCGCAAAAGAAGTATGTCCGGAAATTGAAAGACATGTGAGTACACAGACCAATAATACAAATTATGCAACTTATATGTTCTGGTACAGACAAGGGGCGAGCAGAGTTGTATCTGCAAGAGAACTTTCCATGCGTGAGATCAAAGAAATCCGTGCACATATCCCGGATGATCTGGAGATTGAGACATTCGTACACGGTGCAATGTGTATTTCTTATTCCGGAAGATGTCTGCTCAGTAATTTCTTTACAGGCAGGGATGCAAACCATGGCGCATGCACCCATCCGTGCCGCTGGAAATATTCTGTTGTGGAAGAAACCCGTCCGGGAGAATATATGCCGGTTTATGAAAATGAGAGAGGAACGTATATTTTCAATTCAAAAGACCTCTGCATGATCGAACATATTCCGGAGCTTATCGATGCGGGGATTGACAGCTTCAAGATCGAAGGAAGAATGAAAACGGCTCTGTATGTGGCAACTGTAGCGAGAACATACCGGAAAGCAATTGATGATTATCAGAAAGATCCGGAGCTTTACAGGAAGAATATGCCGTGGTATCTGGACCAGATCTCGAATTGTACCTATCGGCAGTTTACAACTGGATTTTTCTTTGGAAAACCATCGGAAGAGGCACAGATTTATGACAGCAACACCTATATCCGGGAGTACACATATCTTGGAATCACAGAAGAGATTAAAGATGGTATGGTGAAGATCGAACAGAGAAATAAATTTTCGGTGGGCGAGACGATTGAGATCATGAAACCGAACGGAGATAACGTGGAGGTTCAGGTAAAACGGATCGTAAATGAAGAAGGAGAAGAACAGGAGAGTGCACCACATCCGAAGCAGGTACTGTATGTAGAACTGTCCGGTAGGGCTGACAAGTACGATATTCTCAGAAGAAAAGAGGAAGCAGATGAATAAAAAAACGTGGAAGCCATATGCGGCGATCGTACTGATCCTTCTGTACGGCGTGGATATATTCTGGCTTTCCGGATTTTGTGTCTATTATTTTGGTGAGTGGGGAATTCCAATGTATGAGGGTCTTCTTGCGGTGCTGGCACTTGGAATAGTAGTGCTTTTCAGGGAAGACGTAAAGCGTGCATTTCCATTTCACAGACCGACGATCGCAAAGACTGTCGGAACATTGCTGATGTGGATCGGAACCCTTCTGATCACGATGATTCCGACATCGATCCTGCTTTATGTATTTCCGGAGCAGATGAGTGGGGCTACAGAAAGTGTGAGTGAATTATCCGGCGGACTGCCGTTTGGACTTGCATTTCTTCTGATCTGTGTCACGCCGGCGATTTTTGAGGAAATAGCATTCAGAGGCGGGCTTTTCAGCTGTTTTCGTGGCTTTAGGAGTCCATGGCCGGCAATTCTGATCAGTGCAGCAGTGTTCGGTGCATTTCACGGAAGCTTCTGGCGGTTTGTGCCGACAGCGATGCTTGGAATCGCCATGGGATATCTGCTTGCCGAGACGGATAACATGTTTTATAACATGTTCTTCCATCTGATCAATAATGCGTTACCGACATTGCTTTTACAGCTTACTTCCAGTGTAGCTTCAGAGCAGATGGAAAGTGCAGAAGCTATGGCATCGACAGGCATTTTGCTTGTGACGGTGGCGGTGTATTTTATTTATGCTTCGGCAGGACCGTTTCTGATTTATGCGGGGAATTACCTGATCCATAAAGGGCAGCCGGGATACGACAGGGGACTTCTGCCAAGAGAGAAAAAGAAAACTCTGCTGGGGCTTGTGATTGTAAGTAGCGTCTTTCTGGGACTTGGCATTCTGCTTTTTGGTATAGGAATGTTTGAGTAGAGTGTCCTGTCTGCCGGTGTGAAAGAAGCATCATGAATTTTAAAATGGACAGACAGGATCTAGACCGGCAAAAATTAAAAATGAGAAGGAAGAAAGCAGGGGCGGAGTTTTTGGATCGCCCCTTTTTCAATTCGCGAAACGTAGGAACGTGAGATGCCAAGAGAAGCTGCAACTTCTTTCTGGGTATATTCTTTTTCACCATAAAGACCGTAGCGTTTTTTCAGTACCAGCTGTTCGCGGTCGGTGAGAACGGATTCCAGTTTTTCATAGAGAAGAGAAATATCATTTTTCAGGGCAAGCTGCATACAGGCATCTTCTTCATCAGATTCGATGACATCATACAGGCGGATCTCATTCCCTTCCCGGTCTGTACCGATCGGTTCGTATAGGGAGGTTTCCCGGTTACTCTTCCGCTTGGTGCGCAGCATCATCAGAAGTTCATTTTCGATGCAGCGGCAGGCGTAGGTGGCAAGCCGGGCTTTTTTGTCCGGGTTAAAGGTGGAAACTGCTTTGATAAGGCCGATGGTTCCGATGGACAGAAGATCTTCTGTATCGTCCTCCAGATGCTGATATTTTTTTATGACATGAGCGACCAGACGGAGATTGCGCTCGATCAGAATATGACGGGCCTCATTGTCACCGTCTGCACTGCGTCTCAGAAGCTCGGATTCCTCTTTTGGAGTAAGAGGCGGAGGAAAGGATTTCAATACGATTACCTCAAAATAGAGTTACTAACATTGTATGTAAAAGTGAAATGTTCTGTGCTTTTCCATTCGGGTTATTTTGCGCTTGTGGTACGTCTGAAAATGCGTTATAATGAGCGTTGAATCATGTAGTAGCAGATATGTTTTACAAAAGAAATGAGATTACGAGAGAAAAGGAAAAAATTATGGGAATAAGGACAAGATTAGCGGTACTTGCCTGTAAGACATCCAATGCAGTCCTGCGGCGGATGGGACGAGGCGGAACGAACCTGCCGGGCAAGATCGCATTAAAAATTGACAAAGATATTTTAAAGGAATTATCACGTGGGGTGAAGGTTACGGTAGTGACCGGAACCAATGGAAAGACGACCACGTCCCGTATGATCGAGCAGGCATTTGAAGAAGCCGGATATAAGTACTTCGCAAATAAATCCGGTGCCAATCTTCTGACCGGGATCATTACGGTGTTTGCACAGCACTGCAGTCTTTCTGGCAAGTGTTCCTACACACACGCACTGATCGAGTGCGATGAGGCAGCGTTCCGTAAGACCAGTGAGATGCTGCCGGTAGAGTGTCTGGTAGTCAACAATATTTTCCGTGACCAGTTGGACAGATATGGGGAGATCACCCACACGTTGAATGCAATCCGCGAAGGAATTACCCACGTACCGGATGCAACCCTGTGCCTGAACGCGGACTGTTCATTGACGTCATCTCTTGCAGATGATGTACCGAATAAGGTTGTATGGTTCGGGGTGGATGTGCCGATTTACAAAGAGACAGCGTTTGAATTGTCTGATGCAGTGTACTGTATTCATTGTAAGACAGAATATGAATACGATTACAGAACTTACAGCCATCTTGGCGGTTTCCGCTGTCCGAAATGTGGATATCACCGGCAGACACCGCAGGTTGGCGTGACGCAGGTAGTGCGCACCGGAGCAGATTCTTCGGATATCGTGTTAAATGCATTCGGGCATAGCCATGATGTGCACATTAATCTTCCGGGAGGTTACAATATTTACAATGCGGCAGCCTGTGTTGCGGCTGCGGAGATTGTTGGAATCGATGAAGACACAGCAGTTGATGCACTCAGCAGATTTGAGTGTGGTTTCGGACGTGCGGAACAGTTTGAACTTGGCAAGTCTAAAGCACGTATGATGCTTGTCAAGAACCCGGCAGGGTACAATCAGGTCATCAACCAGATCTCTAATGATGAGGAAGAGTGCAAGATTGCGTTCCTTCTGAACGACCGTTATGCAGATGGAACCGATATCAGCTGGATCTGGGATGTGGATTTTGAAGCACTTGCCCGCCAGAGCGCACGCTTTACCCGTATTCTGGTATCCGGAGTCCGTGCAGATGATATGGCACTCCGCCTGAAATATGCAGGATTTGACACTGGACGGATTGAAGTGATCCGCGACTACGAGAATCTTTTAGAAGCAATCGGAGCGGATGAGACACCGACATTTATTATGCCGACTTATACCGCTATGTTTGATCTGCGCGGCGAGATCAGCAAGCATACCGATATTAAGGCATTTTACGAATAAGGAGGGAATTATGGAACTGAATATCTGTCATCTCTATCCGGACATCCTTAATCTGTATGGAGACCGGGGCAATATCATCACAATGAAACGTCGTATGGAGGATCGGGGAATCAAGGTCAATGTAGAAGGCTGCTCGATCGGAGAAACGCTGGATGCAAACCGCTATGATATCTTCTTCATTGGCGGAGGTCAGGATTTTGAACAGGAAGTCCTTCTGAAAGACCTGGGGACCGGAAAAGCAGCAGAGATCCGCGCGGCTGTGGAAGATGAAAAGACCTTCCTCGCAATCTGCGGAGGCTATCAGATGCTTGGCCAGTATTATAAGACCTGGGATGGTGTCCAGCTCGATTTTACCGGCGCGATCAACATTCATACCGTTGGATCAAAAGAGCGTATGATCGGCAATTATATGTTTGAGACCCTCCCGGAGAGCAGTGGAGCGGTCGTAGTCGGCTTTGAAAATCATTCCGGCAAGACCTACCTGGGTGAAGGCGTATCACCACTCGGCAAAATGCTCAAAGGCTACGGCAACAACGGAGAAGACCAAACCGAAGGAGCCCGCTACAAAAATGTCTTCGGAACCTATTCGCACGGCTCCCTTTTACCAAAGAACCCGGTACTCTGTGATTTTATATTACAAACTGCCCTCGAACGCAAATACGGTCAAATAGAACCACTTGCGCCACTGGAAGACACCCTGGAATTAAACGCCAACGAATACATGAAACAAAGATTAAGCAAATAATGCTTATTTAGAAAATGCCACTGCACACAGGGTTCCATCCCACCTGTGCAGTGGCATTTTGTCCCATCTATGATACAGCAAGGCAAAACTTTGCCAGTAAAGTACGGCGGTCATCGTGGGAAAATCAAAAGAGATGATTCTCCCACGATGACCTCACAACCTACTCCCACAAATTTCCCCTCTCAATCATCTTGACAAAATCCCCTACCCATACTATCATAAGGATACATTTTCTAAAAGATATCGGTTTTCTTTTAGCAAATCACTCATGGCATTTCGCCATACATTTTCTGAAATAAAACTTCTGAACTTTTGCCGGGGAAAGGCAAGGGTGAATTTAATATGGGATTTTATAAGGTACATTCGGCAACGATTCTGGGGCTGAAAGTAGAATTTGTGCAGGTAGAGGCAGATGCAGGGAACGGACTTCCAATGTTTCATATGGTGGGATACCTGTCTTCTGAGGTAAAGGAAGCCGCAGAACGGGTAAGAACTGCCATGCGTAATGCCGGTTATATCATGCCGGCGAAAAAGATTGTAATCAATCTGTCGCCGGCATGTGTCCGCAAGAAGGGATCGGTATTTGATCTTCCAATTGCAGTTGCAGTACTCGGGGCAATGGGGATTTTCCCGGAAAAAGCAGCGGAGGATATTTTACTTGCAGGAGAGCTCGGACTGGATGGAAAGCTGCAGCCGGTAGAGGGAATCCTTCCGATTGTTTTGGAAGCAAAGAAGGCTGGTTTTAGGTGTTGTGTGATTCCGAAGTCAAATGAGGATGAGGGAAGGCTGGCGCAGGGAATACAGATTTTTGGGGCAGAGACTCTGGAGGAGGTATGCAGATGGCTGAAGGGTGAGTATATGCCTCAGATGGAGAAAACTGACCGGGAAGAGGCTCATGGAACGGAAGAATGGGACATAGATTATAGTGATATTCAGGGACAGGAAGCAGTAAAAAGAGCGACGATGGTGGCGGTGGCAGGAGGACATAACCTGCTTTATGTCGGTCCGCCTGGTTCCGGAAAGACGATGCTTGCCAAACGGATCCCGACGATCCTACCACCGCTTGATCGGGAAGAAAGTCTGGAGATCACGGGGATTTACAGTACGGCTGGACTGCTTAAAAGAAAGAATCCGCTGATCTGGCAGAGACCGTTCCGGGAGGTCCATCATACTGTGACGCGGGCAGCGCTCATCGGAGGCGGACGAATCCCATCGCCGGGAGAAGCAACACTTGCGCATGGAGGTGTCCTTTTTCTGGATGAGCTGGCGGAGTTCCCGAGAGGTGTTCTGGAAGTGCTCAGGCAGCCACTGGAAGAAAAATGCATTCATCTGGCAAGGCAGCAGGGAGCTTATATTTTTCCGGCAGACTTTATGTTGGTTGCTGCAACGAATCCATGTCCCTGCGGAATGGCTCCTGGTCCCCAATGTACCTGTACGCCCGGGCAGATCCGGAATTATCAGGGAAAATTGAGCCAGCCGTTTCTGGATCGGATTGATATCTGCATGGAGGCACCCAAGGTCGAATATGAAGAACTGACCGGAAAGGGAACAGGGATGGATTCCAGAACCATGCGAGGAAAAGTGATGCTTGCAAGAATGCGTCAGATGGATCGTTTTCGAGAAGAAAAGCTGACAAAAAATGCACAGATGGGGCAAAATGAAATTGAAAAATACTGCCGTCTTGGGAAAGAGGAAGAACGGATGATGCGCCAGGCTTATGAAGTGATGAAACTGACGGTGAGAAGCTATCATAAAGTGTTGAAGGTGGCACGGACGATCGCAGATATGGAGGAAAAAGAGGAGATCGATCTTGTGACACTCCGAGAGGCACTGGGTTATCGGGTTATGGATAAAGAATATTGGGGATAAGAGAAATGAGTGAAATGTGGTATACATACTGGCTGGCGTGTGTGGAAGGAATCACAGGTGACAGAAAGTGTGAATTATGCAGAAAGAACGGATCTGCGGAAGCAGTATATTATATAGAAGAAAAAGGGATCAGAGAACAGATAATTACAGAAAAAGAGTGGGGGATCCTGAAAGAAAGTAAGAAAAAAAGGAATTGGAGGGAAGCGTATCAAAAAGTGGTGGATCGGGGAATTCAGATGGCAGTCCGGGGACAGAACAATTATCCGAAACGGTTTGAAGAACTTGCGGGAATGCCGTATGCACTCTTTTTTATCGGGGAGATGCCACGGGAGGGAATGCCGTCGGTGGCAGTGGTGGGTGCCAGAAGATGTAGCAGCTATGGTGAGAAAATGACGCTTCGCTTTGTTGAAAGACTTGCGGAGAGCGGAATCCAGATCATCAGTGGAATGGCACTGGGAATTGACGGAATGGCACACCGGGCTGCATTAAATGTCGGAGGGAAAACATTTGCGGTTCTGGGAGGCGGAGCAGATGTATGTTATCCTGCGGCACATAAAGGACTCTATAAAGATTTAATAAAGCGGGGAGGCATACTGTCTGAACAGCCACCGGGAACTCCACCGGTTGCCTGGCATTTTCCGGCAAGAAACCGTCTGATCAGCGGACTTGCCGATGTGGTACTTGTTATGGAGGCAAAAGAAAAGAGCGGATCCCTGATTACAGCAGACATGGCTCTTGAACAAGGAAGAGATATTTATGCTCTCCCGGGGATGGTGACAGAGCCGCTGAGCTGTGGCTGTAACCGCCTGATCCGGCAGGGAGCAGGGATTCTTCTGAATGAAGAAGATTTGCTGGAAGAACTGGTTATAAAAGGGCTGCTAAAGAAGAAAATCGCAATTATATCAGACACGAAAAATAAAATAAAGCTTGAAACGAAAGAAAATTTGGTGTATAGTAAGTTCGGTTTGTATCCGCGGGGGCTGGATGATTTACAGAGAGAAACCGGACTTACTCCACAGGAGGTGATGGGAATCTGTGTATCTCTTCAGTTGAAAGGATGCATTCAGGAAAGATCAAAAAATTATTATGTCAGAGCTAAATGATCTGACACTATTAATATGGAGGAATATAATATATGGCACGTTATCTTGTGATTGTAGAGTCACCGACAAAAGTGAAGACCATAAAGAAATTTCTCGGCAGCAATTACGTGGTAATGGCATCAAACGGACATGTAAGAGATTTGCCGAAAAGTCAGATGGGAGTAGACCTGGAGCATGACTTTGAGCCGAAATACATTACAATCAGAGGAAAAGGTGAGATCCTTGCAGGACTTAGAAAAGAAGTAAAAAAAGCAGATAAGATTTATCTTGCAACTGACCCGGACCGCGAAGGAGAAGCAATTTCCTGGCACTTGATGAAAGCACTTAAGCTGGAAGGAAAGAAAGTATACCGGATCAGCTTTAACGAGATCACTAAAAGTGCGGTAAAGGCATCCCTGAAAAATGCACGTGATATCGACATGGATCTGGTAGATGCGCAGCAGGCGCGTCGTGTGCTGGATCGTATCGTGGGATATAAGATCAGTCCGGTTCTGTGGGCAAAAGTAAAAAGAGGACTTAGTGCCGGTCGTGTGCAGTCTGTGGCACTTCGCATCATTGCAGACCGGGAAGATGAGATCGCAGCGTTTATTCCGGAAGAATACTGGTCACTGGACGCCAATTTCAAGGTAAAGGGAGAAAAGAAGCCTCTTACAGCAAAATTCTATGGAACAAAGGATGAGAAGATCACCATCCATAACGAAGAAGAACTGCATAAGATTCTTGCAGATCTGGAAGATGCAGAATATGAAGTGGTCGATGTAAAACGCGGAGAGAGAAGTAAAAAAGCACCGCTTCCGTTTACGACCAGTACCCTTCAGCAGGAGGCATCCAAAGCACTGAATTTTGCAACTTCAAAGACGATGCGTATCGCACAGCAGCTTTATGAAGGTGTGGATATTAAAGGAAGTGGAACGGTTGGTCTGATCACTTACCTGCGTACGGATTCGACCCGTATTTCTGAGGAGGCGGATGCAAATGCAAGAGCCTATGTTGGAAAAGCCTACGGAGAAGAGTATGTGGCAGAGACTGCATCGGAACAGAAGCAGAAAAATGACGGGAAAAATATTCAGGATGCACACGAAGCCATCCGCCCGTCAGATGTTACCCGTGTTCCGGCAGAAATCAAAGAATCTCTTACAAGAGACCAGTTCCGTCTGTATCAGCTGATCTGGAAGCGTTTTGTGGCGAGCAGAATGCAGCCGGCAAAATATGAGACAACTTCTGTTAAAATTGGAGCAGATGATTACCGTTTTACGGTATCGGCATCTAAGATTATATTTGAAGGTTTCCGTCTGGCATATGTGGAAAGCGATGAGGAAATACAGAGTGGAAATGCAATGGTCAATAGTATCGATAAAGATTCAGAACTGACGAAAGAATCCTTTGACTATAAGCAGCATTTCACACAGCCACCTGCACATTACACCGAGGCATCTCTTGTAAAGACACTGGAAGAACTTGGAATCGGACGTCCGAGTACCTATGCACCAACAATCTCTACGATCATTACAAGAAGATACGTTGCAAAAGAGAACAAGAATCTTTATATGACAGAGCTTGGTGAAGTGGTCAATAATATTATGAAGCAGTCTTTCGCAAGCATTGTTGATGTCAACTTTACCGCTTATATGGAAGGACTTCTGGATATGATCGCAGAAGGAAAGGTAGAGTGGAAATCGGTTATCAGCAATTTCTATCCGGATCTGAAAGAAGCGGTTGAAAAAGCAGAAAAAGAGCTGGAAACAGTTAAAATTGAGGATGAGGTAACCGATGTAGTCTGCGAAGAATGTGGAAGAAATATGGTTATCAAATACGGTCCCCATGGAAAGTTCCTTGCATGTCCAGGATTCCCGGAATGCCGCAACACCAAACCGTATCTGGAGAAAATCGGAGTTGCCTGCCCGAAATGTGGAAAAGACATTGTATTGCGCAAGACAAAGAAAGGCAGACGTTATTATGGATGTGAGGATAATCCGGAATGTGATTTTATGTCATGGCAGAAGCCGTCAGAAGAAAAATGTCCGAAATGCGGAAGTTATATGGTAGAAAAGGGAAATAAACTTGTCTGCGGTAATGAACAGTGTGGGTTTGTTAAAAATAAAGAGAAAGATGAAAAATAAATCAAATTTCATTGAACTATTCAGAATTGTATGATAATATATTTGTGTGCACATTTTTTTGACTAATTTGTGTGCATAATTTCAACAATATTTCATATTCGTGAAAAATGCGACCGGAAACGCACATTTTTAATAAAAATATATGGAGGCAGATATGAGCGTACAACTATTGGATAAAACAAGAAAAATTAACAAACTGTTGCACAATAATAATTCAAGCAAAGTTGTGTTTACAGATATCTGTGAAGTTTTGACAGAGATTCTGGCATCGAATGTACTGGTAGTCAGTAAGAAAGGAAAGGTACTCGGTGTCAGCACATGCGAAGGAGTCCCGGAGATCCATGAGCTTTTGCAGGACGAAGTGGGAGAACATATTGATCCGATGTTAAATGAACGTCTTCTAAGTATTCTTTCCACAAAAGAGAATGTTAATCTGGAGACACTTGGTTTTTCTTCAGATGCTGTGGAAGGATGTCAGGCAATCATCACACCGATCGATATTGCCGGGGAGCGTCTCGGAACATTGTTTATCTACAAACAGGATGCAACGTATTCTATTGATGATATTATTCTCAGTGAATATGGTACTGCTGTAGTAGGACTTGAGATGCTTCGTTCAGTGAATGAAGAAAGTGCGGAAGAGACAAGAAAAGAACATGTCGTTCAGGCAGCAATCAGCACACTTTCTTTCTCAGAGCTGGAAGCAATCATTCATATCTTTAAAGAACTTGATGGTACAGAGGGAATCCTGGTTGCCAGCAAGGTAGCGGATCGTGTGGGAATTACAAGGTCGGTTATCGTGAATGCACTTCGCAAGTTTGAAAGTGCAGGAGTAATTGAATCACGTTCTTCAGGAATGAAAGGAACTTATATTAAAGTTCTGAATGATTATGTATTTACAGAGCTCGAGAGGATTGAGAAAGAGCGGATGTAAGCAGAAGGAGAAGACAAGATGTACGAGGGAAATCCGGTTGATCTGCAGATGGAAAAAGTGATTTCAGCAGATGCTATTTTTGATGATACAACAAGAGCCTGTAAGGTGGATCATTATGATACAGAAGAAGATTACATTTATCTTGAAGTGATGGAAGATCCTCTGACAACGATTCTGCTGGATGCAAAATACAGATGTTATATTTCAA
>ERZ825137.4868-NODE-4868-length-13023-cov-2.628085_pt1 | contig 13023 bp, 14 predicted proteins | sample MGYA00519873_ERZ825137 | MGnify/ENA primary metagenome ERZ825137 (study PRJEB31778, sample SAMEA3449190) | human gut metagenome | biome: human gut; feature: human-associated habitat; material: faeces | place: United Kingdom | collected 2010/2012 ... | reverse complement strand
TACCTCCGGGGCCGCGCCCGGGCGGCGAAGCTCTGCCAGACGAGCCGCGTCCGTCTGCTTTACGGCACGAAACAGCATCATAATTTTTCCTCCTTTTGCGGGTGAATGCTTACTCTTCGACCAGCTCAATCGCCCGAATGTCGCTCTCCGATACGGTCATGAAGGCGGTCTTCTGGTTGGTGTAATGGACGAATCCCGGGGCTGCGCCGCCGGGCTTTTTCACGAATTTGCGCAGGGTATAGTCCACGGGCACGCTGCTGGAGCGCTGCCCCTTGCTGTACCACGCCGCCAACTGGGCGGCTTGCTTCAGGGTCGTTTCCGGCACCGCGTCCTCCGTGCGGATGATGACGTGGCTTCCGGGCATGTCCTTGGCATGGAGCCACATTTCGCCGCCCCGGGCGCTGCCGGTCAGGCGGTCGTTTTGCAGGTTGTTCCGGCCCACGGAGATGCGCAGGCCGCTGGTGGAGCGAAACTCCATGGGCTTGGTCGCCGGGCGCTTCATGCGGTCCTTGGCCTTCCCCCGGCGGCGGAGGTAGCCCGTCTCCACCAGCTCCTGGCGAATTTCCTCCAGCCGTTCGGGGGTGCAGAAGCAGTAGTATGCCTGGCCGGCCTTCACCAGCTGCTCGGCATACTGCTTGAACATCCCCATCCGCTCGGACTGCACATAGGGGCCGACCGGGCCGCCGATGTCGGGGCCCTCGTCCCACAGAAGGCCGGTCTGGCGCAGGGTGTTGTAGATGATGTCCACTGCACCCTCCACCTGGCGAACCTGGTCGGTATCCTCAATGCGCAGAATGAAGGTGCCGCCCTCGCTCTTGGCTTTCAGGTAGGCGTACAGTGCGGTGCGCAGGTTGCCCACGTGCATATAGCCCGTGGGGCTGGGGGCAAAACGGGTACGAACAGTCATGGCGATTCCTCTCTCTCCTTATTCCACGGCGGGCCGGAAAATGAGCCGCCGCCCGTCGGCAAAACCTTCTAAAATAGATAGATTAAGTGTACCCTGCACGAGGATATTTGTCAATCCGGCCCGGGCGGAACGGACGGCCGGAGAAATTGGCAGCCTGAAGGAAAACGAAAGGGGATGTTCGGCCCCGGCGGCTGACGTTTGCCGGCTTGTGCGGGAAAGAAAAGCCTGAATAAAGGCAAAGTGAAAAATAAAATTGTGAAATCGACCGCAGAATGCGGCAGGATTCGCCGCAATTCGACCGGATTCGTGCAAATTCGAGGAAAAGCGAGGGAATAACAGAACTTCCAATTATTGACAGAATCCCCAAAAGAAGGTATACTTCCCGTAGATTTTGAAGAGGATGGAAAGGATGCGACGCGATTCGCACACAGCGGCGCAGTGAGGCGCCGTTTCAAAAAAGCCAGAAGAAACCGATGAACGTAAAAAATGAAATGGGATTAAGGAGAAGAATATGAAATCAACCGGCATTGTAAGAAAGATCGACAACCTGGGCCGTCTGGTGCTTCCGGTGGAACTTCGGCGCGGTCTGGGGCTGGATGAGGACCCCACCGTGGAGATCTTCGTGGAGGAAGACACCATTGTGCTGAAAAAGTATCAGCCGGCCTGTCTGTTCTGCGGGGAGGCCAAAAACGTGACCCCCTATATGGGGCGGAACATCTGCGCAAACTGCCGGGCCGCCATTGCCGAGCAGATGAAGCAGAACGGCTGAGTGCATCCCAAACCAGCAAAAAACAGGCCGGGCCGCGGTTCAGCAAAGGCTGAACGGGCCCGGCCTGTTTGGCCGTTTGATTGGGGTGGGGGAACACTGCATCCGCCGGAAGCGGAGCCGCAGGGCAAAACTTGTGCGGCGCTGCCCTTGCGAAAAGGCTCAGCCTTGATGCTCGATGCGCTTCTCGCTGGTTTTGATCAGGTTCAGCAGGCTGGTGGCGTACAGGGGGTAATTCTGGGTGAGGGTCTCGGTGGTCATGCCGAAGCAGGACGGGTCCTTCAGGGCCGGTGCGCCGGGCTGATCCTCCCCGCTGAGGATGCTTTTTATATTGGCCTCGGCCGCCAGCATGGAAGCCGTGGAGTAACCCTCCCACCGGCCGGGGGTGACGCTGAACATACTGGCCGCGTTTTTGGGGTCTGCCATGTACACAAGGCGGAACATCTTATACACCGCCAGCATGAGGTAGCCGCTCACCTCCGTGACAAGGCCCTTATCCCGGCTGGCGCCCAGCTTGTCATACAGGATATTCAGGCTGTTGGCGATGAGCTTTTTGTTCATGGTGGGCAGCACGCTGCCGTGGTAGTGGCTGTCCCGCGCAGACTCGGCCTCCGGAATGTCCTCCACGGTGAGGGTCTGGCCGCTGCGCTCAGCACTGCGGCCCAGCAGATAATCGCAGGAGACGCCGTAGTAATCGGCCACCTTCACCACAAACTCCAGCCCGCACTCGCGGATGCCCTTTTCATAATGGGAAAGAAGGGCCTGGGAGACCCCCAGATCCTGGGCGGCCTGTTTTTGGGTGATGCCCCGCTCCTTGCGAAGCAGAGTGATGATCCGATTGAATTCCATAACTGGCGATACTCCTGACTGTTCAGGCCGCGGGGCACAAATTGAAATTTATGCAGGTCGGCCGTTGCATTTTCACAATACGTATGGTAAATTATAAAGCAGCAAAAACGCTTTGTAAATACATTTTTCGTCAATTATTTTCCCGAAATTTCGGCGGGTTGACCAGTTCCGAATGGAACTCTAAATATGCCGCCGGCGCCTGGGAACGTTTGCTAAATATTGTGGTGCCCGCAAAGCAGGATTTGAAAGTGCGCCAAGGCTGTAATTATTTTGTAATCTTTTGGCAGGCCAGACGGCTGCCCGGCAATCAGAAGAGAGGACGTTTTTATGAAGAGCTATCAACTGCATCTCATCCGCCATGGCCTGACCCAAGGCAACCTAGACGGCCTTTACGTGGGCAGCGGAACCGACCTGCCCCTGTGCGAACAGGGCCGGGCCGACCTGCTGGACCTGCGGGCTCGGTTTGCCTACCCGCAGCCGGATACGGTGTTCTGCTCCCCCATGCGGCGCGCGGTGGAAACCGCCGAGATCCTCTTCCCGGAGGCGGGCAAGAAGATGGTGGTGCAGGATCTGCGGGAGATGGCCTTCGGCGTGTATGAGGGCCGCAAGGTGCGGGATTTGGTGAAGGACCCGGACTTTGCCCGCTGGATGGACCCCACCAGCGGCTACACCCCGCCCCATGCCGAGGCTGCGCCGGACTTTCACACCCGCTGCCGGGAGACCCTGATGAAGCTGTTTGAGTATATGATTCGCATGGATGTGACCGAAGCAGCCTGTGTGACCCATGGCGGCGTACTGATGAGCATGATGGCCCAGAAGGCCCTGCCCTACCACAAGCCGGAAGAGTGGATGGCGGACCCGGGCTGCGGCTACACCCTGCGCACCGATGCCTCTCTCTGGATGCGGGACGGCCTGATGGAGGCCGTGCAGGTGCTGCCCCTGGGCTATCTGGACGAGGCGTGACGCGCCGGGCGGCTTCACAGCCCTTCCGCGAAGCAAAAAGCAAACACACAGCCGCAGTGCGCGGCAAAGGGAAGATGCAAAAATTTCACCTTTTGCCAGCACACTGCGGCTGTGTTTTTTACAAATAGTATGGTATAATGCAAAAGGAAGGACAGTTTGCCAAGGTAAACCGCGCTTCCGGCGTATGATTAATCATTTGTAAAAAAGAAAGCAGGGCCTTTGCCCGGCCGCGGCACTTCTCTGAGGCGCTGCCGGAGAGGGCCGATGCTTTCCAGGGAGGATTCCGCCAATGCACAAGCTTTTCGACCCCATTGCGGAGCGTGAGTATGCCGCCTGTGTGGCCGACCTGCTGAACAGCGACGAGGTGCTGTGGATGAAGAACATCCGCCACCACCATTTTGTCACCTGTTACGAGCATTCGTTGTTTGTCTCGTATGTGGCCTATCGCCTGGCCCGCCACTGGAACATTGATGTCCGCGAGGCAGCCCGTGCCGGCCTGCTGCATGACCTGTTTTTGTACGACCCCAAGGATAAGACCCAGTATGAAGGCAACCAGTGCTTTGCGCACCCGGTGGCGGCGCTGAAAAATGCGTCCCGCCTGACCGAGCTTTCGGACGCAGAGGCCGATGCCATCGTGACCCATATGTGGCCTCTGGCCAAAAAGATGCCCCGCTATAAGGTGAGCTATGTGGTGAACGTGGCCGACAAACTTTGCGCGGTGATCGAGGGCGTCTACCTATACCGGCTGATGAAGCTGGACCGGCGGATGCAGCCCATCTTTGCCTGACCGGCCGCGATGCACACGCAAAAACGCAGAACTCCCTCCGCCTGCACCAAAACGGTGCCGGGCGGGGGGAGTTTTTTGTTCCGGGGCTTTCTCGAACTTGACGGGCTTTCGGGAAGCAAGGGGAAACTCAGCCCTCGGTGCTGGCTGCGTCCGCCGCAGGCTCACCGGCCTCGTCGCTGCCTTCCTCCTCCGGGGCCGGGGTCGGCTCCTCAGTGGGTTCCGGCGTGGCCGTTGGAACGGGGGTGGGCAGCGGCTCCATGGCGTTCAGGGGGTTCAGCTTTTCGTCGCCGCCCTTTACCATCACGCTCTGACCGTCAAAGCCGCCGTACAGGGCAATGTAGCTCTTGCCGGGGTTTACGGTCAGTTCCTGCCCGGCTTCGTTGTAAAAGGTAAAAGCCTGGGCGGCGGTCCCTTTTTCCCAGCGGATCTTCTGCCAGGTGCCGCCGGTGAGGTACAGGCCCTCGCCGCCGCTGGTCAGGTCGTAATCGCGGGTGTAGCCGTCGTCCTTAATGCCGGCCCGGCAGCTGAGCACGAACACATTGGTGAAGCTCAGCTGGGCCTCTTCGTCGTTGCCGTCGGTCTGCGGCTCCCAGTCGGCCCGGTATTTGTCGTAGGTGCCCTCGTCCTCGTTGTACAGCAGGGGGATCACGTCATCCGGTGCGAACTGGATCTCAATGCGCTCGGCGGCGCTGCTGCCCTGGGCGTTTTCTCCGAAGTGGAACAAGTCGGGCAGGGCGGTTTCGCTCTCGGCGGCCATGCCGTACAGGCTGCGGGCATCCTCCAGCCGCTCCTGATTGATGTACCAGCCGAACTCGTGGCCCTTCAGACCCCGTTCTTCGTCAAATTCAAAGGCGTGGGTGCCGGCGCTGCTGGCCTCAATGGGCTGGTAGCTGTAATAATTCAGCAGATTGGCCGCGTAAATGTTGCTGCCGATCTGCACCGGCACGGCGTTGTAGGGCATGACCATCTGCCAGAAGGTGTCGCGCCCCTCGGCCACGGGGCCGACCTTGTCCGGCAGGTTGTTGTAGCCGCCGTACACCGCCATCAGGGTGCTGGTTTTGCCCTCGAACAGGGCCTCCACCACCAAATCGGCGGCGCATACGCCCCACTGGTTCCAGGCGCTTTCCCGGTTGTTCAGCACCACGGCGATGGGCCGGGGCTGGGCGCCGCTGTGGGCCGAACCGGTGAGAATGTTGTGGTCCGCCTCAGCGGCGGCCGCCGGGGCAGGGGTGTCGGTGGCCTGGGGCGCCGGTGAGGCGTCGGAAGACGCGGGGGCCGAAGAGGCGGAACCGCCGCAGCCCACCAGAAGCCCGGCGGCCAGAGCCAGGCTGAGTGCACCGGCCAGAATACGTTTTGTCATAGATTTTTTCCTCCTGATGGGGAGATGAATGGCCCGGGCCGCAAACCGGCGGGCATGAAATCGCGTTTTGAACCGCGGCAGAAATCGGCGTCAGTCGGCGCTCTCCACGTAGGTTTCTTCGGTGGCAGCCTCGGGGCCATCGGTGCTTTCCGAAGCGGTGTAGCCGAACCGGGAGGCTTCGTCCACGTCCACTACGGCCACATAGCTCTTGCCGGTGTTCACCTGCAGGTTCTCGGTCATGTCGTAGTTCCACAGCTGCAGGGCTTCCAGATCGGTGCCCTTGGTCCAGCGGATCTTCTCAATGTGGCCGCCGTAGCAGTAATAGCCCACACCGCCCCAGCTGTACTCGGCATACTGCAGGTCTTGGGCCTCGTGGCCGGGGTAGGTGTGAATGTCGGTGAACAGCACAACCACGTTGTCAAAGGCGAGCTGCCGCTCGTTGTTTTCGTCCACCGTGTCCATGTAATCGCCCATCTGGGGGTAGTACTGGGCCATTTTGTACTGGCCCAGGCTGCTGTCGTAGGTGAAGCGGGTGCGGTAGTTCTCGGAATGCACGATGGTCACCTGGGCAGCATCGTCGCCGTTTACCTGACGGGGGGCTTCCCGATAGTCCACAAAATTGAAGAAGGTGCTGTTATAGGTACGGCTGGTGTCCACATTGTTGCTGGTGATGTACTTGCCCACGTGCTCCGCGTCGGTGTACTCGGTGTGCTCGTAGACCAGGCCGTTGTTGTAGCTGTAGCCGCGCCAGTTTTTGCGGTTGAAATCCCGGTAGCCGTTGCCGCCGTTGTTCAGGTTCCACTCATCGTAGCTGTAGTTTTTAATGTACTGCTTCTGCACCACGCTCTCGCCGTCGTGAATGTAGATGGGCTGCCAGGGCAGCACCAGACGGAAGAACTGGTCGCGGGCCGAGCGGATGGGGCCGATGGTGGGCAGCTCTTCGTAGCTGTTGAACAGGGCCATAAAGCGGGTGATGCCGCCCTCCACCTTGATTTCAAACAGCATCTTTGCGTCCGAAAGGCCGCGCTGGGGCCGGGCATCGGTGATGTTGTTCACCATCACCGCGGTGACGCGCTGCCCCTCGGGATAGTCGGCATCCTTGGCTTCGCCGGTGAGGGCGTTGGCCTCGTAAGGCTCCGGGGTGGCCGTGGGTTCCGGGGTGGCGGCAGCCTGGCCGCCCTGCGAGGAAGCGGACCCGCCGCAGCCGGTGAAAATGCCCGCAGCCAGCGTCAGGACCAGGGCAAGGGACAAAGCTCGTCTCATAGATTTCATTCTCCTGTTTCGGGTTGTGAGAACCGGAGGGCCGCGCGCCCGCAGGCGGCGGCAGCCCCGGCTTCGTATACGTCATCGGCCCGCCGCCGGGCAGGGCCGATTGAGGCGAAAACGGAAAAAGCGCAGGCCGCGGGCAGCGCCAAGCACGGCCCGGATGGCCTGCGGACATATCATTGCTATTGTACCCCCTGCGGGCCGGGTTGTAAAGCGCGCAGGGGGTACCCAAATCTTAGATTTTCTGAAAAAAGGCCGCTCAAGCGCCGTACAGCTCTTCCAGAGTGGCGTCTCCGATGCGGCAGTGGGCGAGCAGATCGTCCCCCACAAAGGAAATGTAGCTGGTGCCGGGGTTCACGGTCACGTCCTGTTCATGGCCTTCATCGTCCACAATGCGCAGCGGGGCCTCGCCGCGGCCCTTCATCCAGCGCACCCGCTCGTACCGGCCCTGGCTGAAATAAAAGCCCACGCCCTGCTCAAGATTCACCTGGGAGAGCAGCCCGTCCGGGTAGCGGCCGATGGAGGTGAACAGAAGAAAGACGTTGTCCACCCGGTATTGTCGTCCGCCGTCCGCCGCATCCAGCTGCGGCTGGCCGAATTCCGACTTGTAATAGCGGCCGTCCTCGGTGTTGTAATCAAAGCGCACGTCCTCGTAGGGCGAAAAGCGGAAGCTCAGGCTGTAAGCGGTGCCGTCATCCAGGGCACGGGGGGCTTCCTCATAGGATTGGAAATTGAACACCGGATCCGGCTCGCCCTCGGTCTCCAGCCCGTAGCGCTCCAGGGCGCTTTCCAGCGTGGAGCCATCGGTGTACACGGAGTTTTCCTGGCTGCGGGTGCGGCGGCGCTCGGCGTCGATCCAGTAAAAATTCTTGTAGCGCCCGTTGATGGAGCGCACATCGGTGCAGTGAAACGCATCCAGCATGTCCAGCGCATAGGAAGAGCCGCCGATGTGAACGTACAGGCAGTTCAGCGGAATCATCAGCTGCACGTGCTGGTCCCGCGCCGAGCGCAGCGGCCCCACCAGCGGCAGGGCCGACCGATCCCGGTAAACGGCCATCAGGCGGGTGATGCCCCCCTCGGTGATCATTTCATACACCAGATCGGCGGCGTTCAGGCCGCTTTGGGGCAGGTCCTCTTTCATGTTGCCCAGCATCACCGCCACACCGCGCTGCCCCTCGGGGTACCCTTCGGTTTTGGCCAGGCCGGTGTAGGGGTTCACGTCCTCATCCAGCGTGAAGGCGGGGGCAGAGGGGGGTGGCGCCGGTGCCTGCACCGAAGAAGGCGAGGAAGAGACCCGGCCGCAGGAAACACACAGCAGGCTGCACAAAGCGGCAGCGCCGAGAATGACGGGCCATTTGCCCACAGTGGAACCCTCCCTTCAGCGGGGCAGTGCCCCGGACGGCTGATGTTATCCATATTATAAAGGAAGGGCCGGATTTTGTAAACTCTTTGTAATTATTTTGCCCGCGCCCCCGGCGAATGATCCGCTGAAAAAACAGGGCGGCCGGCAGTATGATGTGGACATCCGGCAGTTTTGCGGGAAAAAGGGTTGACAGAGAAAATGAGTGCTGTTATAATAATAAAGCTATATATGAGCCATTAGCTCAGTCGGTAGAGCACCTGACTTTTAATCAGGGTGTCCGGGGTTCGAATCCCCGATGGCTCACCAAAAAGTACGCCGCGCAACAAATACGTTGCACGGCGATTTTTGTATTTACCCGATGTTGTCGAGCGGGCTGAATTTTGGGAACGTGAGCACGGTTTTGCGGGTAGTCAGGTGAACATATTTGCGTACCATTTCAAGGCTTGTATGCCCGAGAATGCTTTGCAGCGTGTACATGTCTCCACCGTTTTCAAGATACCGGGTTGCGAAGAGCCGTGGCGCTAATGTTCTGAAGCAGTGGGATGCAACGCTTGACGGCAGAACCAGACCGTCACACGCAAGGATTGACGGCGAGATTCGGGAAACGGATGAAGAATATTCCAACGGCTTGATGTTCCCCGGAGATCCTTCTGGCCCAGCTGCAGAAGTTATCAACTGCCGCTGCGTGTCTAAAACCCGGGCACGGTGGGCACTGGGTGAAGACGAGCTTCAAAAGCTGCAAGACCGGGCAAACTTCTTTGGGCTGGATAAGACCAAAAACTTTGCAGAGTTCAAAGAAAAGTATCTGGCGGCGGTAAAAAGACTGGATCTGGCCGATACCGATTATATGTCAGCAAGTTTTCGGCCGGTGTTTGGCAATAAAGAAGTAACCACAACGGTTGCAGTAGATTCCGACAATGGCGTGAAGCGGGTTACGATGTATCTTAAAAAAGTGACGAACAGTTCTTTTGAACTGTTCGCAGATCCCGAAACAACCAGAAGAAGCAAAGCAATTCGCCTGACAGAAAAAAATCTTTTGGCGATTCAGCAGGAACTTCCCCGAGAAATCAAAGTGCCAGATGTGGCGGTTGTAGACTTTGAAAAGCATGGGTTCCCTGTAAGCGCAATTGGTGCATACGATAGAAAAGCGAAGATCCTTTTTATGAACAGCCAATATGACACAAAGGCGAAGATTGAAGATTATCTGAAAGAAAACGCTGGATGGTTTGCAAGTCAATCTGTTTATGCACCGTATAAGCACGAAATTGGCCATAGTTATTATGAAAAAATCGTTGCAGCGCTTGCAAAACGCGAAGGCATGGACTACAATAAAGCTAAAGAACGTGTAGATGCGGTCATCCAGAACTTTGTTCATACGCAAGCGGAAAGCGGAAAATCGCTGGATAAAGAATTGAGTAACTATGCTGATTATTCGTATAAAAAGCACAAGTTCAGTGAAATTGTTGCCGAGTGTTTTTCGGTGAACAGCGAAAATCAGTATGCTGGTACGTTATTAGATATTTTAGGGGGTGGCTTGTTTTGATGATTCAGCCGACAAAAGAAGTACAAGCGTATTACGAAAAACTGCATACCCTTACAGACCCCAAGGAGAGGGCACAGCTGGAAGCGGAGTTTGAAGCTAAACTGCAAAAAGAAGACAAGAAACACAAAGGCTAAAAACGCGGCAGCGAAGGTGTTCTTGTAACACTGCCAGCAAAAATAAAATATGTTCACAAGCATCCTGGAAACAGGGTGCTTTTTTATTACCCAAAAACGAAAGGATGAAACAAAATGGATATTATGCAGACTGGAACCGTGCTGGCTATTGTGGTGATTACCTACCTGATCGGTGCCGCCGCAAAGCTGATTTCCCACATCAAGGATGAATATATCCCCGTTATTGTGGGCGTGGCTGGCGGTGTGCTGGGCGTTGCGGGTATGTACCTGATGCCCGACTTCCCCGCCCAGGACATCATGAATGCAATTGCAATCGGAATCGTATCGGGCCTGTCGTCCACTGGCGTGAACCAGGTCTACAAGCAGATTAAGAAAGGCAGTGAGGAAAAGTGAGCATGGAGGGCATTGACGTTTCCAAATGGCAGGGAAACATTAACTGGCCGCTGGTGAAGGCGGATTTTGCCATTCTGCGGGCCGGATTTGGCAAAGAGACCAGCCAGAAAGACCCGATGTTTGAAACCTACTACGCGGGAGCAAAGGCAGCCAACATTCCCGTTGGCGCGTATTGGTACAGTTACGCAAAGAGCGTGGCAGAAGCCAAGCAGGAAGCGGCCGCGTGTCTGGCAGCAATTAAGGGCAAGCAGTTTGAATTCCCCATCTATTTTGACATTGAAGACAAGAGCCAGACCGGCCTTTCCACTTCCGTGTTGACTGCGATGTGTGAAGCATTCTGCGAGACGCTGGAAGCTGCGGGCTATTTCGTGGGTGTATATGCAAACACGAACTGGTTCCGGAACTATCTGGATCATGCGCGGCTGGCCAAGAAATACACCATCTGGCTTGCGGACTATCGCGCTGGCTATGACAAGACCCTGAAGCGGGATATGCACCAGTACACTTCCACCGGCACTGTGGCGGGTATCAGTGGCCATGTGGACATGAACACCTGTACCAGGGATTTCCCGTCCATCATCAAGAATGCGGGCTTGAATGGCTATTCCCCCCGCGTGGTACTGAAGAATATCACCATCAAGGCGGCAAGCCCCGGTGACATTAACGACTTCAAGCAGCTGGCCACCAACAAGGGCTTGGAATACTCGATTGATTAAGAACTTGCCCACACCGGACAAGTTCTTTTTCATATATTTTTCGCCGTGGATGGCGTAAAAAGTCCATTTCTTACATGACGCAACCATGTAAAAAGCGTATAGAAATAACGAGGAAAGGAACATCAAAATGAATCTTGTTGAAATCCTGAAGGCGCAGGGCATTAGCGATGAAGTCATTAAGGCCGTACAGACCGAAATGAAGAACAACAAAATCTTCACGGCCGGTGAGGAAAACCTTGATGTGCGGTATGGCAAGCTGAAGGCTGAGCACGAAAGCCTGACCCAGCAGTATACCGAAGCAAGCGGCCTGATTGCAGAACTGAAAAAATCCACCAAGGGCAATGAAGGGCTTCAGCAGAAAATCACCGACTACGAAGGCCAGGTTGCACAGCTTCAGGCAGAGTTGGCGCAGACGAAGCTTGATTCCGCGATCCGTGTTGAGCTTCTGACGGCCAAGGCGCTTGATGCGGATTACCTGACCTTCAAGCTGAAAGAGAAAGGCGAACTTGAGCTTGACGAACACGGCAAGATCAAGGGTTGGGATGACAAGCTTGCAGCCCTGAAGACGCAGTTCCCCACGCAGTTTGAACAGGCTGGCAAGAAGAACATCATCGAAAACAAGCTGGATCCCCCTGACGGTGACCATACGATGACCCGCGCGGAAATCCTGAAAAAGCCCTATGCCGAACGGGCCAAAATCTTTGAAGAAAATCCTGAAGCTTTCCGTCAGGCGATGGAAAGCTAAAACACAAAAGCGAAAGCGAGGTAAATTATTATGGCAGTAACCCAGATGTCGAACATGATTAACCCTGAAGTGATGGGTGCGATGATTGGCGCGAAGATTGACGCGCTGCTGAAGCTGACCCCCTATGCCAAGGTTGACACTACCCTGGTAGGCGTTCCCGGTGATACCAAGACCGTTCCCAGTTGGAACTACATTGGTGATGCCGAGGACGTGGCAGAGGGCGCGGAAGTTGGCCTGTCTACCCTGACCGCTTCCAGCACCACCTTCACCATCAAGAAGGCAATGAAGGCCGTTGGCATTACCCAGGAAGCCGTAAACAGCGGCCTTGGCAATCCCATTGGCCAGGCGGAGACCCAGCTTGCAAAGTCCATTGCCGGCAAGGTTGACAGTGATGTGCTGGATGCCGTCTATAAGGGCAAAAATGTTTATGCCGCTTCCACCCTGGCGGGCATTGCCTACGGCGGTATTGTGGACGCTGTTGCCAAGTTCGAGGACGAGGAAGACGGCATTGAAAAGGTGATGTTCATCAACCCTGCCCAGGAGGCCGCCCTGCTGAAGGATTCCGACTTCCTGAGCGCCGACAAGTTCACCGCTGGCGTGGCCGTCAATGGTTCCATTGGCAAGATTGCCGGCTGCTGGATCAAGAAGTCCAAGAAGGTTCGGCTGGTGACCCATACGGTTGATGATTCTGCTGGTGATATCCAGATCACCGCTTCCAACATCAAAGAGTATCAGGCGAAGGTTGACCCTTCTGTGACGCTGACCACTTCTAATAAGGTCAAAGCCCTGGCTGCTGCAAGCCAGTATTACCTGTGTCCCATCATCAAATTGGAGCCGGACAGCCCTGAAACCGAGTACACCGAGGACGAGCTGCCCGCCGTTACCATCTTCCTGAAGAAGGATATTCAGGTTGACAGCGAGTGGTTCCCCAAAAAGCAGCAGACCGATGTGACCGCCGCGAAGTATTACGGCGTGGCCCTGACCAACGATGCCAAGGTTGTTCTGGCCAAGTTCAAGAAGTAAGAAAGGGCGTGACACCCCATGCTGATGACGGTTGCCGAACTGAAGCAGTTTATCACAACGGATGAAGCGGACAAGGTGCTTGAAGCAAAGCTTCAGGCCCTTGAGCTGCTGATCCGGGCCTACACAAACAACAACTTCCAGAATCGGGGCTTCCAGATTGAAGCAGATATCCGAGGCGGCGTGTTTATGTCGGAAAGCATGATCCCCT
>ERZ825137.4863-NODE-4863-length-13032-cov-3.257610_pt1 | contig 13032 bp, 7 predicted proteins | sample MGYA00519873_ERZ825137 | MGnify/ENA primary metagenome ERZ825137 (study PRJEB31778, sample SAMEA3449190) | human gut metagenome | biome: human gut; feature: human-associated habitat; material: faeces | place: United Kingdom | collected 2010/2012 ... | reverse complement strand
AGTTCTGATGGACACTGACTCCCGTAATATACTGCTTTTCGGAACCGACCATGCCATTATAAGCGGGACGGAGGTCTTCCTGGCATTCTTTGGTTCGCATAGGGGTAGCTTGGGGATCTGTTCTACTGTATCCACTACGGTCACCACAGATTTGTTTCTGTTCTTCATAGATTCTCTTGCGTAAACCAGCCTCTTCTAATTCATTTTTTAGACGGGAAGCAGCACGGGATTTCTTACTCTTGGGCGTTTTATCCTTATTGATGATAGCATTCAGTTGGGATATGGATTCCTCAATACGGTCTTTACGACCGGCATCGGATTTGCCAAGGAGTTCCAGGTCATCCTCGCCATACTGCTCGTTTTCCTCTTTAACAAGTTTGTCGATTTCAAGCAACGTAGAGTCTATGCGTGCTTCCACTCCTTCAAGATAGCGGGAAGGATTTTTCTTCCAGACAACCTTGTGCTTGTTGGCATCAGCCTGAATAGTAGTACCATCGCAATAATATTCTTCCAGACGAATATAACCTTCATTAAACAGGAGAAGAAGCAGAGAGGCAAATACAGTATGGATACTATCTTTCAGACGACCGCTGCGGAAATTGTTGATAGTGCGGAAATCCGGATATTGTTTGCCTGAAAGCCACATAAAGGTGATGTCTGAACGAAGAGCATTGGCGATCTTACGACCGGTATAGAGTTTGAGGCAATAAGCATACAAAAGAACTTTCAGAAGCATACGGGGATGGTAGGCAGTAGTACCGCCACCGCAGTAAGTGGATAAAAGAAACGTCAGGTCGAGCTGATTAACCGTATGGTTGACCACACGAACAAGGTGATTATCGCTGATTGTTAAGTCTAAACGGTCGGGGAATAATAAAATTTCACCCTCATTATATTGTTTAAATTGAACTTTTTGCATATCTTTGACTAAGTATATTTTATGCGTTTGGTAGCCTAAATATACATAAAAGTTCTCTCATATCAGTGGATAGAGAGAACTTTTTTTCGAGGGGGAGCTTTTTAGTCAACCCCAATAGAGATAGAATCGACTTTTTAGTCACCCCCAGATAGAACCGACTATCATTTAGCTCATAACAATACGAAAACGAACAAAATCCAACTACTGATTCGCATAAATAATAAATGACCTGTTTTGCTGGTATTCTGCATGAAGAATGCGGACTATATCTGTGATATTTATATATTTCTGTATAATATTTCTACAAATACTCTTCTTTTTCTTCAATTAATCCGATTTTAAGTCATTATTAATTCGTTTTTGTGGTATTTATTAAGGGATGCCCCTTTACTTTGCTGAAAAATATTTTTTGGCAGACTTAATAACATAACATGAAAAATAAAAGAATAACATGGTAAAAAGGTTTGATTGGTTGTTGGTGTGTTTATTGTTTTCAATAGGGGTGATGGCACAATCCGGCGGGAAACAGTATAATTCTTACAAAGGATTGGTCATGGCAGGTTATCAGGGGTGGTTCAACACCCCTGGTGACGGCTCGGGCCGTGGTTGGCATCATTATAATGGACGTAATGGTTTTCGGCCGGGGTCATGCTCGGTAGACCTTTGGCCTGAAGTGTCGGAGTATAAGAAGCTCTATAAGACTGAGTTTTCCTTTGCTGACGGTAAACCGGCTTATGTTTTTTCTTCTCATGATGAATCTACGGTAGATGTACATTTCAAATGGATGCAGGAGTATGGACTGGACGGAGTATTTATGCAACGTTTTATTACGGAGATACGGAACGAAAGCGGATTGAAACACTTTAATAAGGTGTTGAATTCAGCAATGAAATCTGCTAATAAATACGAACGGGCTATCTGCGTGATGTACGACCTGAGCGGCATGCAACCGGGAGAAGAGCAGTTATTGCTGAAAGACATAGCAGAAATAGCAGAGTGCTATTCTTTAAAAGACCATGCAAAGAACCCCTCTTATCTGTATCACAATGGTAAACCGCTGGTTACGGTTTGGGGAGTCGGATTTAATGATAATCGTCGCTATGGGCTGAAAGAAGCCGCTCATATTATTGACGGCTTGAAGTCACAGGGATTCAGTGTGATGCTTGGAGTACCTACGCAGTGGCGTACACTGAATGGAGACACAGAATCGGATCCCCGCCTGCATGAGCTTATCCGAAAATGTGATATCATGATGCCTTGGTTTGTAGGGCGTTATAATGAAACGACTTATCCCAAGTATCAGAAACTGGTGGAAGAAGATATTCAGTGGGCAAAAAAGAATCAGGTAGATTATGCTCCGCTGGTTTTCCCCGGTTTCTCATGGGGAAATCTGAAGGGGAAAGATCATAATTCATTTATTCCCCGCAATAAAGGCTCTTTCCTTTGGACACAATTGATGGGAGCCATTCGGGCGGGTGCTGAAATGATCTACGTGGCTATGTTTGATGAAATAGATGAAGGGACGGCCATCTTTAAATGTGCTAAGAAGGTGCCCGTAGGTAAAAGTACATTTGTACCCCTTGAAGAAGGTGTGGAAAGTGATCATTATTTGAAATTGGTGGGAGAAGCCGCTAAGATTTTAAGAAAGGAAAAAGCTGTGGCATTTAGTACAAAGCTGGATACGAAAAGTCCGAATCCTTTTATCCGGCATATGTATACCGCTGACCCGTCAGCGCATGTCTGGGAAGATGGCAGATTGTATGTGTACGCTTCTCATGACATTGCTCCTCCGCGCGGATGCGACTTGATGGACCGCTATCATGTATTCTCGACTGATGATATGATTAACTGGACGGATCATGGAGAAATCCTGAGTTCCGACCAGGTGCCGTGGGGACGGAAAGAAGGAGGTTTTATGTGGGCTCCGGATTGTGCTTACAGAAACGGCACCTACTATTTCTACTTCCCTCATCCTAGTGAAACAGACTGGAATGATAGCTGGAAGATCGGTGTAGCTACCAGTGACAAGCCTGCGGAAGGATTCAAAGTACAGGGATATATTGAGGGAATGGACCCGATGATCGATCCTTGTGTATTTGTGGACGATGACGGACAGGCCTATATCTACAATGGTGGCGGTGGTACCTGCAAAGGTGGCAAACTGAAAGATAATATGATAGAACTGGATGGCCCCATGCGGACTATGGAGGGACTCTCAGACTTCCACGAAGCGACCTGGATACATAAGTATAACGGAAAATATTACTTGTCTTATTCTGATAATCACGACGACGGAGAAAAACATAACCGAATGTGTTATGCCATCAGTGATTCACCTCTGGGGCCTTGGGAATACAAGGGTATTTATATGGAACCCACTGATAGTTATACCAATCACGGCTCTATTGTCGAATTCAAGGGGCAATGGTATTCTTTCTATCACAACAGTGCATTGTCCGGTCATGATTGGCTGCGCTCTATCTGTGTGGACAAACTGTACTACAATCCGGACGGCACTATAAAAATGGTGAAGCAGACTAAATAACAGATAGATCGATACACAGGCAATTAATAAATAGAATCCTTATAATAGTTGAAAAACGAATATAGCATGAAAAACAAAATGAAATGGATATTGGCAGTAGGATTATTGTCATGTTCGGTAGCAATGGCACAGCAACAGAGTGATATATTATCGGTATCTGCTTCTGCAAATGCAGAAAATGCTGCTTTAGCCTTTGACAGGAATGTAAAAACGATGTGGACAATCCCTTCTCAGGCACTAAAGGCTGAACAATGGCTGATGTTTACCATTCAGCAGCCCGGAGATGTTTGTGAACTGGACCTTCAGATGCAGGGTATCAATAAGAATGAACTGAAAGAAGTACTGGATATCTTTGTCACTTATGACCCCATGAATCTGGGAACTCCCGTGAACTACCGGATCGAAGGGAACGACAAACAGATGAAAGTTAAATTCACTCCTAAATACGGTGCACACGTCAAGCTGAATTTTAAGCCGGGAAAGCTGGATAAGCCTTTCTCTCTGAAAGAAATTTCAGTTCTTGTGGCAGAAAAGGTATTAACGGACAGTCAGGGAAAAGTAACCGACCGTCGGTATATGGACGCGTCACTGCCGGTAGAAGAACGGGTGGAGAGTTTGTTGGCAGTGATGACGCCGGAGGATAAAATGGAACTGATCCGTGAAGGATGGGGTATTCCCGGTATTCCTCATTTGTACGTGCCTCCTATCACAAAGGTAGAAGCGGTGCATGGTTTCTCTTATGGTAGCGGTGCTACTATCTTCCCTCAGGCTTTGGCGATGGGAGCTACCTGGAACAGGAAGCTGACGGAAGAAGTGGCTATGGTGATCGGAGACGAGACAGTGGCTGCCAATACCAAACAGGCATGGTCGCCGGTGTTGGACGTTGCACAGGATGCACGTTGGGGGCGCTGTGAAGAAACTTTCGGAGAAGACCCTGTATTGGTGTCACAAATAGGAGGTGCATGGATCAAAGGATACCAGTCCAGAGGATTGTTTACTACTCCCAAGCATTTCGGTGGACATGGTGCCCCGTTGGGCGGACGTGATTCACATGATATAGGACTGTCCGAACGTGAGATGCGCGAGATTCATCTGGTTCCGTTCCGTTATGCGATCCGTAATTATGACTGCCAGTCTTTGATGATGGCCTATTCCGACTATATGGGAGTTCCAGTTGCCAAGAGCAAAGAATTACTGCATCAGATATTACGTCAGGAATGGGGATTCAATGGATTCATTGTCAGTGACTGTGGCGCTATCGGAAATCTGACAGCCCGTAAACATTACACGGCAAAAGATAAGATTGAAGCTGCCAATCAGGCATTGGCTGCCGGTATTGCAACTAATTGCGGTGATACTTACAATAATAAAGAAGTGATTCAAGCAGCAAAAGACGGTCGTATCAATATGGAAGATCTGGACAATGTATGCCGTACGATGCTGGGTACGATGTTCCGCAACGAACTTTTTGAAAAGAACCCTTGCAAACCACTGGACTGGAAGAAAATATACCCGGGATGGAACTCGGACAGCCATAAGGAAATGGCACGTCAGGCGGCACGTGAATCAATTGTAATGCTGGAAAACAAAGACAATCTTCTTCCTTTGTCAAAGACACTGCGTACGATTGCGGTACTGGGTCCCGGTGCAGATGACCTGCAGCCGGGCGATTACACTCCGAAATTGCTTCCGGGACAACTGAAATCGGTATTGACAGGTATCAAAGGCGCAGTAGGCAAACAGACCAAAGTTCTTTATGAACAGGGATGTGACTTTACCAATCCGGACGAAACCAATATTCCGAAAGCTGTGAAGGCGGCTTCCCAATCAGATGTCGTGATTATGGTATTGGGTGACTGCTCTACCAGTGAAGCGACCAATGATGTCCGTAAGACATGTGGAGAAAATAACGACTGGGCGACTTTAATCCTTCCGGGCAAACAGCAGGAATTGCTGGAAGCTGTCTGTGCAACAGGAAAGCCGGTGATACTGATTCTTCAGGCAGGCCGTCCTTATGATATTCTGAAAGCATCCGAAATGTGCAAGGCTATCTTGGTAAACTGGTTGCCGGGACAAGAAGGTGGTCCGGCTATGGCAGATGTACTGTTTGGTGATTACAATCCTGCCGGTCGCCTGCCGATGACATTCCCGCGTCACGTAGGACAACTTCCTTTGTATTATAACTTCAAGACTTCAGGACGCCGTTACGAATATGTAGATATGGAATATTATCCTCTTTACCGCTTCGGATTCGGACTCAGCTACACTTCATTCGAATATTCTAATCTGAAGATACAGGAAAAGGCGAATGGCAATGTGGAAGTTCAGGCTACAGTGAAGAACGTAGGAAGCCGTGCGGGTGATGAAGTCGCTCAGCTATATGTGACGGATATGTATGCCAGTGTGAAAACCCGTGTTATGGAATTGAAAGACTTTGCCCGTATTCATTTGCAGCCGGGAGAATCGAAGACTGTTTCGTTTGAAATGACTCCATATGATATTTCATTGCTCAATGACCGGATGGACAGAGTCGTGGAAAAAGGGGAGTTCAAAATCATGGTAGGTGGAATGAGTCCCGATTACGTAGCTAAAAATGAAATCAAACATAGTGTAGGCTATAGTGATAACAAGAAAGGCGTCACGGGAATGCTTAATTATACACATGAGTTTGGTGCCAATTTCGATCTTGCTGTGTCCAAGGTAGAAGAGAACCTTGTCAAGAACCAGAAGACAGTGTGGGTGAGTGTGAAAAATACAGGTACGTTGATGGATATCGGTAAGGTGGAAATGTTTGTGGATGGTAAGAAGGTGGGAGATGCCGTTCATTATGAACTGGGAGCAGGCGAAGAAAAACTGATTCCGTTCAAGCTGGCAAAAGAGAATAAGCAGCCTGTAGCGTTTACGACCAAATACAAGATGGTGTCTTTATAAGATTCCTTTAATAGTAAATGAATGATAACTTTTACCGGATAAGTGATATGTATCAGAGGCTTATAACCTGTTTTGGACTGTTACTGATTGTTTCCAGTCTCTTCGTAAGGGCAACCGAACCGGTTCATGACGTACCGGTCAAGATACGAATCGCTGACTTTAAGGATGCCAAGGCCGGTGCTGTAAGCTATACATTTGATGATGGATTGCGCAATCAGTATCTGATTGCTGCTCCCATCATGGAGAAGTTGCAGATACCGGGAACATTCTTTGTCATTCCCGGACAGGTCTCGGCTACGCTGCAGGAAGCTGAGGCCAAGAAGCCGGGTGCATGGGGAGGTGTTACCTGGGAGGAGATACGTACATTGGCGGCTAAAGGTTTTGAAATCGGTAATCATGGGTACAGTCATAAGAATCTGGTGACTCAGGTAAAAGAACCGGAAGAACTTGAACATGAGATAGAAAATAGTGCCGATATGATCCGAAAGGAAACGGGTATTTTCCCCGTTTCTTTTTGTTACCCTTACAACAGCTTCAATGAGCAAGTCGAAAAGATCGTAGAAAAACGTCATGTCGTAGCCCGTACTTTTCAGCAAGGCATTGGAGCCAGAGATACCACGGCAGAGAATATCAATCAATGGGTTGATAAACTGATTAGCCAGAGGAAATGGGGCGTAGCTATGATTCACGGTTTGACAGACGGATTTGATCCGCTTCGCCCTGATGTTTTCGAATCTCATCTGACTTATGCGAAGAAGCATGAAAAAGATCTTTGGATCGATACTTTCGGTACTATCGGCCGATACATCAGACAGCGTGATGCGACCACTATCAAGGACGTGAAAATCGATTCTAATTCAGTGTCTTTTATTCTGGATTGTAAATTAAATAAAGAACAGTTTGATATTCCGCTGACTCTCGTTATCTTAACGGAAAACAAAGTAACTGAGGCGAAGGCGAAACAAGGAAGGGAATCCCTTCCTGTCACGATACAGGATAAACAAATAATGATTCACTGTACTCCCGATTCCAAACGGGTCACAGTGAAATGGAAATATAGTAATGTAGATATAGACTTATAAATAAAATGAAACGACTTCTTTTCATATCATGGATATTCTTGTTGTCCGTAAGCTTTGGGCTGACAAAGATGAAAGCCGATGTACGGATGCCGCTGATCTTCGGTGATCACATGGTGTTGCAGCAAGACACAAAGATTGCCATCTTTGGATGGGCTGATGCCGGAGAAACCGTAGAGGTAGTCTTTGCCGGACAGAAAGTGAAAACTACTGCTGACACTGACGGAACATGGAGAGTGAACCTGAAACCGATAAAAACAAAGAAAGAAGGGCAGACTCTGACGATTGCCGGTAAGAACAAACTTGTCTACTCGGATGTGTTGGTAGGCGATGTATGGGTTGCTTCCGGACAATCGAATATGGAATGGGGAATAAAGGTAAGAAAAGAATATGCTGACGATATATCCGCTTCGGAAGATCCTTTGCTGCGTTTGTTCTTTGTTCCCAAGAATACGTCGTTAGAGCCATTGACCGATATTGAAGTTCCTCAGGGAACATCTAACCCCGAACGGGCTGCCAGATGGGTACTTTGTACACCGGAGATGTTGGCTAAGATCAATGGACAGGGCTTTTCGGCAACAGCTTATTACTTTGCACGTGATATGCGTGCTGCAAACGGACGCCCGTTGGGAGTTATCCAGTCCGCATGGGGAGGTACGCGTGCAGAAGCCTGGACCAGCCTTTCCGGATTGAAACAAGAACCGGCTTTGGCACACTATGTAGCTGCGTATGAGAAGAATGTGAAAGATAATCCGGAAATACTCGCCACTTATCCACAGAAGCAGAAAGAATTTGATGAAGCGGTAAGGGAATGGGATAAAACGGTAGGAAAAGAATGGAATCAGGCACAAAAAGAATGGGCGATAGCTGTGCAGGCGGCACAAGCAGCTGGAAAGCCGGCTCCTCCCAAACCACAGCCCAGAGTTCCCCGTCCGCCCAATCCGCGTAAACCGAATGGGGGAAATAACGGTCCGTCCAATCTGTTTAACGCAATGATTTCTCCTTTAATCCCTTTGAGTATAAAGGGAGTCATCTGGTATCAGGGAGAATTTAACTCCGGCGGCTCTGGAAAAGAATATGCTACCCTGTTCTCCCGGATGATTACGGATTGGAGAGAGAAATGGGGAATCGGTGATTTTCCTTTCGTATATGTGCAGCTTCCCAATTTCGAACCGGTAGATCCCGAGCCGTCTGTCGAAGGAAACGGCTGGCGCTGGGTACGGGAAGGACAGCTGAAGGCCTTGAATCTGCCCAACACGGCAATGGCTGTGACAATCGATGTAGGAGATCCTTTCGATTTACATCCGGTAGATAAATACGATGTCGGGCATCGGCTGGCTCTTGCTGCCCGAAAGCTGGCATACGGAGAGAAAATTGTCGGCATGGGACCTCTTTATAAAAAGATGTCTGTGAAAGGAAATAAGATCATTCTGGAGTTTACTAATCAGGGTAAAAAGTTGGTGATGGGAACTTCTCCGTACATTCCGGCAGGAAAACCGCCTCATCCGAAACCGACGAAGCTGACAGGCTTCGGCATTGCGGGAGCGGACCGTAAGTTTGTATGGGCGGATGCGGTGATTGAAGGAAATAAGGTGATTGTGTCCAGCAGTGAAGTGGCTGTACCTGTGGCCGTACGTTACGGATTTTCCAATAGCCCCCGTTGTAACCTGTATAACGAGAAAGGCTTGCCGGCATCTCCTTTCCGCACGGACAGCTGGGATAAATAATACGAACCGGCGAACTAATAAACAGAAAAACACCATGAAAAGAGCTACTTCCCTATTAATGGCAAGCGTATTGGCAGGATGTATCGCTTCCTGCTCATCAGAGAAACGAATGCCCCGGCATCGGATTGTAACGAACCCGATCAACCTGAACTATCGTTTCCAGCCGAAAGACGAATCGCGTCGCGAAGCCGCCGATCCGGTCTTGGAATACTTTAAAGGATATTACTATCTGTTTGCTTCCAAGTCCGGAGGTTACTGGCGTTCTGAAGATTTAGCGGATTGGGAATACATTCCCTGCACTACCATACCGACTCTGGAGGATTATGCTCCTACCATTCTTCCTGTCGGAGATACGCTGTACTTTACCACTTCCAGCGGTAAAACTCAGATATTCAAGAGTGCCCATCCTGAAAAGGATGCGTGGGAACCGGTAGATACGAAGTTGACTTACCGATTGCATGATCCGGCGTTTTATAAAGACGATGATGGAAAGGTGTATATGTATTGGGGATGCTCGAATAAAGATCCTATCATGGGGGTGGAAGTAGATCCGAAAGACGGTTTCCGTGCCATTGGAGAAGCCAGAGCGTTGATCGAACACCACGGAGATAAATATGGATGGGAAGTGCCCGGAAAGAATAATGAAGAGCCGCGTCAGGGATGGAATGAAGGACCTTGTATGCTGAAATATGAAGGACGTTACTATTTGCAGTATGCAGCTCCGGGTACTCAGTATCGCATCTATGGTGACGGGATTTATGTAGGAGATAACCCGTTGGGACCTTTTGAATATATGGAAGATAATCCATTCTCCTTTAAGCCGGGCGGATTTATCGGTGGGGCAGGGCATGGCCATACCTTTCAGGATAAGTATGGAAACTACTGGCACGTAGCATCTATGACAATCTCCGTTCGCCATTCTTTTGAACGGAGACTGGGACTTTTTCCGGTAGCAATCTCTGCCCGCAACGGAATGTATGCGCATACAGCCTGGTCGGATTATCCTTTCTATATACCCGATAAAAAGGTGGACTTCAATAAGACCGATCTGAGTATGGGATGGAATCTGCTTTCTTTCCGGAAACCTGTTTCCGCTTCTTCCTCTCTTCCCGGCTATGAACCGGACAAAGCCAATGATGAACAAATCGAAACCTGGTGGGCCGCTCAAACCGGAAAGAAGGGAGAATGGCTTCAGATTGACATGGAAACTCCGGTGACGGTCAATGCGATACACGTGAACTTTGCCGATCATCATTTTAAAGTATTTGCACCTCATCCTCCTGTTGTTTATCAGTTCTTGATAGAAGGTTCGGCAGATGGAAAGGAGTGGATGAATCTCGTTGATGAAAGAGAGAATAAGAAAGATGAGCCTCATCGTCTTTTCACGCTAGATAAGCCTGCAAAACTCAGATATCTGCGAATCAGTAATTCGAAAGAGCTGGAAGGATGTTTTTCTTTGTCCGGTTTCCGCATATTCGGTAAGGGGGAAGGGACTGCACCGTCCGCAGTGACCGGTTTTCGAGCGATACGGGATGACAGTGACCGGAGAATTTACCGTTTTACATGGGATGCTCAGGCAGGGGCTACCGGATATATCCTGCAATGGGGAACGCAGAAAGACAAGTTAACGCATTCTGTGACGGTATACGATAATCAGTATGAGGCCCGTTACTTCAACAGGGATTCGGAATATTATTTCTCTATAAAGGCATTTAATGAGAATGGTAATTGATTGATTGAAAGGAGGGTTGAGCATGAAGAAAGATAGAAGCAGTATACGGAGAATCGTTTTGCAGAGTTTTAGATGTGGTTTGTTCATTGTTGGCGGATTACTTTCTGAGACGATGACGGCACAAAACCGGGCAGTGGTGTTCGACCGTGATTTCTCTCCGGCGGAAGGCTTGGTTATTCCACAGGAAAAGCCGTATCGGGATGAAGTCTGCCTGAACGGATTTTGGGATTTACAATGTGTTGCAGTCCCTTCTTCATGGAAAAGCGGTTCGGGAATAGCTCCGGAACTGTCTGCCCCCAAACCGGACCAGTGGGAGAAAGTAAAGATCAAAATACCTTCTGCAATCAATGTGAATGACTGGGGAAGAGGCAGTAAGGTCGGTGAAGGAACACAGCGTCCGTATGCGCCGGGATCAGTCTACTTTCCAAGTTATCCGGAACATTGGGTACATACCCGTATGGGATGGCTGCGCCGTAACTTCCGGATTCCTGCGGATTGGGAGCAAAAGCGGATTCTGCTTCACTTCGAAGCTGTTGCGGGAGATTGTGTGATACAGGTGAATGGAAAAGAAATTTGCCGGAACTTTGATGCTCATCTTCCTTTTGAGGCGGATATTACAGCGTATGTGAATCGTGAAGGTGAGAATGAACTGTTGGTTGGAGTAAGAGATACCAAGTTATTCGACAAGTCGCATCCCGTCTATCAGAAAATGGGAGCGACTTATCCTACCGGTTCCAATACTGATTATTTATTGGGTATCTGGCAGGATGTATATATGTTTGCTGTGCCTGAGATACGGATTACGGATGTATTTGTACAACCGTGGGTAGATAAGAATGAGTTGAAGGTAGAAGTAGAATTGATAAATCTCTCACCGGAAAAGGCGAGCGTGACATTGAATGGCGAAGTCCGGGAATGGGTGAACCAGGCAGGAAAGGATATTCTGACAGCTCCGGAGATAAAATGGACATTGGGGAGCACGGCGCTTACCATGCCTGTTACTACTGTCACGCTTCAAAAAGGAGAGAAGAAGAAAGTTGTTATTACTCAACATCCGGATCATCGATTGAAATTCTGGACTCCGGATACTCCGGACTTATATACTCTGCTGTTGACCGTAAACGGAAAGAAGCAGGTTTATGACTGCAAGGCAACTCGTTTCGGATGGAGACAGTTTAAGATTGTCGGTGATGAATTTCAGCTGAACGGAAAGAAAATACAGTGTTTCGGAGATATCCAGCATCCATTTAGTGCTTATATCTGTTCGCGACGCTTTGCTTATGCGTGGTATCAGATGATCAAGGACTTTGGTGGAAATGCGGTTCGCCCGCACGCGCAGCCCTGGCCGCGTGTTTACTATGATCTGGCAGATGAAATGGGATTGATGGTACTGGATGAAACGGCTTTATTGTCTTTTCCTGGATCGTTCCAACGTCAAGGAAGGATTAAAAACCATTCTGACTGGTATTGAATATATTAAGAAGGGAATCTCTATCTGTATTTTCCCGGAAGGCACCAGAAGTAAGGACGGAAACATGATTCCCTTCAAGGAAGGCAGCATGAAGATGGCGTCCAAAACCGGATGTCCCATCATTCCTATTGCCATCACCAATTCCGCGCAGATCTGGGAAGCACATCTTCCTTATATCAGACCTGCCCATGTCATCGTAGAATACGGTGTACCCATTTGCCCGAAGGAACTCTCCAAAGAAGATCAGAAGTTTCTTGGGGCCTATGCCCAGCATAAAATTCAGGAAATGCTGGATCAGCATAAACAGGAGGATTGATTATGAAAATCGTAGTTCTTGCAGGAGGCATCAGTACCGAACGTGATGTATCTCTCTGCAGTGGAAGAAATATTTATGAGGCATTAAAAGAAAACGGCCACGATGTGGTTCTGGTGGACTTATTTCTGGGCCTTCCGGAAGAAAAAGAACCATTAGATCATCTGTTCACAGATGACCGCGACTGGGCCGCTTCTGTTGGTGCCATTGCGGAGGATGCCCCGGATATCGCCCATGTAAAAGCGCTCCGTCCTGATTACAGAAGTCTTCTGGGACCAAATGTCCTGAAACTCTGCGAACTGAGTGATATGGTGT
>ERZ825137.4855-NODE-4855-length-13045-cov-4.129638_pt1 | contig 13045 bp, 12 predicted proteins | sample MGYA00519873_ERZ825137 | MGnify/ENA primary metagenome ERZ825137 (study PRJEB31778, sample SAMEA3449190) | human gut metagenome | biome: human gut; feature: human-associated habitat; material: faeces | place: United Kingdom | collected 2010/2012 ... | reverse complement strand
CCGCAGCCTTCAAAGCGCCTTGCAAACTCCCGCCCGATTTCATTAAAAAGGGTAACATCCATTTGGTGGTTCAGAAAACTGTCCACTTTGAGAACGTTACCTTCCATGACAATGCCATCTTGTTGAATGCGGTTTTTTAAAAGCTGCATTGGCTTTCCTCTCCAAATTCATGGCCGGTTGCCGGCCTGCAGCAACTGCCAAACAAGATTTCAATTTTGTACAACATTATTGTAACGCAATTCCCCCTCCGATGCAATCGTCGAAACGCCCCAAAAGAGAGAAAAAACGACTGAATTGCCGAGCAAAAAGAGACAATATGCACAAAAAAGGATGAAAAACTTCCAGCGCAGCAAGGCGAATGGTGCAAAAATGCAGATATTGGAAGCCGGGGGAGCGGCAGGGTCGCCTTGGGAAAACGAGCGGAGATGTGACAAAATTACAGCAAGGAGGGGCGCCGCGTCGGACTTGCGCAACAAGAGGCGGCTGGAAAACGCAGGCGCGCTGCTCGTCAAAAGGCGGACGAGCATTGACAAAACGGTTTCTTTTCGGTAAGCTGAAACCCTAAAGTTGCAGAGAAAAGGGCGACGCCCTTTCGACAAAGAGAGGGATCGGGATGCAGGAAACAAGAAGGAGACGGTGGAAAACCATGCTTCAAATCGCTTTGCTTTTTCTGGTGGTTGTGGCCTTGGGGCTGGTCGCATTTTTGCGCTTTTCGCCCGTGTTCGGCGCAAAGGCGAGCGATCAGGACAGGCAGGCATACAGCGCAAGGAGTTCGCTTTATGATGGAAAGATATTTTCCAATGAGCGCGAGGTGTCCGTCATGCAGGAGGGCGCGCCACGAGAGGGCGAAACGGTCCTGGCACAAAAGGAAGCGACGCCAAAGGCGGCATTTGGAAAACGCAAAGTGGGGACAGGGTATGATATACGAATTATCAGATCTGACCAGGACGATTATGAATTTGGGGTTTTCTCTGATAGGGATCTATTTTGCACATACGTTTCAAAAGTCAAAACGAAAGCTATGGCAATGTATTTGCACGTGGCTTTTGGTATATTTATTCTGGATCACAGCCGGTGCATTCCTGGATGCCTGCTTTTTAAACCATTCGGCGTTTCCGAATATGACGCATGAAAGGATCGGCATGTTCATCGCACCGCTTGCGATCTTTGCATACCGATTTCTATATCCGGAAGCACGGTTGACGGCATGCATTTTCTACTATTATATGGCGGATAACGTGCTGATTTTGCAGATCCTGTTTTCCAGGACGTTGGCGATGCTGCTGGTACAGTTGTTTGGACTGCCGGATCAGGAGACGATCCTGTGTGTTTATGTTCTGTCTCTGGCAGTGGTGGTGGTGCTGTATCGCACCTGGGCCCGGGGAAAAATGCGATGTGTCCTGCGCGACTTTCAGGACAGGATGGGACTGCTGGCGGCCTTTGCCTTTGTCAGCTATTATGGTTCGCTGCTCTTGGTGGATGCCTGGGCGCCATGGCAGCCGCTGACAGGTGTAAATGCAGCACGGAACTTTGCGGCGATCATCATTCCTGCGTGCGGCTACGGTGTCTCTTTCCTGGGCGCGGAGGAGCATGTGCGGGCGGAAGAGATGCGAAAAAAAGCATCCATGGATCCGCTGACTGGTTTGAAAAACCGGCGCGCTATGCTGAATGATATCCAGGAAATGCTGGAAACGCTTTCGGAGCCGTTATGGCTGGTCTGTCTGGATCTGGACAATTTCAAATCGATCAACGATCAGTACGGGCATGATATCGGAGATCAGTATCTGCGGCGCTTTGGGACGATGCTGGAAGAAATGACAGAGCAAAATGGCCAGGCCTACCGAACGGGCGGTGATGAATTTGCGGTGTTGTACAGCGGAGGCCTGGCAGAGAAAATCGAAGCTCTTCGGGAATGCTATCTGCAGAGCTTCCGGGATGGAGAAAAGCCGGAGTTTCTGGGTGTTAGCATTGGCTATGAGCAGGTACAGGATTTCGAGTCCCTGGCAGAAGTTATGAAACGGGCAGATGAAATGATGTATGTAGAGAAACGGGCAAAACAATATGCCCGGGGATACGCAGCAGAGGATACAAAAGAAGTTCTTACGAAATAAGCACAATGGGAGATAGGAAATCGATCTGTATATGAAAAAGAAAAAAATATCGTTAAGGAAAATCATTCTTCTGCTGATGATACTCGGATGTCTGACGAGTGCAGTTGCTATTATACTGACCTCTTATTCCTCCCTGCAGCTGATGAATCAGAATAATATCGAAGATAATATGAAAATGAATCTGTATCAGTTTACAAAAGAATCGGATGAAGCATGTTATAAGCTTCTTCGTGTACTGAATCAGATGAGCGCAGACGGTATGGTTGGAAGCGCTGTGGACAAGTATCTGACACAGGAGGAGCATTACGATCAGTATGTCAATAAAAGAAACCTCCGCGCACAGCTTGTGAGTCTGAACAGCAGCTCGCCGAGTCTCTTAATTGCATTTTATTATGATCCGTATCGGAACTGTGAGCTTGTGCCGAACTATGCAAATGTCAAAATTTCCATGGAATATAAAAGAGCACCGGTTTTATTTGAGGCAACGGTAAATACCTTTCAGGGAATCCACGGATCTGTGTTTTATCAGAATCAGATGCCGGTTTATTCTGCATATCGAAGGGAACGCTTCGGCGACGGAACCTTGCTGGACTGTTATGCGGAGGTAAAGTCGGAATATGAGATCAGTCCGGCAATGAACCGACAGGGTTATGATTACAGTATTTTACAGCTGAATGAAAACGGAGTTGTGACCTATAGCACAAACCCCAAAGTGATCAAGGGGCAGAAGCTGCTTGATACAGCAATAGAAAAAGAAACCAGCAAGGTAATTGAAAAAGACGGCTACCGTTTTCTGATTTACAGGAGCAAGCTGGGATATATGAATGCCCTGTCGCTGCCCAAAGGAACTTATACAGATGAAATTTATGCATGGCGTTTTAAAACGATCCTGGTTGTTCTGATCATTTTTAGTCTGTTTATGTCCTTTGTGCTGTATTTATATCATTTAATTGGAAAGCCTATTCAGGAGCTTGGGACCCAGATAGAACGGATCGGTCAGGGCTCTTTGCAGGATGAGGTGATCCCGGAATGCGGAATCGCAGAATTTGATCAGCTGCTGGGAGATGTAGAGGATATGAAGCAGCAGATTCGGGAGCTGATCCAACGGTCAAGAGAGCAGGAAAAGGAAGCACAGCAGATGGAATACGAAAAGCTGGTTTACCAGATCAATCCGCATTTTCTACTGAATGTGTTGAATTCGATCCAGTGGATGGCACAGATGAGTCATCAGAAGGATATCGGAGAATACACAAGTGCACTGAAAAAGCTGTTGTCGTATAATCTCGGAAAGGAAGGAAGGGAAACGACGCTCCGAAAAGAGATCGAGATGGTAAAAAATTATATCTTTTTGCAGCAGAAGCGCTATGATTTTGAGGTAGATATTTCGGTGGAGGAAGGCGAGTACCTGAATGTACCGACCGTGCGGATGATGCTGCAGCCTCTGGTGGAGAATGCGATCCGGTACGGTCTTGGGGAGGAAGGGAGAATTGCGATCCAGACGTTTTTTGACAAAAAACGGAACCTGGTCGCTGTGACGATCGAAGATTTCGGACATGGACTGAGTCAAAAAGAAATTGATGAAATTAACGAACCCTTCGGATATCGGTGGAATACAGGAAAAGAGAACAGGGGAATCGGGATCCGCTATGTCAAGGCGATGCTGAGTACATTTTATCAGGGAAACGCGGATCTGTTTGTAAACAGCAAAAGGGGAACAGGAACAAAGATCACAATTATTTTACCTGCAGCTAAAGAGGTGGATGAACATGAATGTTTTGATCGTAGATGATGATAAGCTTGCCAGAAAGGGCCTGATTGCAGTGATCGACTGGGAACGGTATGGCCTTTGCGTTGTCGGTGATGTGCAGAATGGAAAGAAGGCGTTGGAGTTTTTGGAAAATCATCCGGTGGATCTGGTCTTTACAGATATTGATATGCCGGAGATGAACGGGCTGGAGCTGATGAAAATCTGTAAGGAGAACTATCCGGAAACAGATTTTGTCATATTTTCTGTATATGAGGATTTTTCCTTTGCCAGACAGGCGCTGCGTCTGGGAGCACTGGATTATATTTCCAAAATCGAATTTGATCCGGAGGAATGCGATGCGATTCTGAAAAAGATCGTGGAGAAATATCAGAATAAAAGGCGGGAAAAGGCAGAACGAAATCTGCGGACAGAGGAAGACTGGGAAGGAGAAAACGTTCGAAAGCTGGAAGAAGAGTTTCAATCGGGGCGATGGATCTTTGATGAAAACGAGCTGGAAAAAATGTCAGAGCAGCTTTCAGAGCTGCCGCTGCGCTATGCGGAACGGATCCTGGTAAGTAGCTTTAACCACCTGCAGCTGTCGGAGCGGGATAAAATTCCGGCATTTGAAACAATGCCGGAGTTGTTAAACTGGATCCACAGCTGGCTGCAGAACCAATATTTAAACAACAGCAGTAAAACAGATGATATCAGTCTTTGTATCCGTGCAGTTCAATACATTCAGGAGCATGTAACGGAAAGTGTACGGGCGGAAGCTGCGGCAGATGCAGTAGGAATGAGCCGCGGATATTTCAGCACCAAATTCCGGGAAGTGACGGGAGAAACGTTTCATAATTGTGTGATAAGATATAAAATGAAAACGGCGGCACAGGAAATCCGAAAAGGAGAGAAGAGTATGACCGAGATCGCGTTGGAGCTTGGGTACGATAATTTTTACTACTTTTCCAAGCTGTTCCGAAAAGAGTACGGATGTACACCGGGAGAGTTTTAAAAAGGAAGATGAAAAAATGTCCGATTTATTTCGGACATTTTTTTGTGTACAAAAAAAAGAACAATAAAGAAAGAATGATCTGCGCTGTTTGACAAAAGAGCGGAACAGTATAATGCAGTTACAAAGTGAAGGAGGGAATGAAGGTGTATATTAAAAAGTTTTTAAAACACTATTATGTGATGCTGGTTCCGGCATTTCTCTGGCTTATTTTCTTCAGTATCGTTCCGATGTTCGGAATTATTATGGCATTCGAGGACTACAATCCGGGACTTGGAATGCTGAAATCGCCTTTTATCGGACTGGAGAATTTCCGGTATATGCTGCAGATCAGCGATGTAAGACAGGCGATTGTAAATACGGTGATCATCGCTGTGGCGAAGATTATCGGCAATATCATCGTGCCGCTTACCTTTGCGATCCTGCTGAATGAATTGTGCTTAAAAAAGATAAAGCGCCCGATTCAGACCATTGTGTATATGCCCCATTTCCTGTCCTGGGTTATTCTGGCAAAGATCGTGTTAAATATTTTTGGCTATACAGGACCGATCAATCAGATCCTTGGATTCTTTGGTCAGGATCCGGTTCAGTTTTTCGGAGAGCCGTCCCTGTTTCGACCGCTGGTCATCGGCACAGATATCTGGAAGAGCTTCGGCTATAATACAGTAATTTATCTGGCGGCGATTCTTGGAATTGACCCTACCTTATATGAAGCAGCAGCAGTAGACGGAGCGGGACGCTTCCGCAGAATCTGGCACATTACTTTACCGGGTATCCGAATGACGGTGGCACTTCTTGCGATCCTGGCACTTGGTAATATTTTAAATGCGGGCTTTGATCAGATTTATAACCTGTATAATCCGCTCGTATATTCTACCGGTGATATTATTGATACCTGGGTTTACCGATATGGTCTTCAGAACCTGCAGTTTTCACTTGCAACTACGGTTGGTCTGTTTAAATCTGTTATCAGCTTGATTCTGATCACACTTGGATATTGGCTGGCAGATAAATTTACAGGATATAAGCTATTTTAAACAGCAGAAGGCAAGGAGAAACAAAAATGATTGAAAATAGAACGCTCGGTTCAAAAATATTTGATGTGATCAATGTAATCATTATGATTATATGTGCGCTGCTTTGTATTGTTCCGGTATGGTATGTAATATGTGTTTCCCTGAGCAGCAAGGAAGCGGTTAATGCAGGTCTGGTATCCTTCTGGCCGGTTGGATTTAACCTGTTCTCTTACCAGAAGATCCTTGGGGAATCGGATTTCTTTCGTTCCTTCTGGGTATCGATCCAGAGAGTGCTGTTAGGAACCGGAGTCAGCATGTTCTGTATCCTGCTTGCGGCATATCCCCTGTCGAAAACCTCCAAGCAGTTTCCAAAGAGATCCATTTTTATGTGGATCCTGGTATTCTGCATGCTGTTTAACGGAGGAACCGTTCCGTGGTATATTACAATGAAGGGCTATGGTCTGGTAGACAGCATCTGGGGTCTGGTGCTCGGTATGGGATTAAATGTATACAATCTGATCCTGGCTGTGAATTTCTTTAAAAATCTCCCGGCAGAGCTGGAGGAAGCGGCGCTGGTGGATGGTGCCGGACCCTGGAAGTGTCTGACTTCGATTTTTATTCCGCTGGCCAAACCGGTAATAGCGACCATCGCATTGTTTACCATCGTACAGTACTGGAATGAGTTCTTCCAGGGAATGGTGCTGAGTACAAATCAGTCCAATTATCCGCTGCAAACGTATATTCAGCAGCTGGTTGTTAATTATGATTTTTCGACGATGAACGTAGAACAGATCGCGCAGGTTCAGAAACTGAACAACCAGTCTCTGGATGCGGCGAAAATCGTGATCGCCATGATTCCGGTGCTGGCAGTATATCCGTTTTTACAGAAGTATTTTGTAACCGGTATTACACTTGGATCGGTAAAAGGATAAGGTTGTTGTGATTTCCGGCAGGCTTTGCCGGCGCAAATAAAGGAAAAGGAGAAGGGTATGAAAGCGAAAAAGGTATTGGTATGGTTGTGTGCTGCAGCAATGCTGGTTTCAGCGGCAGGCTGTGGATCGTCCGCAGCAAGTACGGGAAGCGATGCGGCCGGTGGACAGGGAGTGCAGGAAGCAGAGGGAACTGCAAAGGAAGATCTTCCTTTAGCAAAGTATCCGGAAGAGGTTACGGTACATCTTGGCGGAGGCATGAATCCGAATGCAAAAATACCGGAAGGAATGACCTATGAGGACAACACCTTTCTGGATATGCTGAAAGAGGATCTGAACATCAATGTAGTATATGACTGGGTTGCATCTTCTTCCGATTATGATGAAAAGATGAACCTGTGTATCGGCAGTAATACGATTCCGGAGCTGATGAATGTAAACGCAGAGCAGTATCGTGCACTGTTAAAATACGATCTGATCCAGCCCATCGGAAGCTACTATGAAGACTATGCATCAGACAAGCTGAAGAGCTATGTGGAATCCGGCGGTGAAGCACTGCAGAAGGTTATCTGCAATGAAGACGGCGAGATGATGGCGATTCCGGCACCCAACATTACAGCGGGCGGTGTAAATGAAATGTGGATCCGCCAGGACTGGCTGGATAATCTTGGTCTGGAAGCACCCAGAACCTGGGATGAGATGGTTGCTGTTGCAGAAGCATTTGTCAAAGAAGATCCGGATGGCAATGGTGAAAATGATACGATCGGTATCCTTGGGCCTGCGAATTCAGATTATGTAAACGGAAACGGCGGTAATCGCTATGGTCTGGATCCTCTGTTCAGCGCTTTTCAGTCTTATCCGAAATACTGGATGAAGGATGATAGCGGAAATGTTGTTTACGGTTCTATTACAGAAGAAACCAAGGTTGCACTGGAAAAGGTTGCAGGTCTGTATGCAGATGGACTGATCGATCCGGAGATCCTGGTAAGAAACGACAGTTCAGAGCCCTTGCTTGCAGGAAAGGTTGGTATCTTCTTTGGCCCCTGGTGGTGCGGATATACCGTTGGCGATGCAACTCTGGCACAGGAAGCTGACTGGCAGGCATATTTCACACCCCTTGCAGAGGACGGAAAATTCTATACCCATATGGCAGAGCCCACAACGAAATATGTTGTAGCAAGCAAGGAATGCAAAAATCCGGAAGCTGCCTTTAAGATCATTAACTATCTGATCGAGTATGAGCAGGGCTGGGTAGATTCGGGTATAACAAATGGACTTAGCATCTCAGATTTATATCCTTTATACAACGTATATGACAATGCAAATGAAATCGAAGTATCCTATGATTGCCTGAAGAAATATCTTGCAGGCGAAATCGGAATTGATGATGTGGATTACAGCACCCATAAGCTTCTGAAGAGCGATATGGAAGCGATCACAAAGCTGAAAAAAGAGCCTTATGATGACTTCAGTCTGGAATATTGGAACTTTGAAGATGAAGATCTGGCAAAGACCAATCTGCCTCGTCTGGTTTCCATTATGGTAGGTGATGCACCCCTTGTAAATGAGGAATATGTTCCGATTTATAACAGCTATGACGGCAGAACCAAGACAATGGATTCCAAATGGGCAAACCTGAAAAAGCTGGAGGAAGAAACCTTTGCAAAGATCATCACAGGAAAAGTAGGAATCGATGCATTTGACTCCTTTGTAGAGGAATGGAAAGCATCCGGCGGTGATGAGATTACAAAAGAGGTTCAGGAAGAATTAGATGCACAGCAGTAAAATGCGAAATGCAGAGCTTTGAAATTTGATTATCTTAAAAATACAGGTGGCGTCTCGATCCGGGACGCCATTTGTTCATGACAATAGAATGCTCGCAGAGCGTGCATTCTATTGTTGAATTAGGTTAAACAGGAGGAAAAAAGAGACATGAAGGATTTTGAAAACGATTTAATTTATTATCCCAATCCGGATCCGATCGAGGAGCCGCGGTTTATTTTGAATTCCGTAGAGGAACTGGAAAAATCAACAAAATACAGTGTTATCTGCAATGGAACGGAGCGCGTGGTATATCATACAGACTCCTTTGATTATGTTGTTGTAGTAGATGACGAAGCCTATGATCTGGAAATTTCGATTCATACACCCTTTGAGAAGCTGGCAATTCGTCCGACCAGCTTTGGAATCGTCCCTTCCATAAAGGGAGAGACCGTTCAGATTCATCTCGACGAGCCGAAAAAATTTACGGTAGAGACAGACGGCGGTCTGCATGACGCATTATTCGTGCTTTGCTCGCGCAGAATCGAAAAACCGGAAAATACGACGATCTGCTTTGAAAAAGGAAAAGTATACAATGTCGGGATCCTGACCTTAAAGCCGAATGATACGGTCTATATCGAAGAGGGGGCCGTGGTATCTGGTTGTATTTATGCGGATCATTGTGATAATATTTCCATTGTAGGAAACGGAATCGTCAATGGAGCCTGCTGGCATCTGCCGGACAGTAATGCCCATCGGTTTTTTATCTATATCAAGTGGTGCAACAATGTCCTCTTAAAAGGCTTTACGGCAGTAGACGGACCCTCCTGGCATGTGGTTCCGGCGGCATGTGATCATGTTGTCATTGATGATATGAATATCATGTCCAGAATTGTAACAGGAGATGGTATTGATATTACGAGCAGCCAGGATGTGGAGGTAAAGAATTGCTTTATCCGTTCGACGGATGACAGTATCTGTATTAAGGCGCATGGGCTGATTGCGGATACTTCGACTGTTCGGGATGTGACGAAAGTATATGTCCACAACAACGTACTCTGGAATGCAGAGCCGGGCAATGCAATTGAATTAGGCTACGGGCTCCAGAGTGAGATCCACGATCTCGTATTTGAGGATTGTGATATCATTCACTGTCAGTACGAAGGAAATATGGGCGGCGCAGCGATTTCTATCCATCAGGCGGATGGCGGTCATGTGCATGACGTTCATTACAGAAATATCCGGGTAGAGCAGGCGGAGCAGAAGCTGTTTGATATCAAGGTATTGCTTTGCAAGTATACACAGCAGGTTGCCAAAGGGGAGATCAATGATATTCATTTTGACAACATTCAGGTATTAAACGGCGATATTCCGGTTTCGCTGATCCGCGGATACCAGACGCCAACAGAAGAAGTACGTGTCCATGATATTACCTTTGACAATATTACCTTTATGGGGAAAAAGTGTGAAACCTGGCAGGATCTTCGTTTGGTTACGGAGCTGGCAAACGATATTTATGTCAATGGCGTCAGAACGTGTAAACAGATGAAATTCTGAAAATGCAAATAGGCATTCCGTAACGGAAAGACAAAACTATTTCTATAAGGAGGAATTTATGGCTGACACAGGTATTTTTTACGGAACAGGAGCAGCGGAGGGTGTGCCGAGTCCCTTCTGTGACTGCCCGATGTGCAATTATGCCCGTGAGCATGGCGGAAAGGATGTCCGCAAGCGTTCCTGCTTTCGACTGGGCAGGAATATTATGATCGATATGGGACCGGATATTTTTACCCAGGCACTTCAATATGGTTCTATGTGTGACATTGAGCATGTTCTGATTACACATACCCATGATGATCATTTTGATTTTACGGCATTGGGCCTTATGAGCATGGCAACGCATCTTCGGACAACACCGGTGCATTTCTATTTTTCGGAAGAGGGCTATCGCTTCATTGAGCTTTTGCGTGACAGTGAGATCGCATTTGGAGGAACTCTTCGGGGAATGGAAAAAAAGGGGATCTATGCCTTTCACAAGCTGAAATATTTTGAGACCTATTCCATAGGGGAGTATGAGGTTACACCGATTCGTGGAAATCACGGCGGGAATATGGCAAAAGAGCGCAGTGCAAATTATGTGCTGAAGGCAAAAGACGGAACAAAAATGCTGTATGGAATGGATACCGGACTGTATGAGGAAGAAACCCTTGATTTCATGAAAAATCAGAATCTTGACATTTGGATCTCAGAATGTACATTCGGAAATCTGAAGCTGCAGGAGGAATGGAATACCCATTTATGTGCGGATACTTTTCTGGAGCTGTTGGATACATTTGAAAAAAATAAAACGATCCGGCAGGATACCAAAATATATCTTTCCCATATAAATCAGTGTCATACGGCGCCTCATGAAAAGCTTCAAGGGATAATGACGGATGCAAAGCCGGAATATCAGATCGTTGTGGCATATGACGGATTGGAAATTCCCATAAGCCGGGATGGAAAATAACTTGCACAGATCAATTCCGAAATTTTCAGAAAAAAGAAAAAGTGTTATAATAAAAGGAGAAAATAAAAATGGATAACATGAATATTCGGAAAATTAACGGTTTTACAGTTCAGCTGGTAGCAGATGGAGTATATGCGATTGATGAATTCGGCATTGCGCTGATGTATCTGATCATCGGAAAAACACAGGCACTGCTGCTGGATACAGGCGTTGGTGCAGGAAATGTACATGCAGTTGTAAAGGAACTGACGGATCTGCCCTGTCTGGTAGTAAACTCCCACCATCATTATGACCATGCTGGCGGCAATGTCTGGTTTGATGAGGTTTATGCACATAAAAATGCGGTCAGCGTTTTAAAGGAGCAGAACTGTCAGGAGGTACGCCGCGCCTTTATCGAGAGACAGCTGGATAGAGAAGAATATAACGGAGAAGCGTCTGTAGCAGATACGATTTCTTATCTTCATGAGTATCGTGTGAATCCCATCGAGGAAGGAAAGGTATTTGATCTGGGGGGACGTAAGCTGGAGGTGATCGAGACCTTCGGACATACGAAGGATGGGATCTGCCTGCTGGATTCTGAAAACCGTCTGCTGTTTTCCGGCGATTCGGTAGTCAGCACACCGACTCTGATCACGGAGCCCTGCAAATCGGATACGATGGAGCATTATGCAAAAGCGTTGAAGCATCTGGAGGGCAGAGAAGCTGAGTTTGATCTGATCTTCCCGGGGCATTATGTGCATCCGATTCCCAAAACCTATTTAAAAGAGCTGATCGTATGTGCAGAGAAAATCCTGGAGAATCCGCTGTATGGCACACCGGAGAAAAATCACATGTCCGATCAAATCGCATATCGTGCATTTTATAAAAAGGCGTCCATTCTTTATACAATGGATCGCGTAACCGGAGAAAAGGCACCTCAGGAATAAAGGAAAAAATGTAACTGTTCAGTAGGTCAGCGCATTTACTGCGCTGACCGTAAGAAAGTGATTCAGGAGTGCAAAAATCCCATCGCCGCAGGCGATTTTAATGGATTTTGCACATAACTGTGAAGATACTGAACAGTTAACGATGCTTAATATTAATCTGGGGAAAAACCGGGAGCTGATGGAGAAGTGCAGAACCCTTAGGGAATACTGTATGTTTGTGGAGCGTATCCGGGGATACGCCAAAGAGCTGGAGATTGCGGAGGCCGTGGAGCGGGCGGTGACAGAATGTATCCGGGAAGATATTCTTGCGGACTTTTTATCCGCACAGAGGGCGGAGGTTATAGCCATGTCAATCTTTGAATATAACAAAGAAGAAGAAATGAAGAAAATCCGGGCCGACGAATTCAGTATTGGAAAAGATGCGGGAAAAGCGGAAGGAATGCTTTGCACGGCGCGAAAAGCGGCGCGCCCCGCGGAGCAAAAAAGCCCGCCGGCGGGATGCGCGCCGTTTCGCCGGCTCTGCCGCCCCGGCGGGGTTTCCCATACTCAGCCCGGCGTCAGCGCCTCCCGGGCCTGGGCGGCGCTCAGACAGCCCCGCTCCACCATCTGCTCCACCACCTTTTTCTGGCGCTGCCGTGCCAGCCCGGGGTTCTGCGCCGGGTCGTAGGCGGAGGGTGCGTTGGGCACGCCCGCCAGCAGAGTGCATTCGTAGGGCGTCATCTGCGCGGGGGCTTTGCCGAAATACCCCTCGCTTGCCTGGCGCACATTATAGTATCCGCTGCCGAAATAGATGGAATTCACATACAGCTCCAGGATCTCGTCCTTGGTATACTGCTTCTCGATGGCCCATGCCATGAACGCCTCGGCCGCCTTGCGCGTGAGCACCTTCTCCTGTGTGAAATACAGGTTTTTGGCAAGCTGCTGGGTGATGGTGCTGCCACCCTCCACAAAAGCGCCCGCGCACACATCGTTCCACAGCGCACGGCACAGCGCAATAAAATCCACGCCGCCATGGGAATAAAAACGGTGGTCCTCCACCG
>ERZ825137.4845-NODE-4845-length-13063-cov-3.301122_pt1 | contig 13063 bp, 8 predicted proteins | sample MGYA00519873_ERZ825137 | MGnify/ENA primary metagenome ERZ825137 (study PRJEB31778, sample SAMEA3449190) | human gut metagenome | biome: human gut; feature: human-associated habitat; material: faeces | place: United Kingdom | collected 2010/2012 ... | reverse complement strand
CGGGTAAGGGAGATACTCCGAGACCACTGACGCAGACAGAAGCAGAGACGTGTTTGTGTCCGGGTCAGTAGTTTCGGCATCTTCTTACCGGAGATTTTTACAAAAAACAGTGAGAAGGATGGGGAATCCCATCGGAAAAGGAGAGAAAGATGGTAAAAGTTTACACAATGGAACTTGCCGGACGTACGTTACGTGTAGAGATCGGCAAGGTCGGCAAACAGGCTAACGGCTGTGCATTTATGCAGTACGGCGAGACAACAGTTTTATCAACAGCAACAGCAAGTGAGAAACCGAGAGACGGTATTGATTTCTTCCCATGCAGCGTTGAGTATGAAGAAAAGCTTTATGCAGTAGGTAAGATCCCCGGCGGATTTAATAAAAAAGAAGGCAAGGCAAGTGAGAATGCCATTCTGACAAGCCGTGTGATCGACAGACCGATGCGTCCTCTGTTCCCGAAGGATTACAGAAATGACGTAACACTGAACAACATGGTCATGAGCGTAGATCCTGCATGTCGTCCTGAGCTGGTTGCCATGCTCGGTACTTCTATCGCAACCTGTATTTCAGATATTCCGTTTGACGGTCCTTGTGCCATGACACAGGTTGGTATGATCGACGGCGAATTGATCATCAATCCAAGCCAGGAGCAGTGGGACAAAGGCGATCTGAAGATGACTGTTGCTTCTACAGCACAGAAGGTTATCATGATCGAAGCCGGTGCAAACGAAGTGTCCGACGAGGATATGTTCAACGGCATTATGGCAGGTCATGCGGAAAACCAGAAAATCATCGAGTTCATCAAGGGTATCCAGAGGGAGATCGGCAAAGAGAAGTTTGATTTCGAGCACATCACCGTGCCTGCTGAGATGTACGAAGATGTGAAGAATTACGCCGAGGCCTAGGTGCGTGAGGCCATCCTGGCTGTGGACAAAACCGTGCGGGACAAGGCCATCGATGCCCTCACCGACGAAGTGATCGAGAAGTTTGGCGAGAAATATCCCGACAGCGAAAAGCTCTTCGGCGAGTGCATGGACAAGCTGCAGAAGTATGTGGTACGCCGCATGCTGCTGGATGAGCAGAAGCGTGTGGACGGCCGCAGCCTCACCGAGGTGCGTCCTCTGGCCGCCGAAGTGGGCCTGCTGCCCCGTGTCCATGGCTCGGGTCTGTTTACCCGCGGCCAGACCCAGGTTCTGACCACCTGCACTCTGGGCACTCTCCGGGATGCCCAGGAGCTGGACACCATCTACGAAGAAACCGAAAAGGAAGCCATACAGGGTATGGACCTCAGCAAAGATGAGATGAACGGATACTTCTACTCCGTAGTAGTAGATCATCCCTGGATAAGACACAGAGTGGTAAACCGCAAAATGGTATTCCTACCCATCGACAAATACGAGATACGGAAAGTGGACGGTCTTGATCAGAATCCCGGCTGGGGCGATTAAGCATAATACTTTATGAAACAACTCATTAGCATTAAATATAAATTAAAATAATAAGAATGAAAACATATAGCATAAGCATCCTGTCGCTGTTACTCGCATTACTGTTTCTTGCCGGATGCAGTGACAGAAAGAAATTCTTTGAAGATGAACGATACGAGAAAATGGTATACATTGTCAGCGACAATAACAATATACACAATTTGGTTTACGACCTGGATGGCAAAGACGGTAATATACGCAATCTGTCGATTGCGTGTAGCGGAACCAATCCGACAGAGGAACCGGTTACAATATCGCTCACAGAAGACACAGTTCTTCTGGATGAATATAACTATACGAACTTTATCGAAGATTATAGCCGATATGCCCTCAAGATGGACCCGAAAGACTATGCGATAGAAAGCAGCACAGTTACTTATCCGACAGGAGAACCATACACGTTGGTACCTATCAAAATAGACATTTCAGTCATTGAAAGTCTGGACCCGGATAAAATCTACTTTATTCCCATAGCAATAGCCGACGCAACTCCTTATCCTATAGTAAAAAAGAAAGGAAATGCATTATTACAGATACAAAAGAAAAACAAATATACCAGTTCCGCAGAACCTGCAAGCTATAATGCATCAGGGTATGAAGGCAGCGGATACTTTGTCATCACCAAAACAATGGTACCTCTGACCAAAAATCGGGTAAGAATCAATATCGGTACTAAGAGATTACCGGCAGAACCGGAGAATCAGCCGGACTTCATCAAGAAAAATACGATTGTTATCGAAGTAGCTGATGATAACTCCCTGACTGTAGAACCTTATGATCCTGAAGAAATGGAAGTGGAAACAGTGGATGTCAAAGTAGCCCATCCGGGTGATAACGCCTATGCACTCTACAACAACCGGCTCGACCCGACAACTACGACCTTCTGTGTATGCTATAAGTATAGACTCAAAACAGGTAGTTGGACCGAAGTACGGGAAGCAATACGCTTACCGGTGATTGTCATAGAGTAAACAAGCCAAATAAAGACCTATTAATATAAATCCGGATATAACCATCCGAATCAGAAGAAGTTATTGCAAAAGTCTGTAAGCTCTCCTCCCCCCCTCTCTTTTTTTAAGGAGAAGGGAGAGCTGAAGACCCGAAGAGCAGATAAACACACAAACCATTATCATATAAATTCATCCTGCCGACACCTTTCTGACAATAAGGCAGAGAAATAAAAAACAATTATGGAATAAACACAAAAAGCCCCTGTAAAGTATTAATTTACAGGGACTTTCTATTTTCTTAAAGCGGAGAGACAGGGAACGATTAACTTTAAGGTTCCTTACTCATTATCAGCATCTTACATAAATCCTCAATTCCTATGACACCGCATAATTCACCGCATATATGCTGCAACTTTCTTCCTGTTACACTTTTACTTACTTTTGCAAATATACGAAAAAAGCCTGCATGTCATGCTTCAGTAGGCAGGTTTTCTTGTATTATTTTCGCTTTGGCCGGTCCGATTTCTGCGGCCAGTTCGTCGAACGAAGCTTCCCGGATACGTTTCACGCTTTTAAACCGTTTGAGCAACTGGGTTTTGGTCTTCTCGCCGATGCCTTTGATGGTGTCCAGTGCCGAAACGGTCTGGTGTTTGCTGCGTTTGTCGCGATGGAAAGTGATGGCAAAACGGTGTACTTCATCCTGTATCTGGGTCATGAGCCGGAACACAGGGCTGTCTGTCTTCATGCCGATGACGATCGGCGGGAATCCGAACAACAGGTCGTTGGTGCGATGGCGGTCGTCTTTAGCCAGTCCGGCGATGGGGATGCGCAGGCCGAGTTCGTCTTCCACCACTTCGCGTACCACCTCCATCTGTCCCCGTCCGCCGTCCGTGATGATGAGGTCGGGCAGTTCGCCTTGTTCCGCCACGGCGCGTGAATACCGGCGGCGTACCACCTCTTTCATCGAGGCATAATCGTCCGGTCCGACCACGGTTTTGATGTTGTATTTGCGGTAGTCCTGTTTGCTGGGTTTGCACTTTTTGAAGACTACGCAGGCCGCCACGGCATCCGTCCCCGAGATGTTTGAATTGTCGAAACATTCGATGCGCATGGGGAGCTTTTCAAGGTGCATGGCTTGCTGTATTTCTTTCATCAGCCGTACGCTTTTCTGTTCCGGATTGAGTTTCTCGGCCTGTTTGAGCCGGTCCAGTTTGTATTGTTTTACGTTGAGGATAGAGAGTTCCAGCAGTTTCTTCTTGTCTCCCCTTTGCGGGACGGTGAAGGTGACGCCTTCCATTTCCACGTCGATGGGAAAGGGGGTGATGATTTCCTTGGAACGGCTCTTGTAGCGTTCCCGCATTTCAGCGATGCCCAGCGTCAACAGTTCTTCTGGCGACTCGTTCATCCGTTTTTTATATTCAAAGGTGAAGGCCTGGTTGATACTTCCGTTCGTCACGTGCAAGTAGTTGATGTAAGCCGCGTTTCCATCGTCCTCAATGGAGAAAACGTCGATGTTGTGGAGGACGTTGCTCACCACTTCGCTCTTGCTCCGGTAGCTTTCCAAAAGGTCGTACTTCCTTTTGATGGCTTGTGCCTCTTCGAAACGCATTTCCGCCGCCAACGCTTGCATTTCGACGAGCATGTTCCGGCTGATTTCGGCTGTGTTTCCTTTCAGGATTTCCTTGGCTTCTTGGATGGATTGGAGGTATTCTTCGCGGCTTTGCGCTCCGATGCAGGGGCCTTTGCAGTTCTTGATGTGGTATTCCAAACAGACGTTGAACTTTCCGCTACGGATGTTTTCAGGTGTGAGCGCGAGGTGGCACGTGCGCAACGGATAGAGGTTCTTGATGAGCTCGAGTAAGGCATTCAGCGTGGGAATATGGCTGTAAGGGCCGAAGTACACGGAACCGTTGCGTACGATGTGCTGTGTTTTGAAGATGCGGGGAAAGTATTCGTTGGTCACACAAATGGACGGATAGGTCTTGTCGTCCTTCAGCAACACGTTGTAATGCGGTTTATAGCGTTTGATAAGGTTGTTTTCCAATAAAAGCGCGTCTTCTTCGCTGTTTACCACAATATACTTGATATCTCTGATTTTACTGACCAGCATGGCTGTTTTCCGGCTTTGGTGGTCTTTGCTGAAATAGGAATAGACGCGCCGTTTCAGGTTTTTGGCCTTACCCACATAGATGATTTCCCCCTCGTCGTTCAAATATTGGTAGCATCCCGGACTGTCCGGCAGATTCAGGACGATGCCTTTCAAATAAGCGTCCAGCTTTTCTTTTTCTTCGGTCGTCATGGCGTTTGGAATTGGATATGAAAAGGGGACAATACAGCGTGCTGCATGTCCCCGTTAAAAAAGCTATTTTTAGACACGTAAGAGTGTGCTGATTTCAATGCCTTCGTCGAAAACCTCGCGTCCGTTCAACCCTTCGCCCGTCAGTTCGATAATGAAATTGATGTAGACGTGTGCCGGATTAAACTTCTTCACCAAGTTGTAGGCCGCTTTCATGGAACCGCCTGTGGCAAGCAGGTCGTCATGGATGAGGACCACGTCTTTTTCGTCAATGGCATCTTTATGTATTTCTATCGTATCCTTACCGTATTCTTTCATATAACTTTCCTGTAAGGTCTCGGCCGGAAGTTTTCCGGGTTTCCGGCACATAACGAAACCGGCGCCCAGTTTCACGGCAAGGGCAGCGCCGAGGACGAAACCGCGCGACTCTATGCCGACCACCTTTGTGATGCCTTTGTCCTTATAGATTTCATACAATTCGTTTAGCATAATCTTCATGCACTTCGCGTTTTTGAAAAGTGTCGTCACGTCCTTGAACTGAACTCCGGGTATAGGGAAGTCCGGAATGTTTCGCAGATTCTTCAGTAATGTTGGATTGTTCATAACCAGTATTTTATCTGTTGGTAATTTAAGTTTTGTTTCACGTGAAACGTTGCCGCTTATCGGCCGGAAAGTACCAGCAATACGTTGATGTCGCTTGGTGATACTCCCGGGATCCGGCTCGCTTGAGCAATCGTTTCCGGATCAATCTTCACTAGCTTCTGACGAGCTTCCGTAGATAGCGACTGGATGGAAGCATAATCAAATTTGCCTTTGATCTTGATGCTTTCCAGGCGTGCCAGCTTTTCTGCTATCATTCGCTCTCTGTCAATATAGCCTTGATACTTGATCAGTATTTCTGCCGCTTCCAGAATCTCTTCTTTACGGTCGGAGTCTGCAGTGGTTGCTTTTTCTAATTCTCTTTGGAAGGCGGGGACATGTTCCGCGATATTCTCAATCGTGATTTGCGGACGATTGAGAATTTCGATCAGCTTACAGCCTTGACGAAGGGGAGTTGTTCCCAACTTTTCGAGGGCATCATTAATTAATGCCGGTTTCATCGAATAGTTCTTTGCGAAATTTACTATCTGCTCTAATGCCTCCTTCTTGGTCTTCATTAATTGGTAGCGATCCTCTCTTGCCAGTCCGAGGTGATATGCTCTTTCGGTCAGTCTCATGTCGGCGTCGTCCATGCGGAGAAGAATACGGTATTCGGCACGTGAAGTGAACATACGGTATGGTTCGTCTACTCCTTTGGTCACCAGGTCGTCTATCAATACACCGATATATGCTTCGTCGCGAGCCAGTGTGAAGGCTTCACCACCGTGACAGTTGATGTGTGCGTTGATTCCGGCGATCAGTCCTTGTCCTCCCGCTTCTTCGTAACCGGTTGTTCCGTTCACTTGCCCGGCAAAGAACAGGTTTTTGATAATCTTCGATTCCAGCGAATGTTTTAATTGGGTGGGGTCGAAGTAATCGTACTCAATCGCATATCCGGGACGATAGATGACGATATCCTTGAATGCCGGTACTTTTTTCAGCGCGGCGATCTGAATATCCATCGGAAGAGAAGAAGAAAATCCGTTCAGGTATAATTCCTGTGTTGTTTCACCTTCGGGTTCGAGGAACAGTTGGTGCTGCTCTTTGTCGGGGAAGGTGACAATCTTGGTTTCGATGCTGGGGCAATAGCGCGGACCGATACTTTGAATCTGTCCGTTGAACAGGGGAGAATCCGGCAGCCCTTCGCGCAGAATCCGGTGCACTTCTTCGTTGGTATAGCAGGTCCAGCATTGCAGTTGCTTCAAATGGCGCGTACTGGTATTCATGAATGAGAACTTGTGGAAGTCGCATTCTCCGTCTTGTGTATCCATCAGATCGAAGTGGATGCTGCGTGCGTCGATTCGTACCGGTGTGCCGGTCTTCATCCTTCCGTAGGCAATGCCATGTCGGGCGATGGATTCTGTCAGCTGGTAAGATGCGGGTTCTGCCATTCTTCCGCCGGGCAATTGGTGGCGGCCTACGTGCATGAGTCCGTTCAAGAATGTTCCTGCGGTCAGTACGATACATTTCGCTTTGAATGTGACACCCCAAAGAGTGACGAGTCCGACTACTTCACCGTTTTCAACGAGCAATTCGCAGACGGTGTCCTGCCAGATATGAAGGTTGGGAGTATTTTCCAGTTTCTCACGCCATGACCAGATAAACTTGGCACGGTCGCATTGAGCGCGGGGACTCCACATAGCGGGACCTTTCGAGCGGTTCAGGATTCGGAACTGGATAGCAGTTTCATCCGTCACCAATCCCATCTGTCCGCCCAGTGCGTCTATTTCGCGTACTATTTGTCCTTTGGCGATTCCTCCTACTGCCGGATTGCAACTCATCTGTCCGATCTTGTTCATGTCCATTGTGATCAGACAAGTTTTGGAACCTAAATTCGCAGCGGCGGCTGCCGCTTCACAACCAGCATGTCCGGCACCAATTACAATTACATCGTACTTAAAATCCATTCTACCTTATTTATTATCAAACGCTGCAAAGTTACGGAAAAGTTGCGAGAGTTGTATCTTCTGCCGGTTTTTGCTTCCGAAATTTCGAGGAGGAGGCGGGGCGGGCGCAAAAAAACGCCGTAATTTTGGATTGGAAATATGCAAGATGTAACGTTTCTGACTTCTTTTCTTTTGTGTCAAGGCTTCGATTCCTTTCAAAAAGAGATGTAAATGCTCTTTTTCGACATTCTAAGCTTACTTTTTGTCACTTGAAAAAGTGCGCGGCCCTGTGATGAAATAGAAGATGAACGGAGCGTTTGGATAGAATTTGTATCAAATCAGCATTCGGATGTATGTTTTATACCCAACCTCCACTCTTTCTCTTGACATAAATCAAAAAAATAAGGTAAAACATGTTTTTTAGCATAAGAATTCTTGTTGTTTTCCAAAACACCTCTACCTTTGCAGTGTAGTTGTGAAACTACTAAGATTTTTAGGTATTAGAAAAAGGTAATAACAAAAGAGTAGTATTAGTTTATAAAATTAAGGTATTAGATTTTAAGATTAGTTTTTAGGAAAAAGATTGTTTTGATTAGGTATTAGAAAAAAGTAGTTTTCAGGTAAAAGGTAAATTGAGATGCAGAAAAAAGAATCCCATTTATGGGGGATTCTTTAGGTGGGGCGGAGTTATTCGCTCTTTTTTTATTTTATGCCCCTTTATTCTATTTTTTTATATGAGGGGTGAACTTACATACTGAAAAAACAGATATATTTGTAAGTCATATCTATTATAACCAGTTTTTGCAGTAATTTGAAGAGAGTCTTTTATTGTTTGATTAATCTTGTTGCCGTATGAGCGATAAAGATGATTTGATAGTAGCAGGTGTCAACCAGAAAGATAAGGGAATCTGGAGGGACTTTTATAATCGCTATTATGCGGCCTTGTGCTCATATGTCGAGAAAATCCTGTTCCTCACCGATGCCGTAGAAGATCTGGTTCAGGAGGTGTTTATATCCGTGTGGGAAGGTAAGCGTACTTTTTCCGACTCCCGTGAGCTGACTAATTATCTTTATCGTGCCTGCTATAATAATGCACTGTTGTATATCCGCAACCATCAGATTCATGATTCTATATTGAATGGCTTGCCTCAGGAAGAAGATTTTGAAGACGAGGAAATGCTGTATGCTTTGACTGTGAAAGAAGAAGCTATCCGACAACTTTATTTCTATATCGAGGAGCTTCCTGCCGAACAACGCCGTATCATCCTGCTGAGAATTGAAGGACATTCGTGGGACGAAATCGCATCCCGGCTGGGAGTTAGCATCAATACGGTTAAAACTCAGAAAAGCCGTAGCTATAAATTCTTACGCGAGAAGCTGGCAAATTCCAGTTATTCTGTACTTCTTACTCTTATCTTTTATTAAAAACCGGGCTGTGCATCCTTGCTTTTGTGGGGGTGAAGTGACTGTGATGTGGCTTATTTAAGTGGATGAGCCGGTATGTTTAACAGGTAAACAAAGCTTGGTTAGCATTTTTAGTAAGCTATATGTGTTCGTTCCATGTCTGTAAACCATTCGGATTACGTACGTGAGTCCATGGGATCATGTCCGCAAAGCGATGGGACCATGTATGTGAAATGAAGTCTTGTCGGTGTCTTATTACATTGGTCCGGCATTGGGAATAGATTAATAAAGCAGGCATTTATGGTTAAATCAAGGACCTTTTTATGAAGTACAGCGCGTCATTCTTTTAGTAGAAAGTGACGATAAGATTTGAAATATTTTTGTTATCACTCTGTCGTCACTGCTTCTCGTCACTTTTATCGCATTGTATATCAATGAGCTAAGTTCGAAAGTGACGGATGATGATGAAATATGAGTTTCAAACTCCTTGATAAAAGCTAAAAAATACATCATTTTAATAGCGGTAACGGAAAAAAACAAATATTTTTTAAGATGCCTAATTGTCATTTATTGATGGCTGAATTTTGATTCCGAAAAGGGAATGATTTGTTGAATACGTTATTTTTGTTGCTGAATAATGACATAATGATAGTTTTTCGTTCTTTTCTGTTTTCGTACGGAGAGTATCTCATAAAAAATAATCATCTTTTTGTCACCCATTTATGGACGTTATGTATAATTATAGTAAAGCAAAGATAAAATCCTCATTAGAAATAGATAAAATTATGAAAAAGTTAGAAAACACATATCAAGATGCCTCTTTGATAAAAAAGGCTCTTTTGGGAGATGCAAGCGACAAAGAGCAGCAGGTGTTGGAACAACGTTTATCTATGCATCCGGAACTGAAAGCCGTGTATGAGAATTTGCAGGATAGTGAGGAATTAAAAGATGCTTTTAATAAGTATAAAGAATATTCATCGGAAAAGGCTTACGAGCATTTCCTTCAACAAATTCAACAAAAAGAGAACTCGTCCGGTGGAAAGATCCACCGTATCCGGACATGGTGGTATGCTGCCGCAGCGATGGTAGTACTGGGAGTAGGAATTTCTTTTTATGCAGTGAATCATTATCAGGCAGTGGAGGAGTCCCAGGCACGTATCGCGCAAATCAAGCCAGGTAGCAAACAGGCAGTGCTGACTTTGCCCGATGGAAGCACTATTGATGTACAAAAGAAAGATATAAATGTAATAGTAGACGGCGTCCAGGTGAAATACAATAAAGGGGTGCTGTCATATCGACCGACCGTCACAACACAACAACACGAAGAAGAAAACGTCGATGAAAGTCCGGTGAAGTCAAATGAACTGGTTATACCACGGGGAGGAGAGAATACTGTCCTTCTTGCTGATGGAACCACTGTTCATTTGAATGCCGGTTCTAAATTGCTTTATCCGGTCCGTTTTGTCGGAAAGCGGCGAATTGTGACACTGGAAGGTGAAGCCTATTTTGATGTGAGAAAGGATGAGGAACATCCGTTTGTGGTCCGGACTCGTTTCGGAGAAGTAACGGTACTTGGTACGGCATTTAATATTAATGCTTATAATGATGCGGATGCATGCTATACCACTCTTGTATATGGGAAAGTAAATTTCTCGACACCCGATCAGAATACTATTACGCTGGCGCCGGGTGAACAGGCAGTCGTCTCTTCCCGTGGCATTGAAAAGCGGGCGGTGGATGTTAATGAATATATCGGCTGGGCACAAGGTGTATATGTTTTCAACAACAAACGGCTGGGCGATATCATGAAAACCTTCGAGCGCTGGTATGATGTTCATGTCTATTATGAGAAGGAGTCTCTGCGCGACCTGACTTATAGTGGTGACTTGCAGCGATATGGCACGATCAATACTTTCCTGAATGCATTAGAACTAACCGGCGATATCTACTATAGAATAAACGGAAGAAATATATTGATATATGAGAATGAGTAATATTGAGTTTTGATTTAAAAATTATGAAAAAAAGAAGAGTCTTTATGCTATGTCTTTTTGCATTGAGTATGGTTCTCAGTGCATGGGCACTTCCACCTGATGAGAAGAAAGTGACACTTGATTTGAAGGATGTGCCGATGGAAACATTTTTAAACACGGTAAAACAGAAAGCTGGAATCAACATGCTTTATAACTCTCAGATGTTTAAAGGAGTTGAACCGGTGACTGTAAAAGCTGCCAACGAGTCTTGGAAGGAATTGCTGGACCGCGTTCTTTCACCTAAAGGTTTCACTTATGCTACCAAAGATGGTATTGTGGTCATCAAGAAGAAAGATCAGAAGACACGTACGTTGGAAGGTAAAGTGGTGGATGAACAGGGTGGCGAACTGCCGGGTGTGACGGTGCTGATACTGGGGAAAGAAAGAAATATCGGAACAATGACTGATGCAGACGGTGCTTTTTCTTTAGGACTTCCTGAAGGAGATGTAACAATTCGTCTTTCCTTTGTAGGCATGCAAACTTTGGAAATACATACTGGCAAGCTCAATCTTGATAAAGTGCATACTTTTAAGTTGAAACCCGATTCAAAGCAATTGGAAGAGGTGGTGGTAACCGGTTATGCAAAGATCAGTAAAAATAGCTTTACGGGTACTTCTGTGACGGTTACGGCAGATCAGTTGATGTCGGTTTCCAAAACAAATGTATTAGGAGCTTTGCAAACGTTCGACCCTTCTTTTCGTATTGCTGAAAATAATTTAGCAGGTTCGAATCCGAATAATGTTCCGGAGTTGTATATCCGTGGACGTTCCGGTATTGGAACTACTCAGTTGGATGCGCAAAGCCTTTCTAAAACATCATTGAAGAACAATCCTAATCTTCCGACTTTTATCATGGATGGTTTTGAGATTAGTGTGCAGAAGTTGTATGATATGGATCCTAGCCGTATTGAGAGCATTACTATCTTGAAAGATGCTGCTGCTACGGCTATGTATGGTTCTCGTGCAGCTAATGGTGTGGTTATTATTACAACAGTAACTCCGAAACAGGGTAAAGTCAATATTGATTATAACTTTACCGGAACGTTGGAATATCCCGACTTGACTGATTATAATTTGATGAATGCGCGGGAAAAGTTGGAAACGGAAGTAGCTGCCGGCATGTTTACAGCTAAACCGGAAGACGGTGCAAGTGAGCAAAACCGTTTGGATGTACTTTATAACCAAAAATTGAACAATGTGGTTCGCGGAGTAGATACTTATTGGTTGTCCAAACCGCTTCGTACAGTATTCAATCACAAACATAGTTTGTATTTGGATGGCGGTACGGATGATTTGCGTTGGGGAGCCGATTTCTCTTATAATAGTGGAGAAGGTGTTATGAAAGGTTCTTATCGCGACCGTATGGCTGGTGGCCTATCTTTGTCTTATCGCCTTGGAGCTTTTCAGGTAAGAAACTATTTCTCATATACTTATACCCGGTCTCAGGAGTCTCCTTATGGAAGCTTTTCTGACTATACTTCAAAGTTGCCATATGATGAATATAAGGATGAGAATGGAAAATACTTGGAGACGACTTACCCATGGACTGGAGGTTCAGGGGAAGTAAATCCTTTGTATGAAGCAACATTAAAAAACTATGACCGTAATAAGTCATGGGAATTAATTAATAATACAGAACTACTGTGGAATATCGATAGTTACTGGTTACTAAAAGGACAATTCAGTGTTACGAAGTCAAATTCGGATGCGCGTACCTTTCTTGATCCGCGTTCAAAAAAGAATGATGAGTTGTTAGGCTTAACTAATGTAGTTTCAGGAAGATTGGATGTAGCTACTGTTAATAGTTTGAGTTGGGATGCTACTGCCACTTTATCTTATAATCGGAATATAAAGAAACATAACCTGAATTTCTTGGTTGGTGTGAATGCGACTTCAAGTACGGGTGATAGTTTTGGTATCACTTATAAAGGGTTTCCTTCTGGCGAATTGTCATCCCCGGGTTACGCCAATAAAGTATCCGGATTGCCTTCTAACTCAGATAGTAAAAGTCGCCTTTTCGGTGCATTAGGAACTTTCAACTATTCATTTGATAATATTTATTTGGCAGACGTTTCGGTACGTTTCGACGGAAATTCGGAGTTTGGTGCTGATCAACGTTTTGCACCTTTCTTTTCTGGTGGTCTTGGTTTAAACTTGCACAATTATAAGTTTATGAAGCAGTTTGAATGGATGGATCGCCTTAAAATCCGTGGAACTTACGGTATTACCGGTAAGGTAGACTTTTCACCCTATGAGGCACAGACAATTTATAAAATAGTTACAGACAATTGGTTCAAAACAGGTCTGGGCGCATCACTAATGGCATTAGGAAACAGTGCATTGGGTTGGGAGAAAACTCATAATATGGATTT
>ERZ825137.4838-NODE-4838-length-13082-cov-3.382129_pt1 | contig 13082 bp, 10 predicted proteins | sample MGYA00519873_ERZ825137 | MGnify/ENA primary metagenome ERZ825137 (study PRJEB31778, sample SAMEA3449190) | human gut metagenome | biome: human gut; feature: human-associated habitat; material: faeces | place: United Kingdom | collected 2010/2012 ... | reverse complement strand
CTGTTAGAAGCCACTTCCATAGGAACTACTGTACCGCATGGGAGGGGTAATTCACAGGAGAATTTGATAACTTAAGTAAAATAAGAGGTATAAAACAAATGAAACATATTATATTAGCATCTGCTTCCCCAAGAAGAAAAGAAATCCTGGAACTTGCCGATCTGAAATTTGATGTTATGCCAAGCGATGCACAAGAGATCACAACAAAAACAGCGCCAAATGAAGTAGTTATGGAATTAGCATCGATCAAAGCGAAAGACATATATAAGAAATCAGAGAAACAAAGTATGGTCGTGGGAGCAGATACTGTTGTAGCCTATCAGGGGCAGATTCTTGGAAAACCAGCAGACGAAGCGGACGCAAAAAGAATGCTTACGATGTTAAGCGGACAGACACATGAAGTGTATACAGGAGTTTGCGTCATCGAAGATGGAAAAACAAAAACATTTTATGAAGAAACAAAAGTTACATTTTATGAGATCAGTGATGAGCAGATCAATCATTATATCAAGACTGGAGAACCTATGGATAAGGCTGGATCTTATGGGATTCAAGGAAAAGCAGCTGTCTTTATCAAAGGGATCGAAGGAGATTACTACAATGTTGTAGGATTTCCAATTGCAAGATTTTTGCAGGAAATCACAAAATAGTTATGTATTTTTTCAAAATATGAGGGGAAAACCTTTGACGATATCTATGAATCTCTGTTATGATGTGAGATAAAGGCAAAAAATAGATATATTGATAGGAAATTTAAAGAAAGGGATTAGAAGAATGGGCAAGATTGCGATCGTAACAGATAGTAACAGCGGAATTACTCAAAAAGAAGGTAAAGAATTAGGAATCTCAGTGATTCCAATGCCATTTTATATTAACGAAGAATTATATTTTGAAGATATTACATTAACACAGGATGAATTTTATCAGAAATTAAACGAAGATGAAGATATCAAAACATCTCAGCCTGCACCTGGAGATGTGTTGGATCTGTGGGAGAAGTTATTAGAAGACCATGATGAGATCGTGCACATCGCGATGTCTAGTGGATTAAGCAGTTCCTGTGCGACAGCGGCAATGTTAGCAGATGATTACGATGGAAAAGTTCAGGTTGTAGATAACCAGAGGATTTCTGTCACACAGAGACAGTCTGTCTTAGATGCGGCCAAATTAGCGGAAGAAGGAAAGTCAGCCAAAGAGATCAAAGACATCTTAGAAGCAGACAAATTAGATTCTGGAATCTATATCATGGTAGATACGTTAAAGTATCTGAAGAAAGGCGGACGTGTTACAGCAGCAGGAGCAGCCATCGGTACAGTGCTTGGAATCAAACCAGTTTTACAGATCCATGGCGAGAAGCTGGATGCATTTGCGAAGACAAGAGGTGTCAAACAGGCAAAGAAAAAGATGATCGCAGCAGTAAGAAAAGAGTTAGAAGAGCGTTTCCCAGATGGAGATTTTGGTAAACACGCATATCTTCAGTCTGCATATACAAAAGATGAAGAGGCAGCGCTCAAATGGAAAGAAGAACTGATGGCAGAATTTCCAGGAATGGAATTCCAGCAAGATCCGTTATCTTTAAGTGTTGCATGTCATATTGGTGCAGGTGCATTGGCGGTTGCTTGGACACATAAGATTGATGATTAATAGCATTAATCTTCTTTTCATCTCGAAGAAATGTAAACAAAACATGAATTTTACATGAAATCCTTGTGTGATCATAGCACAAGGGTTTCTTTTGTGTTACAATACAGTCAATTTCGATACAATAGATAGCAGGAGATAGATGTTATGGAAATGAAAAAAGTATTAAAATACGCAATGGAGATCGGAGAATGCATGCTAGTGTCAGGAGCAGGTGTTTCAAGGGTAGAAGATACGATTTCAAGAATCTGCAAGGCGTATGGAGCAAAAGAAGCCAATGTATTTTCTATCACATCAAGTATTGTAACAACGATCGAAGATGAAAAAGGAGAAATCTTAACGCAGACAAAGCGTATCAGGTCATATAAGACAGACTTTACCAAACTGGATGAGTTAAATCAGTTATCAAGATATATGTGCAAAGAACTTCCGGAAGAAGAGGAAGTAAAACGAAAGATTTCAGAGATTAAAAAGGGAAAAGTCGTCGTTTTTACAGAGGAAGTTCTTACATCAGCGGTCATTGCAGCAGCATGGACTTCATTTTATGGAGGTGGCATTACAGAAGGAATCATAGCAATGATCGCAGGGGCATTTGTCGCGGTTCTTGCAAGATATATTAAGATCTTAGCACCCAACGAAATGGTATTAAACTTTCTATTATCATTTTTTGTTGCAGCATTTGCATATATCAGTGCAAAATTCGGACTGACGGAGGATTATGGAAAGATCATCATCGGTAATATCATGCTGTTGGTTCCTGGAGTTGCATTTGTTAATGCACTTCGGGATATGATCGGTGGAGACATGATGTCAGGAATCTTAAGAGTCTGTGAATCGATACTGTTAGCTGTATTCCTTGCAGCAGGTTCTTTTATGGCATTGATGTTCTTAGGAGGTGTGTTATAAATGAAAGCAGAGATCATACAGGTACTGGCAAGTTTTGTCGGAAGTTTTGGATTTGCAGTACTTTATAATCTTCGAGGGAAAAAACTTTGTATGGCTGGGATTTCTGGGATGGTATCATGGATCGCCTATCTTATCGTGTGGAATGAGATGCCAAGTACATTTGTGGCGAATCTGGCAGCGGCCGCAGTTGCGACGATTTATGCAGAAACAATGGCAAGGATCTTAAAAACTCCTGTAACAGTATTTTTGATCACGGGAATCATTCCATTAGTACCAGGTGGAAATTTATACTATACGATGAATTATGTCTTGGCAAAACAGTGGCATTTATTTTATTTATATGGGCAAAAAACATTGCTGATCGCAGTGGCGGTTGCGGCAGGGATCATGACAGCATCTTCTGTTTATGGAATTTGTGCATCTGTATGGAAATACTGCAAAAGGGAGATATGAGCAATCTAAGAATAAACCTCACAGATTTTGCATAAGATAAGAAAAACGAAAGTGTGCAGGTATCGTATGGAACAGGATGAAAAGTTTGAAAATCAATTAAATCTTGCTCTGGATCTTAGCGAAGAAGAACGGGAGAGATCCAAAGATTTAGATGCAGGATACGATAAAGAAACGGATCAGTGGGAGATCATATTTCGCTACGCAGGCACACTTGATACGATCAGATGGTCAGACACAACGAGGATCGAACCGTTGAGTATGGGTTATGCGATCGCCTATATAAAAGAAGACGAGTTGGAAGCATTTGGGGCAAATGAACAAGTTATTTATATAGAAAAACCGAAAAATCTATTATTAAGTCGACAGCCATCGATAGCCGCATCTTGTATGTTGTCGGTCAAGAATCCACCTCTTTCATTGACTGGAAGAGGTGTTTTTGTCGCTGTGATCGATACAGGGATTGATATTTTTCACCCGGATTTTATAGATGAAAATGGAGATACTAAGATTTATGCACTATGGGATCAAACGGTCAAAGGAAGTCCGCCTAAACCATTTCTTAACGGAAATCTCTATACAAAAGAAGAAATCAATAAAGTATTGCACTCAGAAAGTGGAAGATACGATTTTCGGAGCAGAGATCGATCTGGGCATGGAACACATGTAGCTTCAATCTGTGCCGGGATAAACGGGGTTGCACCAGAGGCAGAACTGATCGTTGTGAAATTGGGAGATACGAGAGAAAAAGGTTTCCCAAGGACGACACAATTGATGACAGCATTACAATATGTGATCAATGAAGCATCACAGGCAGGACGGCCGGTTGCGGTCAATATCAGTTATGGACATAATTATGGAGATCACAGAGGAAATTCCTTGTTAGAAAGATTTATATCACAGATCGCACAGCAATGGAAATGTACGATCTGCATTGGAACAGGAAATGAGGGAAATAGTGGAAAGCATAAACAAGGAAAGCTGATCAAAGAAGAACAAAAAATCTTATTGGATATTGCACCATTTGAGCAGAATCTAAATCTCCAGATATGGAAAGATTTCGTGGATGAGTTAAGAATACAGCTGGAATCTCCATCGGGAATATCTTATGAGATCACAGATAAACAGGGAAAGTCACAATATGCATATGGAAATACGATCGTCTTTGTATACAATGGTTATCCAACACCGTACAATGTAAGGCAGGAAATATTCCTTAGTTTTATTGTGCAGGAAGGAAATCATATAGAGAGTGGACAATGGAATCTTACATTGATTCCACGAAATATCAGAAATGGGGAATATCAGATGTGGCTTCCGGTATCCTTAGGAAGTAATCAGGAAACTAGATTTTTAGAGCCAGATAAAGAGTTTACTTTAACAATCCCATCAACTGCAGAAAAAGTGATCTCAGCAGGTGCGTATGATGTCAGATATCAGTCCTATGCAGATTTTTCGGGGCGGGGTGATCAAAGATATGGTGTAAAGAAACCAGATCTTGTGGCACCTGGAGTTGGAATTTTGGCAGCAGCACCGGGAGGCGGTGAAAACAGTTTGTCCGGGACGTCAATGGCAACGCCATTTGTCACAGGAGCGGCAGCTCTTTTGATGGAATGGGGGATCATAAGAAAAAATGATCCTTATTTGTATGGAGAGCGGATCAAAGCTTATTTTCATAAAGGTGCAAGGAAAATGAATGGATTTTTGGACTATCCAAACAATGAAATTGGATATGGAAAATTATGCGTGGCAGCTAGTTTGTATAATTAGAAGAACTTACGAAAAAAAATACAAATGATATTTGTAATTTTTGTATCATATTTCCAATTTATATGATAAAATTAATAACACACTGGGAACACGAAAGGGGAAGAGACAATCATGAAAACAGAAAGATTTGATAAGAAACTGTTTAAACAGGAAGTACTCAATAATCTAAAGACTCAGTTCAGAGTTGAGCTTGATAATGCATCCCAGCAGCAGATTTATCAGGCTGTGGCTTATGCCCTGAAAGAGTGGATCATTGAGGACTGGATGGATACTCAGAAGACCTACGAAGAGAAAGACCCAAAGATTTTATATTATATGTCCATGGAATTCCTGATGGGAAGAGCACTTGGAAATAACCTCATTAACATGAGTATGTATGGAGAAGTGAAAGAAGCACTCGATGAATTAGGCGTAGATCTGAATGCCGTTGAAGACCAGGAACCAGACCCAGCACTTGGTAATGGTGGTCTTGGAAGATTAGCAGCATGTTTCCTTGATTCATTGGCAACACTTGGATATGCAGCATATGGATGCGGAATCCGCTATCAATACGGAATGTTCAAACAGAAGATCAAAGACGGATATCAGATAGAAGTACCAGATGAATGGTTAAAGAATGGAAATCCATTTGAATTAAAACGTCCGGAATATGCCAAAGAAGTACGTTTCGGTGGAAATATCCGTACAGAATATGATGAAGCAACTGGAAGAACCAACTTCATTCAGGAGAACTATCAGTCAGTTATGGCAGTCCCATTTGACTATCCGATCGTAGGATATGGAAATCATATCGTTAATACATTAAGGATCTGGGATGCAGAAGCGATCACTGACTTCCAGCTGGATTCTTTTGATAAAGGTGAATATGACAAAGCAGTAGAACAGAAGAACCTTGCAAAGAACATCGTAGAAGTATTATATCCAAACGATAATCACTACGAAGGAAAAGAGCTTCGTTTAAAACAGCAGTATTTCTTTGTATCTGCAAGTTTACAGGCAGCAGTAGCCAAATATAAGAAAAACCACGATGACATTACAAAACTTTACGAGAAGATGACGATCCAGATGAACGATACTCATCCAACAGTATCTGTTGCAGAACTTATGAGAATCTTAATGGATGAAGAAGGTCTTGGATGGGATGAAGCATGGGAAGTTACAACAAAGACTTGTGCATACACAAATCATACGATCATGGCAGAAGCGTTAGAGAAATGGCCAATCGACTTATTCTCAAAATTACTTCCTAGAGTATACCAGATCGTAGAAGAAATCGACCGTCGTTTCGTAAACAAGATCCGTGAGATGTATCCAGGAAACGAAGAGAAAGTCAAGAAGATGGCGATCCTTTGGGATGGACAGGTACGTATGGCACATATGGCGATCGCAGCAGGATATTCTGTCAATGGTGTTGCAAAACTTCATACAGAAATCTTAAAGAATCAGGAATTAAAAGATTTCTATCAGATGATGCCGGAGAAATTCAACAACAAGACAAACGGTATCACACAGAGACGTTTCTTAATGCATGGAAACCCATTACTTGCAGATTGGGTAACAAAGAAACTTGGAACAGACACATGGGCAACAGACCTTTCTTTAATGTCAGGACTGAAGAAATATGTGGATGATCCAAAAGCTCAGAAAGAATTTATGGATATCAAACTGCAGAATAAAAAACGTCTTGCAAAATATATCTTAGAACACAATGGCGTAGAAGTTGATCCAACATCCATTTTTGATGTACAGGTAAAACGACTTCATGAATACAAACGTCAGCTGATGAATATTTTACATGTGATGTATCTGTATAATCAGTTAAAGAAGAATCCAAATATGAAGTTCTATCCAAGAACATTTATTTTTGGTGCTAAGGCAGCAGCTGGATACCTTCGTGCAAAACAGACGATCAAACTGATCAACTCTGTAGCTGATAAAGTAAATAATGATGCGTCCATCAAAGGTAAGTTAAAGGTTGTATTTATTGAAGATTATCGTGTATCTAATGCAGAATGGATCTTTGCGGCAGCAGATGTCAGCGAACAGATTTCAACAGCATCCAAAGAAGCATCAGGAACAGGTAACATGAAGTTCATGTTAAATGGTGCACCAACACTTGGAACAATGGATGGAGCGAATGTAGAGATCGTTGATGAAGTTGGAGCTGAGAATGCATTTATCTTCGGTATGAGCTCAGAAGAAGTTATCAATTATGAGAATAACGGTGGATATCATCCATATGAGATTTACCAGAATGATAAAGACATCCATGAAGTCTTAGATCAGTTAGTAGATGGAACATATGCAAATGGTGATCCAGAACTTTACAAAGATCTGTACCAGAGTCTGTTATTTGGTGATACAGGAAGCCAGGCAGATATGTACTTCATCTTAAAAGACTTCCGTTCATATGCAGAAGCTCAGAAGAAAGTAGAAGAAGCATATAGAGATACAAAAGGATGGGCTAAGATGGCGATGACCAATACAGCAGGATGTGGCAAGTTCTCATCTGACCGTACAATTCAGGAATATGTCGATGATATCTGGCACTTAGATAAGATCAGATAGTCATATATATAGTCTTGAAATATAGTATTGAATATGATAAGTTAAGAGGAAGAGTTCCCAAAGCAGGGACTCTTCCTCTGTTCATGTAAAAACAGATGATAAAATATTTCAAAAAAATTGCAAAAATATTAAGAATATGTTAAAATTCGAATGTAAAAAAGAAATATCAAGAATAAAGATGAAAAACAAAGAAAGGGAGTAACAAATGAGGAACATTATAAGGAAACTTGCAGTGTGCTTTCTGGCATGGATATTGGTCTGTACAACAGTTGTAACTGGGCGTGGAATGCATACGGCAAAAGCAGCACAGACATTTAAGATTCATTTTATTGATGTCGGATGTGCAGATGCTGCGTTATTACAGTATGGAGAAGGAACAGAAGCAAAGTATGCATTGATCGATACAGGAGCAAACCAGTATCATAATACAAAGGATACGACGATTGATACCACAAAGACACCAGTCTATGAATATTTAAATAAGATGGGAGTAAAACATCTGGAATTTATACTTCTGACACATCCTCATCAGGATCATATTGGAGGTATGGAGAAGATTCTTTCTGATACAACGATCAAGATCGATAAGATTTATGGGAATGATCTGAATATTCAGTACTTGAAAAGCAGCGAGGATAAGAGCAAGCAGTCTTCAGATGAAACAAATTGGACAGAATTTGATACCAAAATATACAAGAACTTTAAAGCAGCTTTAGAAGCAAGAAATAAACTTGCCGAAGAAGCAGAAGACAAAACAGAGAAAGAAAATCTAAAAGTAGATTATGTAGTGCCAACTGCAGGAGAAACAATTAGTCTTGGAGAAGCAAAAATGACATTCTATGGTCCATTAGAGAATGATTATCAATATGGTAGAACGGTTGATTTGAATACAAGACAGGAAAATAAATATTCTATCGTCACAAAGATCGTTTACGGAAGCAACTCTTTCTTAATGACCGGAGATGCCCAGAAAGAAACGATCGAGAAGATCATCGCGAAGGGATATGATCTGACAGCACAGGTGCTCAAGGAGCCACATCATGGATTTCAGGATGTCACAGAAGAAGAGTTAGCCAATGGCTACCAGTATTCTGATCATAAAACAGTGATCGATGCGTCACAGGCTAGTATTGCGATCATCAGTAATGGATACATGAATACAGGTGGTGTTCCATATACAAAAGTCTTAAGAGACTTATCAAAATTAGATGTCTATGAGACAGGAGACCGTGGAACGATCATTGTAACATCCGATGGCTCACAGTTATCTATCCAGACAGAGAAAGGAGATAACCAGCCAAGTGTCAAAGGAAAGGAAAGTGATGATGAAACATCATCCCCAGTGATGAAATCCATGAATATCACAGCAAACACAACAAAGCCATTGACAGCAACGAGTGTGGATGCTGCGAATACTTATAATCGTTATGAAAAGAAGAATATCACAGTAAGATTTTCAGGAACAGCCCAAGGATTTACAAAGCTGACAAGCATTGAATATAAGTTTGTGCCAAAAGGTGTGAATAATAAAACCATAGCATATAAGACAGGAAGTTCCTATACAGTCAAAAATGGAAATTGTGGAAGGTTTTATGTAAGATATAATACACCATTAGGATCAACAGAGATCAAACTTCCTGGATTTACAGTTGATACGAAAGCACCAACCAGTGTGAAGATCAAAGCGAATAAGTCAGGGATCAAAACACTGTCAACATCTGCAAAGAATACTTACAGTAAACGAATCAAGAAGTCTGCCAAATTTACATTTAGTGCCAATTATGGAACCAGTGGAAAATCCATGACACAGTATAAGTTTGTACCAAGAGGAAAAAAAGCTTCCAAGTACAAATGGAAAACAGCAAATAGTGTAACTTATAAGAAAAGAAATAAAAAAGTTCGTTTATATGTAAGATATATTGATAAATCTGGAAATATTACAACAAAGAAGACAAATGGATTTTACATAACTAAGAAATAACAAAGAAAACGCTAGGATGGAAGTATGAAATATTTTACAAAGAAGATCATAGCGGTACTGCTGACAGTGATGCTTACAGGCATCACTGTTTTGCACGTATCGGGAGGTCAAACGATCAAAGTTAATGCAGCACAGACATTTAAGGTTCATTTTATCGATGTGGGGGCCGCTGATGGAGCTTTGCTTCAATATGGAGAAGGAGAAAACGCGAAGTATGCCCTGATTGATTCTGGGGCTTATTCTTATGAGACAACAGATCACGATACGATCGATGTATCAGACCGTGTGCATCAGTATTTGCTGGATCATGGAGTAAAACATCTGGAATTTGTTGTTCTTACTCATCCACATGGAGATCATATCGGTGGAATGAAAAAGATACTAGAAGATAAGAATATTACGATCGATACGATTTATGGAAATCCATTGGAGTTTGAATATCTGGAAAGCAGCGAAGATAAAGAAAAGCAAACAGAAGAAACAGCCCGATGGACAGCATTTGATACACAGACTTATCAGACATTCAAGAAGAAACTAGAGAAGAGGAATTCATACAAAGATGCATCATTGCATATCCAGTATGTTGTGCCACAGGCCGGAACATCCGTAAAATTAGGCGAAGCGGTAATGACCTTTTATGGTCCGTTAGATAATACCTACAGGTATGGAAGAGCACAGGATGCACCCAATTTAAATACAAGACAGGTAAATAAATATTCGATAGTGACGAGGATCGTTTATGGCAGTAATTCATTTTTAATGACAGGCGATGCACAGCAGGAAACGATCAAAAAGATTGTAGCTAGAGGTTATGATTTAAGTGCACAGGTATTAAAGCAGCCACATCATGGATATCAGGATGTTCGTTTGCAGGATAAACCGAAAGGTCGTTATGTATACGATTCGGATCATAAGTATCTGATCGATCGAACAGGTGCAAGTATTGCGATCATCAGTAATGGATATAAAAATGTAAATCAGACACCAGAGAGCAATGTACTTCGTGATCTGTCAGGAATGGATGTTTATCAGACATCAGATAAAGGAACGATCGTAGTATCGTCCGATGGTAAGAATCTAAGTGTGTCAGCACAAAAAGGCGGTAATGTACCAAGTCATGCGGGATATGTTGTGAAACAGAAGCGTACCCCATTGATGCAGAAAGTTACAGTGCAGGCAAATACAAAGAAGAAAATGACACCACTTCGTTCCGATGCCTCTGCAGCATATCAGCATTATGAGAGAAAAAACATCAAGATCAGGATTTCAGCACAGGCAAAAAGCTTCACAAATCTAAAACAGATTCAGTACAAATTTGTGAAAAAAGGAACTTCCAAAGGAAGTGTACCATACAAAACCGGTACGACATTAACGCTCAAAGACGGCATGATAGGCAGGGTCTATGTGAGGTTTGTCACAGATGCAGGGATAGATGAGATGCAGCTTCCAGGAATCGCAGTAGATAAAAAAGCACCAACAAAGACGAAGATCAAGGTTAACAGATCAGGGATCAAGACATTGAAAACGTCAACAAAAACGTCTTACAATAAGAAAATCAAAAAGTCAGCCAAATTTGTATTTTCAGCATCCTATGGAATCAGCGGGAAATCAAAGACACAATATAAGATCGTGCCAAAAGGCAAAAAAGCATCCAAATATCGATGGAAAACAGCGAATAAGATAACCTATAAAAAGAAGAACAAAAAAGTGAGTATCTATGCAAGATTTATCGATAAATGTGGAAATATCACACAGCGAAAGAGTTCTGGATTCTATATTACAAAATAAGGGAAGAAAGATATAGGAAGGCTTAGCTTGTATGCGAAAAGAGAATTTGTTATACTAAGAGGCAGAAGAATTAAAAATGCAAAGCAGGAGAAAGATTATGAACAGTAAAGGAAAAGGAATCATTACAGCAGTTATAGTTGTCCTGATCGCACTGGCTGCTTTTTGCGGATTTGGATATATCAGCCAAAGAATGACAGCAAGCGAAGGAATTACATATCTTGATAAGAAAGAATATCAGAAAGCATACGAACAATTTGACCATGCAGCAGGGAAATTCACTCTCATTTTCACAAAGCAAAAGAAAGATGTTTTATTCTACGAAGGAGAGGCTCTTTATCAGATGGGAGAGTATGGGAAAGCCATAGAGATCTATGATGAGCTGATCGATCATGAAGAAAGCAGGGCATATTCTTTGAAAGCATATTGCCTTGCCCAGCAGAAGAAGCTAAACAAAGCAATAGATGTATGTGATCAGGGAATAAAAGAGCATCCAGACGATGGAGAGATCTATTGTACAAAATATGCGGTGTTAGCAAAGCAGGAGAAGTATACACAAGGGCTAAAAGTGATCGAGAGAGCATTAAAACAGAAGGAGCTTGAGAATAAGAAGGAAGTTTTATTCGCTAGGATCAGTGCGTATGAATCCATGTTTGATTTTGATACAGCATATCGTTATGCAAAAGCTTATGTAAAAGCCTATCCAAAGGATGCAAATGGCAAGAAAGAGCTGACATTTTTGGAGACACGATAATTTCGTGACAATTTCATGATAAGAGTTAGGAAGGACGAAAGTCCTTCTTTTTTTTGTGCAGAAACAGAAAAGATCAATTGAAAATTGTGCAAAATATACAAAAATAGAAAGCAAAAATCATGACTTTATACAAAAAATAAAATTTTACGAAAAATAAGTTGACGAAATTTAGGTTTATGACTATAATCAAGATACAAAATAAAATTTCACATGAGACAAAAGAAAAAAAATAAATTTCGTGCTAAAGGAGGAAGAGCAATGAAGTTAATTGTATCAGCCCATGGAATGTTGGCAAAAGAGGTTGTGAATTCTGCGGGAATGGTGTTCGGAGCAATTGATGATCTTGACATCGTAACATTTGTTCCAGGTGAGAATGCAGAGACATTAAAAGCCAGATACAAAGAATTGATCGATGGCTATAAGGAAGACGAAGAAATTTTATTCCTTGTAGATTTATTTGGAGGAAGTCCTTATAATGCAGCATTTGAGACCGTGATCGGACAAGATCGAATGGATGTTATTACAGGATTGAGCTTACCAATGCTGATCGATGTTGTAGGAATCAGAACAATGGAAGAAGATATCAAGGCTGGCGAAGTATATGACAAACTTTCAGGAGATTATGTGAAATCATGCAAGAAATTGCTTGGTAATACAAACGAAGATGAAATGGAGGATGATGAACTATGAAAATCAATTTAGTAAGAATCGATGACAGACTGATCCATGGACAGGTCGCAACCGTTTGGTCCAAAGAAGCAAACGCACAGCGAATCATCATTTGCAGTGATGAAGTAGCAAAAGACCAGATCCGTAAAACATTACTTTTACAGGTGGGACCTCCAGGAGTAAAAGTAAGCGTTGTAGACGTAGCAAAAGCAGTTCGTGTTTACAACAATCCAAAATATGAAAAGGACACAGTATTCTTCTTATATACATGTCCACAGGATGTTCTGCGAATGGCAGAAGCAGGGGTTCCGATCAAGAGTGTTAACATCGGAGCATTCAAGACAGGAAAGACTCAGATCACAAAGGCAGTATCTGTTGATGAAAGCGATATCGCAGCATTTAAGAAACTGCATGAGATGGGAATTGAATTAGAGATCCGTCCGGTAGCCACAGACAAAAAAGTAGATCTTATGAGCAAGATCGAAGGCATCGAAGGATAAGAAAGATACAAAGGAGGATTTAAAAATGGGAATATCTACAGTTCAAATCGTTTTATTA
>ERZ825137.4835-NODE-4835-length-13093-cov-4.652094_pt1 | contig 13093 bp, 9 predicted proteins | sample MGYA00519873_ERZ825137 | MGnify/ENA primary metagenome ERZ825137 (study PRJEB31778, sample SAMEA3449190) | human gut metagenome | biome: human gut; feature: human-associated habitat; material: faeces | place: United Kingdom | collected 2010/2012 ... | reverse complement strand
CATCATTGCACATGCAACACCGTGCGGTGTATCATAAACAGCACCTAAGGTATGTGCCATAGAATGTGCGATTCCAAGTCCTACGTTTGAGAATCCCATGCCGGCGATGTACTGGCCAAGTGCCATGCCTTCGCGGCCTTCCTTTTTGTTTTCTACTGCATCTCTTAAAGAAGCGGAGATCAGTTTGATCGCTTCCAGATGGAACATATCGGTCATTTCCCATGCAGCTTTTGTGGTGTAGCCTTCGATTGCGTGAGTCAGAGCGTCCATACCGGTGGAAGCGGTCAGGCCTTTCGGCATGGAGGACATCATATCCGGGTCAACAACTGCGATGATCGGCATATCATGTGGGTCAACACATACGAATTTACGTTTTCTTTCTACGTCGGTGATAACGTAGTTGATGGTAACCTCTGCAGCGGTGCCGGCAGTGGTAGGAACAGCGATAATCGGAACGCAGGGCTTTTGGGTGGGAGCAACGCCTTCGAGGCTGCGGACGTCTTCAAATTCCGGGTTGGCGATGATGATGCCGATGGCCTTGGAGGTATCCATAGAGGAACCGCCGCCGATTGCGATGATGTAGTCAGCGCCGGAAGCCTTGAACGCTGCAACGCCGTTCTTTACGTTTTCGATGGTCGGGTTTGCTTTGATATCGGAGTAGATTTCATAAGCAAGACCTTCGCGGTCTAAAATATCCGTTACCTTTGCGGTTACGCCAAACTTGATCAGATCTGGATCGGAACATACAAATGCTTTCCGGAAAGCATGAGCCTTTGCTTCGTTTGCGATTTCTTCGATTGCGCCAGCTCCGTGATAGGAGGTCTGGTTGAGCATAATTCTGTTTGCCATTGGAAAAACCCCTTTCTTTCGATCGATTTTTGATAATTTCATTGTAATACAAAAAAGGAAAGAAAAAAAGGAAATTTTTATAAAAGCGACATTATTCTAATGGGAAAAAGAAAAAAATGTTATTAAAATTTACCAGAATTCGCTTTCTTTTCAAAACTTTTTTAGCTTTGTTGACAATCTACGATCCTGCAGATGGAAATTCCTTTTTGCAGTTTTTAGAAGCTGCGTCGTCCGGTGCCTGGGGGGTGCAGCAAAAGCGTCTGGAATATTCCAGGTTTGCCTGAATCAGGTTGTATTCCAGTAAAAGACGGAGCGTGCAGGAGAGACATTCGGGAGATTTGGCGTGCGCTTCGCACACGTCCTTGAAAGAGTGGGACAGATTCAGAATATCCAGAGAAGAGACTGCCATGCAGATCACCTGAAACGCTCCGTTTCTATATAGTATGGCGCGCGTGCCGCCGGGGTGCGCAAACCGCTGCGGTGGATACCTCTTCTTTCCGGATAAAAACAGCGATGACCAGACTTTCCTGCTTGCATCCTGCCCTACAGATGATAAACTGGGAGTAAGAATCGAAAGGAACAGGAGGCACACAGCATGAACCTAAATCCGCTTGCGGCAGAGGAACAGTTTTTAAACCCATTGGATCGCGTCAACGGATTCGATATCCGTCCGGGGCTATATGAAATCAACGGAGCGACTTCCTTCGGAAGCTGCGTCAACTTTACAATTCATTCTCAGAATGCGGTTTCCTGTGAGCTGCTGCTGTTTCACAGAGGGGAAAAAGAGCCTTACGGGACGATTCCTTTTCCGGAAAATTACAGGATCGGGCGGGTATATTCGATGATCGTGTTCGGTCTGGATATTTACGATTTTGAGTACGCCTATCGGATGGACGGGCCGAATGTCCCGGAAAAAGGGCTGATTTATGATAAAACAAAAGTGCTTTTGGATCCGTATGCGCGGGCGGTGACGCAGCAGAGCATCTGGGGAAAAGAGCCCGACCGGGAGAAGGGTTATCATGGGCGGGTAGTGTTCAACGATTTTGACTGGGGTGACGCCGGAGAGCCGAAAAAGCCGATGCAGGAGCTGATTATTTATGAGATGCATGTGCGCGGTTTTACAAAGCATGCCTCCTCGGGCGTGCAGTTTCCGGGAACGTTTGAGGGTATCCGGGAAAAAATCCCCTACCTGAAGGCGCTTGGCATCACTGCGGTTGAGCTGATGCCGGTGTTTGAATTCGACGAGACGATGGGAAAACGTGAAATCGGCGGCAGGACGCTTCTGGATTACTGGGGCTACAACACGGTTGGATTTTTTGCACCGAACACAGGATACACGGCGCGTCAGGAGTATAACCGGGAAGGGACGGAGTTTAAAAATCTCATCCGGGAGCTTCACCAGAACGGAATCGAAGTCATTTTAGACGTGGTGTTCAATCATACCGCGGAGGGAAACGAGCAGGGACCGTTTTTTGAATTTAAGGGAATCGACAACCGGATTTATTATATGCTGACGCCGGAGGGAAACTATTATAATTTCAGCGGATGCGGAAATACGTTAAATTGCAACCATCCAGTCGTACAGCAGATGATTCTGGAATGCCTGCGGCATTGGGTAATTCATTATCGGGTGGACGGTTTTCGCTTTGACCTTGCGAGCATTTTGGGACGAAACGAGGACGGGACGCCGCTGCTACAGCCGCCTCTGCTTCGGAATCTGGCGGAAGATCCGGTGCTGAAGGACGTCAACCTGATTGCGGAGGCATGGGATGCGGGCGGTTTGTATCAGGTCGGAAATTTCCCGGCGTGGAACCGGTGGGCGGAGTGGAACGGCAAATACCGGGACGAGCTGCGCAGCTTTTTAAAAGGAGAGTACTGGTTCGCTGCACAGGCAGCAAAGCGGATTACCGGCTCTCCGGATCTGTACGGCGGGCAGTATCGGGGCTACAATTCGTCAATCAATTTTCTGACCTGTCACGACGGCTTTACGCTGTACGACCTGTATTCTTATAATGAAAAACATAACGAGGAAAACGGCTGGAATAATACTGATGGTGCAGATGATAACCGGAGCTGGAACTGTGGGTACGAGGGAAAATCCGACAACCCCGGAATAGAAGCGCTTCGGAAAAGAATGATCAAAAATGCCTGTGCGGTGTTGCTGTGCAGCCGCGGAACGCCGATGTTTCTGGCGGGGGACGAATTTTGCAATACGCAGTTTGGCAACAACAACGCCTACTGCCAGGACAACGAAATTTCCTGGCTGGACTGGTCGCTGTTGGAAAAAAATAGAGAAATTTACGAATTTTTCCGTTATATGATTGCATTCCGCAAAAAACACTCTGCAATCCGCGGAGAATGCAGTTCGTCCGGGCTTGGGTTCCCGACGGTCAGCGTCCATACGAATCAGCCCTGGGACAATAATGTGACCCAGGAAAGTAAATTCCTGGGCGTGATGTTTGCGGGGGCGGTTCCGGCCGGAAGCAGTCAGAAAACAGGACGAAATCAGGAAAACGCGTGGAGTCAGGAAGCAGAGAGACGCCGGGAATCTGTGTGGAGTTTGGAAACGGAGCGAACCCGGGAATTGGAAACGGAAGATCTCGTGTACCTGGCGGTCAATGTTTTCTGGGAGGATCAGCAGTTTTTTCTGCCGAAGCTTCCAAACGGCTTTGTATGGAGGCTTGCGATCAATACGGACCAGCCGGAAATGCCTGAAAAGGAGTCACAGATGACTGTCATTGACAGTGAATTTATCCTGAAACCGCGCAGCGTCGCCGTTTTTGTGGGAGGCCCATCCTTTTAACAAAATGCCGCGAAATGGAAAGAAAAGCTGATGATGTCTCCACATTATAAGCCAAACATTTCGCGGCAGATTTTTTTCCCGGTCTCTGTGCGGAAAATGTTGTCATAGGTCGTCCGGATATGGGCTGTGTCCGTGTTTCCTTCAAAGAGGTTGACCAGAAAATCCGCCTCCACCAGAATCTGATAATCGAGACCGTCGATGCCGGTATAAGTATGATGATGACCGACTAAAAAGCTGACGCGCTCTATCACATCTTTTTCAAATCCCAGCTCGGAGAGCATCTGCTCTGCCAGGGCAGGACCTTCTTTTTCCTGCAATTTTCCGTTTCCGTCTCCGTATTTTTCCAGACACAGCCGGATGCCGATATCGTGCACGATGGCGGCAGTTTCCGTAATGAACAGTGTTTTTTCATCGAGATGCTCGGAAACAGCGATCGTCTTTGCAAAGCTGTGCACCTTCAGAAAATGCTGAATGCGCCCCGGGCAGCCGTGATCGTAGGAAATCATTTTTAAAATAAGCGGTTCTAAAGTCATACAAATTTCCCTCCTTTGTGTGATACATAAGTCAGTTAAAAACATCATAGCGCGGTTTTCCTGATAATTCAAGCGCAGGAAAACGGTTGACAGTTCTCTGCGGATAAACTAGGATGAAAAAAGATGTAGGTACATCTATTTTGAGAAACTATCGTGCAGGAAAGTCCCTGCAACTTAAATTCAGGAGGACGATTGCGATGGATAAAACCGAACGGAAAATGACGAAAATTGCGCGGGAGTTAAATAAGCTGACGGTACAGACGATGAAGGAGGAAGGAATCGGGACGGCGGAGTTCGATTTTATCCATCTGGTGCGGCACCATCCCGGCATCACACAGGCGCAGCTGCGGGAAGAATTAAAGATCGACAAGGGAGCTGCGGCGCGCCGGGCGGCAAGCCTGGAAGCGAAGGGCTACCTGATTCGCCGGGACAATCCGGAGGACAAAAGAAGTCAGCTTTTGTATGCGACAAAAAAGGCGGAAGGGCTGAAAAACTCCAAGGTCAGCATTGAATCGACGTTTTATGAGTGGCTGATGGAGGAACTGGACGAATCAGAAACCGAGCACTTTTGCGAAATGCTGGATCGACTGTATCTGAGATCGAAAAAAGAAAGCCGGTCTGGATTTTTGCAGGTAAAGGAACGGATGGACAGGGGAGAAAAGGATGGCTGAAGGGACGACGATGTGCGACAGGAAAGAATCGGGAATCCGGACTGCCGGGAGAAAACCGGATCAGATCGGAAGCTACTTTGTGACGGAGTGGAAGCCGCTGCTTGCGGTGACGGTTTCCGGCCTGATTTATAATATCGGACTGCTCGCGGGGCCGTGGTTTGAAGGACGGCTTGCACAGTGCCTGCTGGATGTGTTTACAGGGAAAAAATTTTTTACCGATATGCTGCTTTTGGTGTGCGCGTATGTGGCAGTGATCGGATTCGTGCAGGGCGCGCGCTACATCAAGCGGTTTTATGTGCGCCGGTTTGCGAACGATATCAACCGGGGCATGAAGCAGGTGCTTTACGGGAATCTGGTACATAAAAGTGTAGGTGAGCTGGAAAAAGAGGGGGCCGGAAGCCTTCTGACAAAAGCGGTGTCTGACGTGGATGCGTGCGTAGAGGGAATCCGGAAGTTTACGACGGAGATTTTTGATACCGGTATTGCGCTGCTTGCCTATGCTGCGATGCTGTTGTGGTACGACTGGCGGCTTGCACTGCTGTGTCTGTTGTTCCCGCCGTTTTCCTATTTGATGGCGGAAAAGATGAAAACCGTGGTAGAGCGCAGCAATGCCGCATATAAGGAGAGCGCCGGACGCTTGAATACAGCGACGCTGGACCGTGCGGGCAACGCGGTGACTTATCGGATTTACGGCTGTGAAAAACAGCGCAGCGGCATGTATGAAAAACAGCTGGACGATTACGAAAAAACAGCAGTCCGTGCAGGAATGCAGGTCGTAGCGATGCCTCCGCTGTATCAGGTGATTTCCATGGGAAGCACCGTGCTGATTTTGTATTTCGGTTCGAAAAATGTGTTAAACAGCGGATGGGCGGTTTGGAACATCGCAGCGTTTACGACATTTTTATCCTGCTATGGAAAGCTTGCGGTCAAGTCCTCGAAGGCGGCGAAGCTGTTTAACTCCGTACAGAAAGCGAACGTTTCGTGGAAAAGAATCCGTCCGCTGCTGACAGAGCCTCCGGAAGAAACAGAAGAAAAGACAGCCGGGGCGGTCAGCCTGAAGCTGGATCAGGCGGGCGGCGCATATCCGGGCGGAAAGCAGATTTTTGACGGATTGACGATAAGTGCAAAGCCTGGACAGATCATCGGGATCACGGGTCCTGTTGCGTGCGGCAAATCGACGCTTGGTAAAATTTTTCTGGGAGAAGTGCCTTATACCGGGCATGTTTTGTTAAACGGGAAAGAATTATCTGAATATTCAGATAAAGAACGCAGGAGCATGGTCGGATGGCAGGGACACGATCCGGAGCTTTTGGCGGACAGTGTCCGAAACAATGTCGCGCTCGGAGAGGAGCAGATCGACGTCGGCAGGGAGCTTTCGCGCGTCTGCCTGGACCGGGAAGTGTCCGAAATGGAAAACGGCGTCGATACGTTGGTCGGCAGCCGCGGCGTGCGGCTTTCCGGCGGGCAGCAGGCGAGAACGGCGCTTGCACGGACGCTGTCCCATGCAAAGCCGCTGATCGTTCTGGATGACCCGTTTGCGGCGCTGGATCGGAATACGGAGGAGGAGATTTTCCGGGAATTAAAAGCGATGTCAAAGGATCGGATTATCCTGCTGATTTCGCACCGCCTGTATTTGTTTGATCAGATGGATCAGGTCATCTGGATGGAAAACGGACAGACGCAGACAGGAACGCACGAAAAAATGCTGCAGATAGTTCCGGAATATGCAAATTTGTGCAAGGTATGGAAGGAGGGAGCAGACCATGCGTGAGCGTTTGAAAAAAACGATGCCGTCAAAGGCGCATCATGAAATTCTTACTGCGGTGGGATCGATCTGCACACAGAATCTTCTGCTTCCGATTGCATTGGTCATTACCGTAGTCGGCGCAGTCGTCACTGCACTTGTGCCGCCGCTGATTCTGGAAAAAATCGTGGACGGGCTGACTGCGGAAAACCCGATGCCGATTGCACAGGCATTTTCCTATTTCGGCGTGGTAGCACTGGCGGGATTGCTGGAATCTACGCGGGAAAGCCTTTTGATCGTATTCGGACAGAAGCTGACCCACGGCCTGCGCAGTCAGATGTGCGAAAAGCTGTCGCAGCTGTCCGCAGATACGTTGAGTAAAATGGACGCAGGAACGATCGCATCCAGGTTCGTCGGAGATGTTGATACGCTGGAAACGCTGTTTACCTCCGGTATCATCAGCATGTTTGCGGACGCTTGCACGATGATCGGTATTTACGCAGTGCTCTGGCAGAAAAACCGCGGACTCGCGATTACTCTGCTGGCGGTTCTGCCGCTGATCGCACTGTTTACAAGACATGTTCAGAAAAAAATGCTGGCTGCGCAGATGGACAGCAGAAAGGCTGCCGCGCGGACGTCGGGTCTTGTGCCGGAGACGATTCATTGCATTCGGATGATCCATGTTTTTGGAAAAGAAGGCTTTATGCGCAAACGTTATGACCGTACGCTGCAGGAGGGATATGATGCGATGGAGCGTACAAATTTTTACGATGCACTGTATTCTCCGGTTATTTTGATTACAGATGCGCTGGTGATGGGCGTTGTCATGCTGCTGTCGGCTTCGGCCGGCCCGGAAGTCAGAATGTTTTTCGGCATGTCAGTCGGTACGGCGGTTGCGGTAATTTCCTATATTTCGAGAATCTTTTCCCCAATCGAAAGCATTGGCATGGAAATCCAGACGATCCAGGAGGCGCTGGCAGGTGCGCAGCGTGTCGGAGAATTTCTGGAGCTGCCGACGCGGCTGGAAACCTCTGAGGAGGCGGGAGAAAAAGTGATGACGGAGCTTGGCAAAGCCAGCGCGGCCTCTGGTTCGGATTATGCTGCGGCCGCTGGTTCGGGTTGCGCTGCGGCCGCTGGTTCGGATCGCGCTGCGGTCGCTGAGCCGGCAAAATCGCCTGCGGTCGCATGCATTTCCCTGGAAGACGTCAGCTTCGGCTATGAAGAGGAAAAGATGGTTCTGAAGCATTTGAGCTTCGAGATAAAAACCGGCGAGCAGGTAACGATGACCGGGCGCACCGGCGCAGGAAAGAGCACAATTTTTAAATTGCTTTTGGGGCTGTATCGTCCGCAAAAGGGCTGTGTAAAAATATATGGACAGGACGCTTATCTGCTTCCGGACAGTATCAGACGGCGTCTGTTTGGCTGCGTGGAGCAGAGCTTTAAGCGGGTTCCCGGAACCGTTCTGGAGCAGATTACGCTTTCTGATCCGATGATTTCCAGAGAGGATGCGGTCGAAGCGGCGAAGCTGGCAGGACTGCATGAAGTGATTGCCGGAATGGAGCAGGGGTATGATACGCCCTGCACGGATGCACTGTTTTCACAGGGACAGTGGCAGCTTTTGTCCATTGCCCGGGCGGTTGCAGCGAAGCCGTCGATTCTGCTGCTGGATGAAATCACGGCGAACCTCGATGTAGGCACAGAGCAGGAGGTTTTGTATGCGCTCAGGCGCGCCGGAGAAAACCGGACGGTGGTTTCCATTTCCCACCGTTTGTATGAAAAAATGGGCGGCAGGGAGCTTGTAATCGGGTAACCAGACATCGTCGCAAAATACAATATGCCGCGCAAAGCCACAACCGGTCGTCTCTGCGCGGCATATTTCTCCTCCTTTCTGCGCACGTTTTTTGCGCATGTCGAGTTTGTGTCAAGTGAGCGCAGACACAAATCTCGCGATTGAAAAATTTTATTTTTCAATCTTTGCCCTCTATGCAGCGGAAACCTTCTTGTCTTTTGCTACAGGAATGATATACTGGGACTGAAATGATGTCGGGATCAAAAAGATCTTTTGTCTCCTATGATACCGGATCAGGCATAAAAGCGATGACAGACAGGAGTGGTATACGATGGACATGCAGGAGAAATACAGACAGCAGTTGGATATTTCCTATTCCTATCATCTGGCGAAACGGATGGAAAAACACCGCACCAACGAAGAACTCGGCTATCGGACGGCGGGGTCGAAGGCAGAGCTTGCAACCGGGGAAATGCTGGAGCAGGACAATCGGTTTTCCGATTGTTCATAAGGATGCGATTACAGTAGACGCGTGGGAATTTGAACGCGCGAAAATGACTTTTTTAAACGAAAAAGGCGAAGAGGAAACGATACAGCTTGGCGCGTATCAGACGAATTTTGTGACGGACGGACCGGAGTGCTATTCGGTTGTGTATGCAGGCAGAGGAACTCTGCAGGATTATGAAGGAATGGATGTGACCGGAAAGCTCGTATTAGTGGATATCAACCAGCGGGATGAGTGGTGGATCAATTATCCGGTTTATCAGGCGCATTTAAAAGGCGCGGCAGCTGTCATTGCCGCACAGACGGGCGGCTACGGAGAGGTAGACGAACGCGCACTGAACGCACAGGATATCGCGGGACCGTCGGATGCACCGGCATTTTCGATTGCCCGGCACGATGCAGATCAATTGAAAAAAATGCTGCAGGGCCGCAGTGAGGTAAAGGTGCTGTTTGACGCTTCGACAAAGGTGATCCCGGCACAGACGACCTATAACATCGTCGGGGAGATTCCCGGAAAAACGCACCCGGAGCGCAGAATTATGCTTTCCGCACATTACGATTCCTATTTTGACGGTTTTCAGGACGATAATACCGCAATTTCGATGATGCTTTCGATGGGAAAAACGCTGCTGGAAATTGGATATCAGCCCGAAAATACGCTGATATTCTGCTGTATGGCGTCCGAGGAATGGGGCGTGGCGGATTCGCAGTTCGACTGGTCGACGGGCGCGTATGAACAGGTATTTACGGTGCATCCGGAGTGGCGGGGAAGCGTGATTGCCGACCTGAATTTTGAGCTCCCTGCGCTGGCACACGGGACGCGGGCGAGGATTCGGAGCACGTTCGAATACGTTTCTTTTCTGGAAGAATTTCTGGAAGAGCTGCCGAGCCTGACCGGCGCATATCCGGAGGAAACGAGGATTACCGCGCCGATTGAAACCTGGTCGGACGATTTTTCCATTGCGATTGCCGGAATCCCGTCGATGGTAAATGATTTTACGGGCGGAAGCTTTATGGAAACGAACTATCATTCACAGTTCGACAACGACGGCTTTTACGATGAGGATGTTTATCGGATGCACCATGAGCTGTTTGGACTTTTGCTGATGGCGATTGACCGTACGGTTGTTGTTCCGCTGGATTTTTCCAGAGTATTCCGAAAAGCAAGGGAGCGGCTGGACAGCGAATGGTGTGAAAAAACCGGCGCGGACGGACAGCGGCTGTTGCGGGTGTTGGAGCAGGCAACGGCGACGGCGCAACAGCTGTATGCAAAGGTAGAGAAAACGAACCGGAACGCGAGGCACGCTGACGCATCGGCGGCTGGTGTGGAAAATGCATCTGGACTGCGCACGGCGGAGACTGACGATGCCGGGGCGGTGAACGGAGATTTTATCACATGTGTGCAGGAAACGAACACTGCTGCAGAAGTACCTGCGGCAGACACCCGGAAGCTGGAACGATCGCTTTTACAGGTTTTTCAGCAGGAGCAGGACGCCTATGTGCGGATCGACTGGTATGGAAACGTGTTGTTTCCGCATGGAATTTTGCAGGATCGTTTGCAGCTTCTGGAAGGTGCGGTGCGCAATCTGAAAGAGGGCAGGCTCTCAGCGGCACTGCGCAAGCTGTATGAGATTGACAGCAACCGGTACGCATTTTTGTTTGAAGAAGAGGTTTATCGACATTTTACATCGTATGCATTGGATCAGAGTGCAGATCGGCTGAAATGGGGAACCGGAAGAATTATCGGGTTTGAAAACTTTTTCCCGGTTGTGACCGGACTTCTGGAAAAAGAAAAGACGGACTGCAGTGATTTTACGGAAGAAATTGCACAGCTGGAGGCTGCATATGAGCGCCAGAGCGATTTGTACCGGAAAGAAATCGATACGCTGTGCGTGCAGACGGAAAGGATGGAGCGGCTTTTGAGAGAAGCCGGAGTGGAATTTTATGGACAGTGAAAAACTGTATCGAGTACAGGAAGAGGATTTGTCGAAGCTTGAGGAGCTGTTGTGCCGTTCGTTTGCGGCGGACCCGCTGTATGTGGAGCTGATTCCGGATGAAGAGGTGCGGAAACGACTGATGCCGGAGCTGTTTCAATGCGACCTGACGGAATTTTATGAGACGTGTGAAATTTTTGCAGACAGTAAGGATTTAAACGGCATATTAGTCGTTTCGGATGAAACGGAGCCGTACCATCTGCTGCATCGTTATTTTACGGAGGTGCAGGCGACGCTGCGCACGGAGGGCTATCTGATCCGGGAGGATCACAGCCTGAAAACATTTTTTAATTTCGTGCTCGGCAGGGATTACCTGAATTCAAGCTGGACGGATCAGCTGCATCAGGATCGGAGACTGCATATCATTTATCTGGCGGTTGATCCGGAAATGCAGCATCACGGAATCGCGGCGACGCTGGTGGAAGAGGCAGTTGCATACGCGGAACGCAACGATCTGATGATTTCGCTGGAAACGCACAACCCGCGTAACGTTGCGTTTTATCAGCAGTTCGGGTTTAAGGTGTATGGAGTCGTGGAAAAGCATTTTTCCCTGAAACAATATTGTCTGGTGCGGGAAATCCAGGCGTAATATTCTAACAGTTCACCGCGCCATTTCATTCGCAAAAGCGCATCTTCGATGCTTTCCGCTGCTTCGCAGCTCCTTTTGCTCATGAAATGGCGCTCCCTTCGTAGTTTCCTGGGAGCAGATTTTCCCGCAAGCGCGAAATCTGCTCCCAGGAAACTACGAGTGAACCATAGTACCATATTTGGATCGGCTTGAAAGTCATACCGTTTACGGTATTCCCTTTCAAGCCGATTGTGCTATATAATGAGCACGAAAGAAAAACAAGCGACGCTGAAAGCGGCATTTGTTTTTCTCGTGCCATTAGAGAACGAGCAGCCTGCGGAAGCAGGCGATAGAGCGCGTCAGCGCGGGCTCGTGATCGAAGGAGAGTAGCGCGAGCGGGGACAGCTGGGCTGTTCATCGCAAAGGGCGAAGCCGGTTGCTGATAACCGGTTTATTCTGACATGTTGGTTTGATCTTGTTATTTCTTTTATTATTCTGATGTTTCTAGTTCAATTCTACACAAGATTCCAGGCATGTACGCAATTTTTCACAAGGAGGTGATTGAACAGCTGAATAAGGCTTATAAAAGTATATAAATTATAGGTGTATCAGCACAGACATTACGAAATTGGGATTCTAATGGAAAACTTCATCCGCATCATACTACAACAAGTGGTTATAGGTATTATTCCGATGAACAGCTCAACCAGGTAATGAATGTAAAGCCTAAAACCGCATTATCATTGGCTATTGTCGTGTTTCAAGCCACAAACAAAAAGATGATTTAGAACGACAGATTGAGATTATTGACAATACTGAAGAATCTGAGCAACAAGAACTCGTTGAAGATTTAGTACAAATAATCACAGTATTCAGTTGTAAGCTACAGGGAAAACGAGCGAATAAAGCTAAGAAACTTGTTCAAGAATTGATACAGGAGGAAGAAAATGATGGTAAAAGCCGTAAGGGTAATGTTAGAACCTAATAATGTACAACAAACTAAAATGTTTCAATATGCAGGTGCGGCAAGATTTGCTTATAACTGGGCTTTAGCCAAGGAAAAGGATAGCTATGAAAAAGGTGGCAAGTTCATTTCGGATTCAGAGCTTAGAAAAGAATTTACAAGGCTTAGGAATTCTGCTGAATACGCGTGGCTACAAAATGTTTCCAATAATGTAACCAAACAGGCAATTAAAGATGCTTGCATAGCCTACAAAAACTTTTTCAAAAGTTTGCAAAAACATCCGAGGTTCAAGTCTAAAAAGAAATCAACGCCTAAATTTTATCAGGACAACATTAAAATACAGTTTAGTGACACTCACGTTAAATTTGAGGGATTTTCTTCTAGCAGGAAAGCGAACAAACAAAAGCTGAACTGGGTAAGACTTGCAGAACATGGACGTATTCCGACAGATGCTAAATATATGAATCCGAGAATATCCTTTGACGGATTGAACTGGTGGATCAGTGTATGTGTGGAATTTCCTGATTGCAAGGAAACACTTAATGATGATGGAGTTGGTATAGACTTAGGAATCAAAGATTTGGCTGTCTGCTCTGATGCTGTTAAATATAAGAACATTAATAAGAGTCAGAAAGTAAAGAAACTAGAAAAACAGAAACGCAGATTACAGCGTA
>ERZ825137.4832-NODE-4832-length-13095-cov-28.703144_pt1 | contig 13095 bp, 10 predicted proteins | sample MGYA00519873_ERZ825137 | MGnify/ENA primary metagenome ERZ825137 (study PRJEB31778, sample SAMEA3449190) | human gut metagenome | biome: human gut; feature: human-associated habitat; material: faeces | place: United Kingdom | collected 2010/2012 ... | reverse complement strand
CCGAGGTCGCGGATCTCCTCGCCGATCTGCTTGCGGCGCAGGAAGTCGATGATCGAACGTCCGAAGATAATGACGATCAGCAGCGAGAGGATGATGGCTGCCGCGGCGCGGAAGGAGATGTACTGGAACATTCCCGAGCCGGGGAGGTCGTAGGCCTCGTCCAGGTACCTGAATAGATGGTAAAGCATGGTTTCAATTAAAAATTAAGAATGAAAAATTAAAAATTACCATACGATGGCATTACGACAAGCGAACAAATGAAAAACAATTCTTAATTTTTCATTTTTAATTGAGAAGCGCAAAGCGCTTCTTTATCTCTTCCCGGTCGTCGAAAGGATGTTTCACGTCGCCGACAATCTGATAGGTTTCGTGCCCCTTGCCCGCCACGAGGATGATGTCGCCCGGACGCGAGAGCATCACGGCCGTGCGGATCGCCTCGGCGCGGTCGGCGATGCGCAGGTAGCGCGCGCCGGGCTCCAGCCCCGCGACCATGTCGTCGAGAATCGCCTCGGGCGACTCGTGGCGCGGATTGTCGGAGGTGAAAACCGCCATCGTGGCATACTTCACGGCAATGGCCGCCATCTCGGGACGCTTGGTCCGGTCGCGGTCGCCGCCGCATCCGCACACCACGATCAGCTGCTGGCCGGGAGTGCGGATCTCCTCGATGGTCTGAATCACGTTCTCCAGCGCATCGGGCGTATGGGCATAGTCGACGATGGCCGTCGTGCCGTTCGCCGCGCGGATCTTCTCGAAGCGGCCGCTCACGGCGTGCAGCATGCTCAACACGCGCAGCACCTCGCCCCGGTCGAGTCCCAGCAGCGCCGCCGCGCCGTAGACCGCCAGCAGGTTGTAGGCGTTGAACCGCCCCAGCAGCCCCACCCACAACTCCTGCCCGTCGATGCGCAGGAGCATGCCGTCGAGGTGCATCTCGACGATCTTGCAGCGGAAATCGGCCATCGCGCGCAGCGAATAGGCGCTCACCGCCGCCGCGGTGTTCTGCACCATCACGCGTCCGTTCCGGTCGTCGGCGTTCGTCAGAGCGAAAGCCCCCTTGGGCAGCCCGTCGAAAAAGAGCTTCTTGGCCCGGATGTACTCGGCGAAGGTCTTGTGGTAGTCGAGGTGGTCGTGCGTGATGTTCGAAAAGATGCCGCCCGCGAAATCGAGGCCCCGCGTGCGTTCCTGCACGATGGCGTGCGACGAACACTCCATGAAACAGTATGCGCACCCGGCGTCGGCCATTTCACGCATCATAGCGTTCAGGCGGATCGAATCGGGCGTGGTGTGGGTGGCTTCGACCTCGCGGCCGTCGATCTTGTAGACCACCGTCGAGATCAGCCCGGCCTTGTAGCCCATGGCCCGCACCAGATCGTAGAGCAGCGTCGCGGTCGTGGTCTTGCCGTTGGTCCCGGTGATGCCCACGAGTTTCAGCTCGCGGCTCGGGTAGTCGTAGAACGCCGCGGCCATATCGGCCATGGCCCCCGCCGAGTCCCCGACGAGAACATAAGCGACGCCCTCCGCCGCATCCGCCGGCATCCGTTCGCAGACGATTGCCGCCGCGCCTTTTTCAACCGCTATGGGGATATAGTCGTGTCCGTCGCTCTGCGTGCCCGGAACGGCGAAGAAGCAGTCGCCCGGTTTCACGGCGCGCGAATCGTAGACCAGCCCGCCAATGGCGGCGGCAGTATCGCCGCACAACTCCCGGACGGGGGTATTTTTCAGAATATCGGTTAATTTTTTCATCCTATTTCAACGTTATGACGACCGCCGTGCCCGGTGCTATGCGCGCTCCGGCGGTGATACTTTGCTGCGTTACGGCTCCCCGTCCCGAGAAGCGGACCTTCAGTCCGCGGCTTTCGAGCACGAACAGCGCGTCTTTCAACCCCATGCCGCGCACGTCGGGCATCACGCCCCGGTCGCCGGGCAGGCTCGTGATGACGACGTTCGAGAGGCTGTCCACCGCGACGCGCCCCCAGCCCGTGCGGCTTTCGAACGAGGCGCGGGGCGACAGGCGGTCGGCCACGCGGCGGACCTGCGCGATGTCGCCGCCCTTCATCCGGTCGGGATAGCGGCGCGGACCTCCGTCGTCGACACGACCGTACCAGTCGCGGCCGCGGTTGAAGATGTAGTCGACCATGCGCTTCACGACGGGACCCGCCAGCGGTCCCCCGTAGTAGGCTTTCCCGGCCTGGGCGCGGGTTTCGATGGTCGTGAGCACCGTGTAGCGGGGCGCGTCGGCCGGGAAGTAGGCCACCATCGAACCCAGGTAGTAACGTCCCTCGCGGCTGCGGGCGTCGGTGATCTGCGCCGTACCGGTCTTGGCCGCCACCCGCAGGCGCGTCGTGTCGCGGAAAAAAGCGCTGGCCGTACCCTCGGTGCAGACCGCCTGCAAACACTGCTGCACCTCGCGCAACGCCGCCCGCGAGGCGATCGACGAGGCGATGGTACGGCTTTCGAAACGCTCCTCGACCCGATCGCCGCGGCGCAGTTCACGCACCAGCACGGGCGAAATCATCTTCCCGCCGTTGGCAATGGCGTTGTAGAAGGTGATCATCTGGATCGGGGCCAGCCGCACACGATAACCGTAGGACATCTTCACCAGCATCACGCCCGGGTCGGGAACCTTCCAGTCCGTGGTGACGGAGGGCTTCCGCTCGCCGAGCCGCTCCAGCCCCACGGTCTGGCCCAGATGCAGCTCCTTATGGAGAAAATCGCTGTATTCCTGCTTTCTGCCCGTACTTCCGTAACGGTCCCAGATCGCCTTGGCGAAGTAGACGTTCGACGACGAAGCCACGGCGCGCCGGAAGTCGATTTCACGGTCGCCGCGGTGCGAATCGCGGATGTTCCTGGCCGGGCCTACCGTCACCGGATCGCCGTTGTGGGTGTCGTAAACCGTCGAGACGGGCATCCGGGCGTCGTCGAGCAGCGTGAGCATCGTCGCCAGCTTGAACGTCGAACCCGGCTCCATGCTGCGGCCCAGGGCGTAGTTCTCCCGTTCGGCGAAACTCCCGTCGGCATTGCGGCCGAGGTTGACCATCGCCAGGATTTCGCCCGTATGGACCTCCATCACGATCGTCGTGCCCCACAAAGCATTCTGGGCTTCCAGCTGTCGCCTCAACGCCTTGTCGGCCACATCCTGCAAGTCGAGGTCGAGCGTCGTGACGATGTCGAAGCCGTCCACCGGGTCCTCGTGGTCCCCGCCCGCCACCCGGCCGTAAAAGCCGCGCGCGATGCGCTGGCGCAGGGCTTTGCCGTCGCGGCCCGCCAACTCCTCGCGGTAGGCCTCCTCGATGCCGTAATTGCCCTTGTCGCCCGTCAGTCCGATCGTACGGCGCGCCAGTTCGCCCTGGGGATAGATGCGTTCGTCGCGCTCGATCAGCCGGTAGACCATGCCCATGTTCCAGTTCAGCAGCGGATAACGCCGCAGGGTCTCCCACTCGGCGAAATCCACCTCGCGGGGAAAGATATTCACGGGCGTATGGTCGCGGATCGTGTCGTAGATGCGGCGTTTGACATATTCCTCGCCCCGCATGCGGTCCATCATGCGCGAAATCCACCCCTCGGAACGCAGGTAGGAGGTGTCGCGCGGATTGACCAGCCGGTAACGGCGGGCGTGCTCCTCGCGGAAACGTTTGGCATAGGCCGAGGCGGGCTTGTCCCGGAAGAAGGCAGCCAGCAGTTTCGCGAGCGAGTCGGCCTGTTCGCGGAAGGTCTTGAGCGAATCCAGCCCCGGCGACGCGAAGTCGAAGGCGGCCTGATAGCGGAAGATCGAGGTGGCGAGGGGTTCGCCGTCGCGCGAAAGGATGCTCCCTCGCTGCGCCGGGATGACCTCCTCGGTGAAGATGCGGCTGGCGAGGCGGTCGGCATTGTAGGCCACCTCCGCACTGAACAGCTGCACCCAGACGAGCCGTGCGAGCACGATGGCCCCGGCGAGGATGAAGAGCACGTACAGAAGCCTCACCCGCAGCAGAATATCGCTTTTGACCTTCGAACGTTCCTGCTTCATCGCCGTTTAGTTTTCGATGATCTCGCCCGGCGCCTGCGGGTCGTAAAGCTCGATGCCCCGCGCCCGGAGCTGTTCGACGATGGCCGAATGGGTCGTGCGCTGGTAACGCTGCTCCTGAAGGCGGATCGAGCGTTCGCGGAGTTTCTGCACGTCGCGCTCGAGACGCGTGTAACGCATGTCGAGGTGCAGCGACCAAAACATCACCATGATGCTCAAAAAGAACATCCCGGCGATGGTCAGCATATAGGGATAGTATTTCGAGACGCCCTCGCGCACGAGGATCGTACCCGAGAACAGCTGCCAGAAGGTGCTGGACCTGCGGCGTCGCTCGCGGCGTTCGCGTTCTTCGGCTTCGGCCCGCTCTTCGGCCTCGCGCTCCTCGTCGGCGCGGATGTCCTCTTCGGCTTCGCCCCGCTCCATGCGCCGCACCTCGCGGCGCACACGGCGCGCGAACTCCTCCTCCTGCTCGCGGCGGGCCTGCTCCTCGGGGGTCACCGGGTCGAATTCGTGGTCTCGGTACATCGTATCAGCGTTTTACGGCCGCCCGGAGTTTCGCCGAACGGGAACGGGGATTGCGGTCGAGTTCTTCGGCCGAAGGGGTCACGGCCTTGCGCGTCACGAGGTCGAACGGGGCCTGCGAACGACCGAAAAAGTCCTTTTCGACCTGCCCCGAGAAGTTGCCGCTGCGCATGAAATTCTTCACCAGCCTGTCTTCGAGCGAATGGTAGGAGATAACGACCAGCCGGCCGCCGGGCTTCAGCACCCGCAGGCTCTGCTCCAGCGCCATTTTCAACGCCTCCATCTCGCCGTTGACCTCGATGCGCAGGGCCTGGAAAAGTTTGGTCAAGAATTTCGCCTCGTCCTTTTTGGGCGTGCAGGGCTTCACGGCTCCGACCAGCTGCGCCGTGGTCGTCACGGGCGCCGCCGCACGGGCCTTGACCAGACAGTTGGCAACCTTCCACGGTGTTTCTACCTCGCCCCAGTCGCCCAGAATGCGGGTCAGGTCCTCCGCGGTGTAGTCGTTCACCACGTCGGCCGCCGTGAGCCGCCCCCTCTGGTTCATGCGCATGTCGAGCGGAGCCTCTCCGCGGAACGAGAATCCGCGCTCCACGGCGTCGAAATGGTGCGACGAAACCCCCAGGTCGGCCAGAATGCCGTCGACCTCCGTCACGCCGCGCAGCCGCAGCGCCCCCCGCAGGAAGCGGAAATTGCTCTCCACGTAGTGAAAACGCGCATCGTCGGGACGGTTCTCCAGCGTGTCGCGGTCCTGGTCGAAGCCGTACAGACGGCCTTCCGGCCCCAGGTCGGAGAGGATGCGGCGCGAATGGCCGCCTCCGCCGAAAGTGAGGTCGGCGTAAGTGCCCGCAGGTTCGACAGCGAGCAGTCCCACAGACTCTTCCAGCAGTACGGGAGTATGGTATTGCGACATAATAGTTATTTGCAAAGGTCTATTTGGGTGTAAAGTTAGGGATTTTTCAAAAAAGAATGCCTATATTTGTGGATATAATTTTCCGAACATTCCATGCCCAAAATCGACATCGGCGCCGTACTCAGGCAGAAAGCCCCGCGGCTGGCTCGCTGGATTCCCCGTCCGGTCGTGAACTGGCTGCGCCGCACGATCCACGAGTCGGAAATCAACCATATCCTCGAACACTACTGGTCGCTGCCTCCGCAGGAGTTCATCCGCGCCTGTTTCCGCGAATGGCAGGTCACCTATTCGATCGAAGGACTCGACAAGCTCGCCCCCGGAGGCCGTTACCTCTTCGCCTCGAACCATCCGTTCGGGGGCATGGACGGCATGATGCTCGCCGACAAGCTGATCGACCGTTTCGGCGACGCGCGGGTGGTGGTCAACGACCTGCTGATGTACCTCGAACCGCTGCGCCCGCTGTGGATTCCGGTGAACAAGCACGGCGCGCAGAGCGCCTCCTACGCCCGGAAGTTCGACGAGGAGTTCTTCGGCGATCTGCCGGTCCTGACCTTTCCCGCGGGTCTCTGCTCGCGCCCCAACGGCGGCGAGGTGACCGACCCCGAGTGGAAAAACAGCTTCCTGAAAAAGGCCTACGCCTCGCAGCGGCAGATCGTTCCGGTCTTCGTCGAAGGGCGTCTGTCGAAGTTCTTCTACCGCGTCTACCGGATCCGCAAGGCGCTGGGCGTCAAGTTTAACATCGAGATGCTGTGGCTGCCCGACGAAATGTTTTCGCAGAAGGGCCGCCATTTCCGCATCGTCGTCGGCGACCCGATTCCCGTGGCCGAACTCCAGCGTTTCGGGTCGCTGCACGAACAGGCGCTGGAAGTACGTAAAAAAGCGTATTTTTTGGAAAAAACGCTCGCCGGCCCGAATCAAAACCGCTAATTTTGGTATTTTTGCCCTGTCATGCAACAGAAAGAGAATACAGTACCCATCATCGAACCGGTCGCCCGGGAACTGCTGCTCGCAGAACTGACGCCCGCCCGCAAGATGCGCAACACCCACCGGGCAGGCAATGAAATCTACATCTTTTCGGCCGCCGAATGCCCCTCGCTCATGCGCGAGGTGGGCCGCCTGCGCGAAGCGGCCTTCCGCGGCGCCGGCGGCGGCACGGGGCAGGAGGTGGACATCGACGAGGAAGACCTCGCGGGCGACGGCTACTACCAGCTGATCGTCTGGGACCCCTCGGCGCAGGAGATCGTCGGCGGTTACCGCTTCATCGTCTGCACCACGCCCAACCCCCGCCATCTCTCGACCGAACACTATTTCCGTTTCAGCGAGCGTTTCCGCCGGAAGTTCCTGCCCCGGACCATCGAACTGGGGCGTTCGTTCGTGCAGCCCGCCTACCAGGCCCGCGGCAACGCCAAGAGCATCTATGCGCTGGACAACCTCTGGGACGGACTGGGCGCGCTGATCGTATTGAACCCCAAGGCCAAATACCTTTTCGGCAAAGTCACCATGTACACGACCTACAAGGCCGTGGCCCGCAACGCGCTGATCTGGTTCCTGCGCCGCTATTTCCCCGACCGCGACCAGCTGGTGGAGGGCATCCATCCCATACGGCTCGACCTGGACGACCCTTATTACGAGGAACTGTTCTGCGGCGCGACCTACATGGAGAACTACCGCATCCTGATCCAGCAGATCCGCAAGTTCAACGAGAACATCCCGCCGCTGATCAACGCCTACATGAACCTTTCGCCCACGATGCGGGTTTTCGACACGGTGTCGAACCCCGATTTCGGCGGTGTGGAGGAGACGGGCATCCTGGTGACGATCCGCGACATCTATCCCGAAAAACGCCTGCGCTACACCCGCTGGCTGGGGTGGCGGGCCAATCTGAAACACCGCCGCGAGGAGTTCAGCGAACGCCTGCGCGAACATTTCGAACGCATCAAGAAAAAGCGGAACGCCTGAAAACGCCCTGTTTCCCTCACGGCCGTCCGGACAATCGGGCGGCCTGAATTTTGCATGCCGTGCAGTAAACCGCACATTTCCGCATTTAACGATACGAACGACTCAACTAAAAAACACCTCGCATGAAACGATTATTTCGTCTTCTTCTGATCCTGGGCCTCGCGGCCGGAACCTGGTCCTGTGCGGACGACGGAACTCCGTCGGTCAGCATCAACGGCGGAACCGATTTTCTGTCGCTCGACCACCTCGCCCGCAGCGGCAAGATCACCGTCAATGCTCCGGCGCCCTGGAGCGTGACGCTGGCGCCGGAAAACTACGGTCAGGACGAAAAACCCGACTGGCTGACCCTCTCCGCAGAAGAAGGACCGGCAGGGTACTCCGAGATCGACGTGACCTTTGCCGAGAATCCGGGTCCTGCCCGCAGTGCGTCGCTTCTTTTCACCTGCGACGGAAAGACCTCGGCTTTCACCGTCTCGCAAAGCGCGGGCGGCCTCATCCATCTCCCGGGCGGGAGCGGGGGCGCTGATGCGGTAGAAGCGGGAAATGCGGTTCATTGCAGCTCCTTAATTATGCAGCCCGCGCGAGCGGAGGTAGGATATCAGCAGTTCGGGACGGTCCGTCTGGATCATCGTGGCCCCCATGTCGACCAGCTTCCCGTAGACTTCCGCCGGGTCGCCGCCGAAGGCCGCATCGTCGTCCAGCCCGCCGCAGAGCGAGGCCCAGAGCGAGTTGACCCACAGTTTCGAGCCGCCCGCCACGACCTTGTCCATGCACTCCTTCACCTCGGGGGTGTATTTGTTCCAGCAGACCTCGTAGGCAAGCGGCGCGATGCCCTTTTCCTGATACTCGGCGAAAAGCGCCCTGCCCTGCGGCTTGAGGATGTCGATGATCGGCATGTACATCATGTTGCGCGGATGCTCGGCGAACTTCGCGGCCACGGCATCCGTGCTGCGCTTGCCCTTGATCAGAATCTGATCCGTGACGCCCAGCTCCTCCGTGACGGCCAGCACCAGGTCGTAGTACTCGTAACCCTGGTCGACATTGACCACGATCCGGTCCTTGCACACCTCCAGCGCCTCGCGGAGCGTCGGCATACGGTGCGTCGTCTTCACGCCGTGGCCCGTCTTCAGCACGCACCGCCGGATCGAGTCGTAGGTGATGTCGCAGACGCGGCCCTTGCCCGAAGTCGTGCGGTCGATCGTCCGGTCGTGGCAAAGCACCAGCACACTGTCCTTCGTGAGTTTCAGGTCCAGCTCCATGATGTCCACGCCCATGCCGATCACCGATTCGATGGCGGCGATCGAGTTCTCGGGGTAGTTGCGCCAGTCGCCCCGGTGCGAAGCCACGACGACGTTTTTGGAGCGGGGGTTGTGGATTTCGGCGACGATCGCCGCAGCGCGGTTTCCGGAAACCGGTTCGGTTTGCGTGCAGGCCCCGAGCAGGGGAAGGCAGGCGAAAAGGATCAGCAGTTTTTTCATTTTTAGAAATTTAAATTGGGTTAAATAAGGTACATAAAACAGCGCTCCGCAAAACCATGCGGAACACCCACCCGGCCCTATCTCCGCGAACGAAAACCGAAATCGTCCGAAGGCCCGTACAAATGTAACGAATTTTCGCGCAAATGCAACACTCCCGGATAAAAAATCGCAACGTCCGTTACGTATGCCGGGGTCTTTTTTCGTACTATATACAGGCAAGGTCCCCGATTAACGGGCAAAACCGACCGCCCGAACAAACCAAACCGGCGAAACCCGAAGAACACCCCCCCGGCCAAAACCGAAACCGAAACCGCCCGCACTCCGACACCGGAAATTTCCGCCTCCCGGCAGCTCCCCGGGATGAAATTCGTCATCTCCGAAACCCGCCCGACGCCTCTCCGGCCGATCCGAAAGCCCCGTCCGCCCCGTCGTCCTGCGAACCGGATCATAACCCCTGCATGGGGTCCCGCCCGCCATACGAACGCCCGGCAAAGAGACACCCGAAAAATTTTATCGAAAAACGATAAATATTTTTTGATATTCAAAATTTGTTCCTATATTTGTCGCCGTAACGATCCAAAAACAAAACATCAGCGACTATGGATTTACTCACAGTAGAACACGTCACCAAACGCTACGCTTCGCACACGGCGCTCGACGACGTATCGCTCGCCATCCCCAAAGGTTCGGTCTACGGACTGCTCGGACCCAACGGAGCCGGCAAGACGACCCTGATCCGCATCATCAACCGCATCACGGCGCCCGACGCGGGCCGCGTGCTGTTCGGCGACCGGGAGATCGCTCCCGACGACATCTACCGCATCGGATATCTGCCCGAGGAACGGGGTCTCTACAAGAAGATGAAGGTCGGCGAACAGGCCGTCTTCTTCGCCCGTCTCAAGGGCCTTTCGCGCCGCGAAGCCGTCGTGCGGCTGAAGCAGTGGTTCGTCCGGTTCGGCATCCAGGAGTGGTGGGACAAGAAGGTGGAGGAACTTTCGAAAGGCATGGCCCAGAAGGTGCAGTTCATCGTCACGATCCTGCACGAACCCGAGCTGCTGATCTTCGACGAGCCGTTCTCGGGCTTCGACCCGATCAACGCCAATCTGCTGAAAGACGAAATCCTGGCGCTGCGCGACAAGGGCGCGACGATCATCTTCTCGACGCACAACATGTCTTCGGTGGAGGAGATCTGCGACCACATCACGCTGATCAACAAATCGCGCAACATCCTCTCGGGCGAGGTCGACGAAATCCGCCGCCGCCACGGCTCCAACATCTTCGAAGTGGCCTACCGCGGCGAGGAGCAGACCCTGCGGCAGGCCGTCGCGGGCCGCTGCGAAATCCTCGACGGCACGCAGGAGGAGTCGGTCTACCGGACGCTCAAGCTCCACGTCGAGAGCGACGCCGACGTGCGCGGGGTCATCAGCGCGGTCAACGACGCCGTCGAACTGCGTTCGTTCCGCGAGATCATCCCCTCGATGAACGACATTTTCATCAGAGCCGTGAACGGCTCGTTATGAAAAGCCGTTCCGGCCAGACGACAATCCCCCGTTGAAGAGGGGAGGAGTTTCGAAAACCAACGACAAACGACTTAATCACATCCTGTCATGTCCAACATATCCATCATCATCCAGCGCGAGTTCAACGAGCGCGTACGTAAAAAATCCTTCATCATCACCACCTTGCTGATGCCCGTACTGATGATCGGGCTGATGGCCGCCCCGGCGCTCATCATGCAGTTCTCGCGGGGCGACGAGAAGGTCATCGCCGTCATCGACGACAGCGGGCTGGTGGCCCCGAAACTCGAAAACGACGAGGAGATCCGTTTCGAGACCACGGAACTCCCGACCGAGGAGGCCCGCAAGCAGTTGACCGACAAATTCGGCGTGCTCTACATCGGCGGCGACATCCTGAAAAACCCGAACAACGTCCGGCTCTACGCCAACTCGTCGTCGTCGCTCTCCCTCGAAAGCAACATCACGGGGCAGATCGAGCGCATCCTCGAAGCCGAGAAACTCAAGGCCTACAACATCGAAAACCTCTCGCAGATCCTCGACGAGGTGAAGACCTCGGTCAACATGCAGACCTTCCGCAACGACAAGTCGCAGGAGGAGGACACGCAGGCACAGTCGTCGGCCGTGGCCACGGGCGTGGGTTACGTCCTGGGATTCATCCTCTACATGTTCCTGCTGATCTACGGCTCGATGGTCATGCAGTCGGTGATCGAGGAGAAGAACAACCGCGTGCTGGAGGTGATGGTCTCGTCGGTGCGCCCCTTCGACCTGATGATGGGCAAAATCCTCGGCGTGGCCTCGGTGGCTATCGTACAGGTGCTGCTCTGGGGCGTGCTGATCGCCGGCGTCGGAGCTTTGGTGATGCCCCATCTGATGCCCGAAGACGTGATGGCGAGCGCCCAGGCCATGCAGCAGGGCATGCCCGACGCGGCTTCGATGTCCGGCATGAACCCCGAGATGCTGCAAGCCGTGGCCGCCATGACCGACCTGGGCTATATCGTCAAGATCTTCGTCAGTCTGCTGCTGTTCGTCTTCGGCGGCTACCTGCTCTACTCGGCGATGTTCGCCGCCGTGGGTTCGGCCGTGGACAACGTGCAGGACGCCTCGCAGCTGCAAATGCCCATCACGCTGCCGATCATCCTCGCGCTGTTGATGATGTTCGTCGTCATCAAGGACCCCAACTCGCAACTGGCCTTCTGGTTCTCGATCATTCCGTTCACCTCGCCGATCGTTATGATGGCACGCATCCCCTACGACATTCCGCTGTGGGAGGTCGCTCTCTCGCTCGTGGTGCTCTACGCCTCGTTCGTGGGCATGGTGTGGTTCGCGGCGAAGATCTACCGCGTGGGCATCTTCATGTACGGCAAGAAACCGTCGCTCAAGGAGCTGTTCAAGTGGATACGGTACAAGTACTGACGCCGGGCGTCAATTAAAAATGAAAAATTAAGAATTAAAAATTGGCACCTGTTTTTCTGTTATCAAAATAACAGATTCTTAAAATATTTTCATAAATTTGTCCCGAATTAGGACTTACCGAAAATCATTTCAACAAAATACTTAAAAATCAAACAGCTATGATCTCGATCGACAACTACGATTTCAAAGGCAAGCGCGCGATCATCCGCGTGGATTTCAACGTGCCCCTCAACGAGAAGGGCGAAGTGACGGACGACACGCGCATCCGCGCCGCCATCCCCACCATCAAGAAGGTGCTCGCCGAGGGCGGCTCGGTGATCCTGATGTCGCACATGGGACGTCCCAAGAAGAATCCCGATCCCAAATACTCGCTCGAGCAGATCGTTCCCGCCGTCGAGAAAAACCTCGGCACGAAGGTCGAGTTCGCCGGCGACTGCATCGGTGAGAAGGCCGCCGAAATGGCCAAAAACCTCAAGCCCGGACAGGTTATGCTGCTGGAAAACCTGCGTTTCTACGCCGAGGAGGAGGGCAAGCCCCGCGGCCTGGCCGAAGACGCCTCGAAGGAGGAGAAGGACGCCGCCAAGAAGGCCCTGAAAGAGGGTCCGCAGAAGGAGTTCGTCAAGAAACTCGCTTCGCTGGCCGACTGCTATATCAACGACGCGTTCGGCACGGCCCACCGCAAGCACGCTTCGACCTACCTGATCGCCAAACAGTTCCCCAACGACAAGATGTTCGGCTACCTGATGGAGAAAGAGGTGAAGGCCATCTCCTCGCTGATGGAGGCCCCGGCCCATCCGTTCTGCGCCATCGTGGGCGGATCGAAGGTTTCGTCGAAGATCGGCGTGATCAAGGCGCTGATCGAGAAGGTCGATTCGATCATCATCGGCGGCGGCATGACCTACACCTTCGCGGCTGCGCAGGGCGGTAAGGTCGGCGGCTCGATCTGCGAACCCGACATGTTCCCCGTAGCGCTCGAGATCCTCGAGCTGGCCAAGAAGAAGGGCGTGCAGCTGGTCATGTCGCCCGACGCGCTGATCGCCGACGCATTCTCGGCAGACGCCAACACCAAGGAGGCGCCGGCCAACGACATTCCCGACGGATGGGAGGGTCTGGACATCGGCTCGGAGGGCAAAAAGGTCTTCCGCGAGCACATCCTGGGCTGCAAGACCATCCTCTGGAACGGCCCCGTGGGCGTGTTCGAGATCGACAAGTTCGCAACCGGCTCCAAGGAGGTGGCCCAAGCCATCGCCGAGGCTACGAAGAACGGCGCCTACTCGCTCATCGGCGGCGGCGACT